>SL_8KL_010_SEDDRAFT_10000787_pt1 | contig 27719 bp, 20 predicted proteins | sample SodLakKL_010_SED_4_FD_11160 | JGI IMG/M metagenome (IMG submission 11160) | reverse complement strand
TAAAACAGTTTTTAATTAGGCAATTTTTTACTCAAGCTCTAGCTCGAAGTCTTCTTCAATAGGATCCTCTTCAATTTCGGGCTCCTCTTCAATTTCGGGCTCATCCATAGGTTCTTCTTCTACCGGGTCTTCCATGGGATCATCCATGGGATCCATAGGATCTTCTTCCACCTCACACCCGACAGCAGCCAGGGAGAACACCATCATTACAGCTACCAACAAGAGCCCCCATTTTCTCAATGCTTTCATAATAAATTTTCCTCCTTTCTTTTAATAAGTTTTACTTAACTTACTAATTACTTGCTAATATATAATACTTAAAAACTCTTTGTCAAATGTAATAACTGCTTTTTACAATTAAATATTTTTAAAAATAATATTATATTATATTAAAAATTGCCGGGCTTCACTTACAGTATAGAAGGAACCTGTAACCAGGACCAGGTCGCTTTTAGCAGCCATTTCAAGAGCTCTTGTTAAGGCATTTTTAATATCCGGTTCCGCGTAAATAACCGAATCGCTCAATTCCGAGGCCAATTCTTTTAAATGCTGAGGAGAGGCTGCACGGGGAAGACCCGGGCGTGTAACAATGAGGACGTCGGCTCCGGGGACAATGTTTTGCATCATTTCCCGGATATTTTTATCTTGCATAATACCCATTACCAATATAAGATCCCTATATGTAAAAAATTCCTGCAGAGCTGTGCCAAGCTCTTTAATCGCAGCCGGATTGTGAGCTCCGTCTAAAACCACCAGCGGTTTTTCTCGCATAATTTCTAAACGGCCCGGCCAGGTAAAATTTTGCCATACTTTTTGCAAAACATTTTTTTCACAAGAAAACCCCATACTTTCTTCTACATGTTCCAGGGCAGCCAGCGATAAGGCAGCATTCTGCACCTGATATCTCCCTTTCAAGGGAAGGAAAAGATCATCCCATTCTTTATTTAATCCCCGGTAACTAAATACCTGTCCTCCCGAGACTTTTTTTCTATGGTCATAATTAATAATTGAAATATTGTTGGTTACCGATTCTTTGCTTTCTTGAAGTAAAAAACGGCGGTAGTTTTTCTGTTCCTCCTTCTTTTCATTGACCACACAGTAAGCCAAAGCATTCTTTTGGGCAGCAGCCCGGAAAAGAACTTCTCTAACTGCATAATCTTCGGCAGCCGTTATAAGCGGCACTCCTTCTTTTATGATCCCGGCTTTCTCACCGGCTACTTCTTCAACAGAATCACCCAAAACTGAAGTATGATCCATACTTACATTTGTTATTACCGAAACAAGAGGGGAAACAATGTTTGTGGCATCAAGACGGCCTCCCAGGCCAACTTCTAGAACCACCAGGTCAGGCTTTTTTGCCGCGTAATAGTCCATGGCCAAAGCAGTAACCACTTCAAATTCTGTAGGATGCCCCAGATGAGGCATCTCAGCTATTTCTTCCACCAAAGGGCGAATTTTCTGCACATGTTCTACAAGATCAACAGGGGAAATATCTTCACCATTTAAAGAAATGCGGTTATTAAAATTTACCAGGTAGGGAGAAGTATAAAGGCCCACTCTACAACCACAAGCCCTCAAGGCCACTTCCAATAAAGCAGCGGTAGTGCCTTTACCATTAGTGCCCCCGATATGCACAAAATTTAAGCGATGGTGCGGATTGCCCAGGCGGTCCATAAGCACATTCATCCGCTCCAAGCCGGGGTTAACCCCAAAGCGGCCTATACTGTGAATCCAAGCAATAGCTTCATCAAAGGTCACCCATTATCCTCCTGCTAAAACATTTTCTCCAGTTCCTGCAAACGCTCTTTCAGTTTTTCATACTTGGCCAACGCTTCTTCATACTGCCCCTTGACCTTGGAAATTACCTCTTGTGGAGCTTTCTCTAAGAAATCCTGGTTATCCAGCTTGTGTTTATTCTTTTGCATTTCCTGACCTGCGGTTGCCATTTCCTTTTTTAGCCTTTCTATTTCTTCTTCTAAATTAATAACTTCTGCCAGCGGCAAATAAATTTCTACTTCTTCCCCTATAATTGCAGTTAAGGCTTGAGCTGGCTTGGTTGCGTCAGGATCAACAGTAAGCTCGGAAATACCCCCCTGCGAACTTATACGCGGCATTTCTTCCTGTAAAATGTGTTCCACCCGGTAAAGGGGCCTCAAAATAACCGGCGCCTTTTGAGAAGGAGGCAAATTTACCTGGCTGCGCAAGTTGCGAATACCATGGACAATCTCCTGAATCAATTCCATTTCTGCCGCTTCTCCGGCAAATTCCAGGTCAGGATTGTATTCGGGCCAAATAGCGGCGACCAAGGTTTCTTCATCTTGCCGCCCCCCTAAAGGTAAATACTGCCATATTTCTTCGGTAATAAACGGCATAAATGGATGCAAAAGACGCAGTGTGCCATCAAGAATATAAACCAAAAGGTCCAGTTTAAATTGGTGCTTGCCAGCTTCATTGCTCGCTTCCGATTCCTCTTTATAAATATGTAGTTTGCTAAACTCTACATACCAATCGCAATAATCATGCCAGAGAAATTCGTAAATTTTACGGGCAGCTTCGCCAAGTTCAAAATTATTCAATGCGGAATTAACCTCTTTGACTGTCCGGTTAAACCTATGCAATATCCACCTGTCCACCCGCTCTAACTCTTCATAATTTGCAGCAGGATTAATATTTCCGTAACTTCTTCCTTCATTTAAATTCATGAGCACAAAACGGGAAACATTCCATATTTTATTGGCAAAATTACGGCTGGCTTCTACACTTTCTTGACGAAAACGCTGGTCATTGCCCGGCGCTTGACCGGTAATAAGGGTAAATCGCAGGGTATCGGCGCCGTATTGATCTATAAAATCAATGGGGTCTATCCCGTTACCCAAAGATTTGCTCATTTTACGCCCTAACGCATCCCGCACCAATCCATGGATATAAACCGTGTAAAAAGGAACTTCTTGCATAAACTCCAGCGACATCACAATCATTCGAGCCACCCAAAAATAAATAATATCATAGCCGGTTACCAGTACATCTGTAGGAAAATAACTGTGGAGATCCGCGGTTTTATCGGGCCAACCCATAGTAGAAAAGGGCCATAATGCCGAACTAAACCAGGTATCCAAAACATCAGGATCCTGAGTGAGCTCTTCAGCACCGCAATGGGGGCATAACAATGGTTCTTGATAATCAACAATGGTTTCACCACATGCACAATACCAGGCCGGAATGCGATGCCCCCACCAAATTTGACGGGAAATACACCAGTCCTTTATATTATCCATCCATTGGAGGTAAACGTTAGCAAAACGCTCGGGTACAAACCTTACATTTCCTTCCCGGACGGCAGCGGAAGCAGGGATAGCCAGAGGTTCCATTTTCACAAACCACTGCAGGGAAATAATTGGTTCTACTACGGTGTTGCATCGCTGACAACGGCCGGGAGCATGGGAGTATTCTTCTATTTTTTCCACCAAGCCCCGGGCATGTAAATCTTCTACCACCAAGCGTCTGCACTCCCAGCGTTCAAGGCCTTCATAAGAACCGGCAGAAGATGTCATAAATGCATCATTCCCGATTACCTGTATTACATCCAGGTTATGGCGGAAGCCGATCTCCCGGTCATTAGGATCATGGCCGGGAGTAACCTTCACAGCCCCGGTGCCAAAAGAAGGATCTACATACTCATCAGCAATAACAGGTATTTCGCGCTCCATTAAAGGGAGGGTAACTTTTTTTCCGATAAGATGCCGATAGCGATCATCCTCGGGGTGCACAGCTACAGCTGTATCACCCAGCATGGTTTCCGGTCGCGTGGTAGCCACTATCAAGGAATCTTCTTTACCTGCCACCGGGTAGCTAATATAAGTAAGAGTAGAATTTTCCTCTGCATGCTCAACTTCAATATCCGAAAGAGCAGTATGGCAGCTGGGGCACCAATTAATCATGTAGTCACCCCGGTAAATAAGCCCCTTCCGGTAAAGAGAAACAAAAACTTCCCTCACAGCCCTTGAACATCCTTCGTCCAGCGTAAATCTTTCCCGGGACCAGTCACATGACACTCCTAATTTCTGTAATTGCTCTGTTATACGGTGATGGTACCTATCTTTCCATTCCCAGGCCTTCTCTAAAAAAGCTTCTCTCCCCAAATCATGTTTATCTACGCCTTCTTCTCTTATATGCTCTTCCACTTTTATTTGAGTAGCAATACCGGCATGGTCGGTGCCCGGCAACCAAAGCGTATCCCACTGCTGCATTCTTTTCCAGCGAATAAGAACATCCTGCAAAGTATTATCAAGAGCATGTCCCATGTGGAGGGTCCCGGTTACATTGGGGGGAGGAATCACTATAGAAAAACTTTCATGGGGCTCTAAATTAACAGCACGAAAACAATCCCTTTCCAACCAAAGCGAATATATTTTATCTTCTACCTGCCGGGGATTATAAACCGGGTCTAATTTATTAGTTTTCATAATCTTTTATCACCTCATTAAACTCCGTGCCTCTTTTTACATGTTTTAAAAATATACTTTAAAATTGTGAAAACTTTTCTCGGGCAAATATAACTTAATTGCCACATAGAAGTCTATTAGTTTGTCCATTCCACTACTTTAACATGTAAAGAAATTAAATATGCTTCATGATTAAAATATTATTATTTAGCGCCTTAAAAGTCAACTTTATTAATGCCTTACCCGGGTTTTCACCTTTGTGAAAAACTTCCTAAATCTCCTTATATAAATTTAATTAAGTTAGATACCGGGAAAATAGTGAAGGAACAAAAGCCGAACCTCTAATGTAAAGTGATAAATACAAGCTAAGAATGAGTCTGCTTTGAGGAGAAAATATTATAAAAAAATTACTTCAAAATTATGAAATACATATTACAAAAATTACTACTAAAAAACTAAATTTTGATGATAAAATGGTCTGAAAGCCAGGTGGCTTATGAAAGTGCAGTTAAATACGCAAAACAACTTTATAAAAAATATTTTTAAACTTGTTGACACCTCAAGTACAATTATTATACTATTTAATATATTTAAGAAGGTAATAGTTAATTAATGGGGAAAAAGTAGGTATCCATGCTGAAATTTATAAGGATCTATAAGTTTAATTATTATATACAGCTCATCAGGTAGTAAAGGAAGGAGGACAAGCTCTTATGATTTTAGGGTTCTTAATGAGCCTGCTTACATTTATAACTACTATATCTCCAATTCCGATAGCACTTAATTCGGCACCGCCGACTTTTTCTATTAACACGGTGGTGCTGATCGGGATATTTTTACTTATTTCATGGATTGTAAGGGTTATCATTTACAAAGATGTTACCAAAAGGCAGAAAGAAAAAATGGAATTAGAAGAAAAAGAAAGAGAAAGAGACAAAGACGAATACTATTAAATAACGAATCCTAACAAATAAAGACAAAATAATTCAGATATACAAGAAGGTTTAAAGTAATTAACATAAGAACTTGCTAATTGAATATTTAATAAACACCACAATAAATAATATGGAATAAAAGGGAGGAAGCATAAGTGTCAGGATATATTAAAGTTTGGGCCATGATGATAACTAATTTTTTGTTTTCTATTTCTGTCATTACTTTTGTTTTTGCCTATGGTTTTTTGGGGGCTATGGGTGAAGGAAAATTAAATATCCTTTTTATGGAAACATTTGGAGAAGCCAAGATAGGTGAAGTATTAATGCAAGGCGTTATGCCGGAAGCTTTGATAACCACTCTGCTTTGGTTTTCAGTTTTCGTTTTTATTGTCTGCCTCATACTACATTTTTTCATAGAGACCAAAATAAAAGTGCTTTTGTTTCCGGGTTCACTGTGCTTTCTCAGCGTATTTTTTATCCAGGCAACAACATTTATTATAAATAGTTTCATACCTACGGGCATCCCGGAAGTAACCCGAGAATTTTTGGGCAATTTTTTTGGGCATATTAATCAGGCCAGTTTAATTATAGGAGGCATTGGCATGATTTTGCTGATTGTTTCCTGTTTTAATATTTACCTGGTAAATAAAAATTCCAAACTATAATAAGACCCGGCAGTCTTTTTTCCTTACAATTAAAATAACACCCGGCTGCACTTTTCCCCCTATTATATACTGATTTACTCTGTGGAAGAGATATCTGTCAGATTGATATTTTTAAGATACTGGTGCAAAATAGGGTGAAGTAAAATTTCCATTTATGTAGAGGCATTTTTGCCCTGGTAAGAATGCCTTTCCTGAAGCTTTTTTTCTACAGCCTGGGCAAAAGTCCCCCGAAAAACATTCCAGCGGGGCGCTAATAGGAGCTCATCCCTGTATACCTCACCAACCAGACGGTGAATAACGATATCGGGCTTCAAAAGTTCCAATTGATCACAAACTATTTCAAGATATTCTTCCCAACTTAATACTTCTATATTCCCCTCTCCATATAATTTTTCCAGGGCGGTGTTTTTAATAACCTGAAGTTGATGAAACTTAATCCCATGAAGAGGCAATCTATTTAGTTTAACAACCGTTTCAAGCATATCTGCGGGGCTCTCACCCGGAAGGCCGTTAATAATATGAGCACAGGTATACAACCCTCTGCCCGAACTCTGAAGTAATGCTTCTTGAAAGCAATGATAGTCATGCCCCCGGTTAATGAATTGCAAGGTACGATCGTGTGCAGATTGTAATCCCAACTCCAGCCAGATGTGGTAGTTTTGAGCATACCGACCGAGTAATTCCAGCACTTCTTCCCCCAGACAATCAGGCCTGGTGGCAATGCTTAAACCAACTATTCCTGTTGTATTGAGTGCTTCTTCATAAATCTCTTGCAAGTAAGATAGGGGCGCATAAGTATTGCTATAAGTTTGAAAATAAGCCAGATATTTGCGGGAAGGGATAAAGTCAGCAGTTTCTCCAACACTTTCAGAAGAAGAAAAAGGCTTTTCTTTAAGTATGCTCAGCTTTCCCGGGGTGCGATAGGCATTTTTCCACTCCAGCCTGTGTTGATAAGCAATAATTTGTTGGCGGATGGTTTGCTGCCGGCAATTTTCTTCCTGTAGCTGCTGCGCCGCAGGGCTGAAACTGGGATTATAACAATAGATACAGCCTGTAGAAGATAGTGTCCCATCACGATTAGGGCAACTAAACCCTGCTTCCAGGGGTATTTTGTAAACTTTTTCCCCAAATTTTTCTCTAAAAAAATGGCTTAAACGGTAATACCAACCGGATGAAGGCAAATACTTTACCCCCCTGTATAATAAATAGAGTCGTCTTATTCACGTGATTAATCAAGGGTAGATCTTTGGCAATCACATAGGAATTCCGGGGAAAAAGAAAATAGCCCGGTTAATTATTATCATTTTGTTCCCGAGTTATTTCCTTTTGTCCTTGTTTACCCCAATGAGGCGATCTTCGAGAACTGTTTTCCAGATAAAGGGCTAAAAAAGATATATCCGCCGGCTTCACACCGTCAATACGAGAAGCTTGCCCCAAGGTGCGCGGCTTAACTTCTTTGAGCTTTTGCTTGGCTTCCGTTGATATATTCACCAGGTCATCATACGGAAAATCAGGCGGTATCCTCTTTTCTTCCATTCGGACAACCTGCTGAACCATTTTTTCCTGTTTGGCCAGATAACCGGCATACTTTATCAGAGTCTCTACCTCGTTAATAACCTCCCTTTGCTTAGAACTCGTTTCCTCCAGAGGACGATTGTCATTTTCCGCAATAGCGAGCAAATCTGCATAGCTAATTTCCGGACGCTTGAGAAGTTCAGCCATGGATTGCGGATGAGACAAAGGCGTCGATCCCAGAGATTCTAGAAACTCATTAACACGCGGGGTAGGATTGAGGCGAAAATGTTCCAACTCTTCTTTTTTGGACTCGATGAGGCGTTTTTTTTCTTGAAAACGCTTAAAACGTTCCTCACTGATCAACCCTAGGTGATAACCCCTTTCAGTTAAACGCAAATCAGCGTTGTCGTGCCGCAAGAGCAATCGATACTCGCAGCGGGAAGTAAACATACGGTAAGGTTCCGTAATTCCCTTGGTTACCAGGTCGTCAATCAAAACCCCAATATAAGCTTCCGTGCGGCTAAGAACAAAAGGAGGCTCCCCCTTACAACGGAGGGCAGCGTTAATCCCTGCTACAAGGCCCTGGGCAGCTGCCTCCTCATAGCCGGTGGTGCCATTAATTTGCCCGGCAAAATAAAGGCCCGCTACCAGTTTAGTTTCCAGAGTGGGCTTTAATTGGGTGGGAAAAGCATAATCATATTCTATGGCATAAGCCGGGCGGGTTATAACTGCTTCCTCCAGGCCTTTTATGGCATGCAAAAAATCGTGCTGCAATTCTTCGGGAAGGCCTGTAGAAATACCCTGGAGGTACATCTCTTCCGAATTTTCACTTTCCGGCTCTATGAAAATAGGATGATCCTGCCGATGCGGAAAACGCATTATTTTATCTTCGATGGAAGGACAATAGCGGGGGCCGCTTCCTCCTATTAACCCGGAATATACCGGCGTATAATCAATATGTTCCCGGATAAGACGATGCGTTTTTTCACCGGTGCGGGTCAGGTAACAGGGAAATTGTTTAAACTCTACTGAAGAAGGTGTAGTGTAAGAAAAACTGCCCACTCCTTGCTCACCCTTAACCGGGGATAGCCTTTTAAAGTCTATACTTTCCCGGTAAACTCTTGGAGGAGTTCCTGTTTTAAAACGCCCCATTTCAAAGCCCAGGGAAGCAAGATTATTCGCCAGCCCTACCGAAGGAAGCTGATTGCCAGGGGCACCACTGTAATGCTCATGCCCCACAAATATTTCCGAGCGGAGATATACCCCGGAGGACAGAATGACGGCTTTTCCATAGTAGGTGCTGCCGTAGCGAGTGCATACTCCCTGCGCAACACCATCTTCCACCATTATTTCCGCTACAGCCCCTTCCCGGATAATTAGATTAGGTTGTTTTTCCAAAAAAGACTTCATTCCCCGCTGGTATGCATCCTTGTCAATCTGAGCCCTCAACGCCTGAACCGCCGGCCCTTTGCTGGTATTAAGCCTGCGCATCTGCAAAACATGCCGGTCGGCATTTATACCCATAATCCCTCCCAGGGCATCAACTTCCTTAACCAGGTGAGCTTTGCCGGGGCCGCCAAGAGAAGGATTACACGCCATCAACGCCGGATGGTCCAGGTTCAAATTCACCAATAAGGTTTTACAACCCAACTTTGCCGCGGCCAATGCCGCCTCACAACCGGCATGACCCGCTCCTACTANAATTACATCAAAAAAGGTGTCAGCCCTTGACATTGACACAACCTCTTTCCTTCCCTATTTTAAAAAAGGTGTCAGGCCTTGACATTGACACAATTAAACAATTCTACGAACTGTTTAATTCCATACATATTTCTTCCACAAGTCGCTCTAATTTTTCGTTTCCGGATAATTCTTTTCTAAACCTGGAATACACTTGACTTACAGTACTTGGATTCATTCCTTCAAAGATTTTACCAATTTCATTATTGCTTAAGCTTGTAAATCTCTTCATCAAATAAATAGCAACTTTTCTGCCAGGATTATCCTTGCCTGCTAACGATACAATAGAAATTACTTCCGTATCCATTACTTCAGCTACTTTATTAACTATTTCCTCCGGAATAATCATATGATAAGAAGAATCACTTAGTGGTATTTTTCCTTCTATAATGTTTTCTATCTTTTCAATAAACTCTTCTCCTCCTAATACAAGCTGGGCATATGTATCTTTTAATGGACTTTCAATTTTCTGCGCAGGCATTTCATGCACATATTTAAGATATAATTGCCGGGCATTTTCCTCATTATTACTAAGCAGAGAAAGGACGGCATCATAATTAACCCATTTTTCTTTTCTTTCCTTTCCCATAAAACCCTGATAACTGCTCCAACGAAAGTCTTCAGGTTTTTCAACAATGCCGGCCCTTACCGGGTTTAGGTGGATGTAGCGTGATAATTGAAGTAAATAACTATCTTTGTCTACAAGTAAAGCTTGATACCTGCCTTGAAAGAGATGGCCTATACGCTGATGACGGCGATTAAAGTGCCCCGTATAAGCACTGTTAATCCCATGCATAATTTTTTGCAGCTCTCCATATGGAGTTTCCATTATTAAGTGATAATGGTTTCCCATCAGGACAAAACAATAAATCAAAATGCCAAATCGTTCATAATAATCGTTTAATATGCTCAGGAACTTCAAGTAATCATATTCGTCATAATAAATCTTTTTACGCTCATTTCCTCGGCTGGTTACATGATATAATGCACCCGGATATTCAATTCTAATAGTTCTTCCCATAGTTCCTCCTTGAAGTATTCTGATATTATCAGAATTATTTTTTTGTGTCAATGTCAAGGCCTGACACCTTTTTTGATATGGGCTTGCGGTGGCCGGTTCCAAAGGCTCGGCAGGTAATTCGCAGGCCAGGGGGGGCCTGTTGCCTTTTGTATTCGGCCCTGTCGACTTTACGGATGACGTCGTGAACCATATCGGCGTTATAGCCCATGGCTGTTATTTCAGAAGCAAGTTTGTTCTTTTCGATGTAGTAATATAAGATTTCATCCAGGATTTCATAAGGAGGCAGAGAATCCTGATCGGTCTGATTAGGGCGAAGTTCCGCCGAAGGGACTTTGTGGAGGATTGACTGCGGAATAATGTCAGTACAAGCTTGCCGGTTTATATAATTAGCCAGGCTATAAACCATCATCTTGGGAAGGTCGGCAAGGACCGCAACTCCCCCGCACATGTCTCCGTAAAGGGTGGTATAGCCTACCGCCAATTCAGATTTATTACCGGGGGATAGAACCATCCAGCCCTCGCGGTTGGAAATATACATAAGGATGTTTCCTCGAATTCTAGCCTGCAGGTTTTCTTCAGCCAGATCCATCAANGGCTCTCCGTTCTCATTNAGAAGATTTATATACGCTTCAAACGGAGTTTCAATGGAGATCAACCGGGTTTGCATACCGAGATTTTTTCCGAGATGCTCTGCATCCTTTTTGCTGTGTTGGGAAGAATATGGAGAAGGCATTATTAATCCAAGCACATTTTCAGGACCAACTGTGTCTACAGCTATTGCCGCCACTACGGCAGAATCTATTCCTCCACTTAATCCCAGGGCCACTTTATGGAAACCATTTTTTGCAAGGTAATCTCCCAACCCCAATTTCAGGGCAGCATAGACCCAGCCCATGTCTTCTTCAAACTCTTCCGTTGTTTCTACTTTACCCGTCTGGTGGGATAAACTAACAAAGTCATCACCAATATATAATAGTTCCTCTCCAAAAGGCCGCGCCCGGTTTACGATCTCCCCCTGGGGAGAAAATGCCATACTACTTCCATCAAAAATAAGTTCATCATTTCCGCCCACCTGATTAACATAAATAACTCCTNCCCCGTACTTTCGGGACAAGGAAGAAAGCATGTGAACTCTTTCTTCTAATTTTCCCAGGTGATAGGGAGAAGCGGAAATATTTANAATAAGCTCCCCTCCCTGTTGACATAACTCCTCAACCGGATTGCGGCTATACCTGTTCCGCTCAAAATAATCTTTATCATTCCATATATCTTCGCAGATGGTTAAAGCTACCTTTTTTCCATGTAAATCAACCAAAAAACACTGGTTTCCGGGCATAAAATACCGTTTTTCATCAAAAACATCATAGTTTGGCAAAAGCACTTTATGATGGACTGAAACCACGCGCCCTTCCTGTAAAAACAGTGCAGAATTTAAAAGAGGCCCTTTTCCTTCCTCTTGCCAGGGTGCACCTAGTATAACACTTATACCATATGCTTCAGGTTGAAGTTCGGTTTCAATAATGTTATGAGTGCGCCTAATAAATTCCGGATAGAGCAAAAGGTCCCGGGGAGGATATCCGGTTACAGACATTTCCGGGAAAACAATCAGATCAGCTTTTTCATCTCGCGCTTTCCGAATATAATCAATCATTTTACGGATATTACCCTGTAGATCACCTACGGTAGGATTTATCTGGGCTATAGCAATATACATAATGCTTTTAACCTCCCCTTATCTGACCTCTCAATAAAAATTCTCCCCCGCCGTTCTTTTTTCCTTCCCCAGTTTTCCACACTCCCACTTAAACGTTTTCAGTAAGAATTTATAACTTCTTCACTTTTTTTGTTTGCTTTTCTTTTTATTATAAATAAAAAAATTGATTTCCCGCATTATTATGAGGTAGGATCAAAGTCTATTTATGCGCTTAATTATAACAAAATAATAGAAAAATCACTTGTTTTTTTCCCGTTTTTCAGTATAATGAGGGAGGGTTGAAAATAACAATTCAAAAAAAACCCAATAGGACATTATCACCTCACAGGTAAAGATTAAGTAAATAATTCATACTAATATAAGTAACTGGCAAAGAGAGGTCGAAACTTTGGAAGCCCTACTAATACTCGAAGACGGTTTCACTTTAGAGGGAAAAACCTTTGCCGGCCAAGGTGAGGTTTGCGGTGAAGTAATTTTTAATACTGCCATGTCCGGCTATCAAGAAATAATCACCGATCCATCTTGCCACGGGCAAATAGTCATCTTTACTTATCCCCACATTGGCAATTACGGCTGCAACCCAATTGATAACGAGTCATCTTTGCTCCACCCAAAAGGGGTTATAGTAAAAAATTACTGCAGGCGGCCTGATAATGCACTTTCCCGGGAAAGTTTGGGCAGTTTTTTAGAACGGCACAACATTATTGGAATAGAAGAAATTGATACGCGCACTCTTACCCTTCACCTAAGGGAACAAGGTGCCATGAAGGGAATTATTTCTACCTCTGCCAAGGATCCGGCGGCACTAAAAGAAAAATTAGCTCTTTTTTCAAAACAAGAATCAAATCAAGAAAATGAAGATCTAATTAAAAAAATTACTACCCCCCAAATTTATTACCGGGAAACCTCTACCGCTAAACCTATTTTTGAAATACCCCCTCCGAAAACAGACAATTCAAATAAACATGTGGTAGTAATAGACCTGGGAGTAAGACACAGCACTTTGCAGGCCCTTTTAAAAAGAGGATGCCGGGTAACGGTAGTGCCTTCAACATCTTCCATAGAAGATATAAAAGCTATAGAACCTTCCGGAGTGCTCATTTCTAGCGGACCGGAAAGCCCTACAGCCATTGACTCTCTTATTCCTACCGTTAGTAAGCTTTTGGAATGGCGTCCCCTTATGGGAATTTCTTTGGGACAACAAGTAATCGGCAAAACCCTGGGAATGGAAATTTTCAAACTTCTCAATGCCCACCGGGGAGCAAATCATCCCGTCAAAGAGATAAATTCAGAAAAAGTTTTTGTTACAATTCAAAACCATGGTTACAGCATTTCTTACAATTCACCGTTTCCTGATAAGACATATGCAACTCATCTAAATTTAAACGATCATACTTTAGAAGGCATGGAAAATCGAGACCTGGGATTTTTCTCCATCCAGTTCCAACCGGAAGAAAGACCCGGGCCTCATGAAGGAAAAAATCTATTCGACAAATTTATGGAGTGGTTATAAATGCCCAAACGTTCTGACCTGCAAAAAATTCTTATTATCGGTTCCGGACCTATTATCATTGGACAAGCCTGCGAATTCGATTATTCGGGCACTCAAGCCTGCCGAGCTCTACGGGAAGAAGGGTATGAAGTAGTACTTATCAACAGCAACCCCGCTACCATCATGACTGACCCGGACATAGCAGATCATACCTACATCGAGCCCCTAACCCCCCATACGGTGGCAAAGATTATAGCCCGGGAAAAACCCCATGCTTTACTGCCCTCTTTGGGAGGCCAAACAGCTCTAAATATCGCCGTAGATCTTTATAATGACGGAACCCTTCAGGAATGGGATGTAGAACTTATCGGGGTTAACGTAGATACTATAAATATGGCCGAGGATCGGGAATTATTCAAAGATGCCATGGAAGAAGCCGGCCTGAACGTAATCCAAAGCGTTTATATCAACAACTTAGCCGAGGCAGAAGAGTTTGCCTCCAAAAAAGGCTATCCGTTAATAATCCGTCCCTCTTACACATTAGGAGGCTCAGGAGGAGGGATAGCTTATAACAGAGAACAGTTACAAGAAAAGGTGGCATATGGACTGGCTATTAGCCCCGTATCCCAGGTATTGGTGGAGGAAGGGGTTATCGGCTGGAAAGAAATTGAGCTGGAAGTAATGCGGGATTTAAATAATAATACTATCATTATTTGTACTATTGAAAATATGGATTCTATGGGTGTCCATACCGGTGAAAGCATCACGGTAGCACCCGTGCAGACTCTTACCAACCGAGAAGTCCAGGGGCTAAAAGATGCTTCCATAATTGCCCTCCAAAAGTTGGGTATAAACACCGGAGGCTGCAACATACAATTTGCTCTTGATCCTGAAAGCGGGCGCGTAGTAGTTATCGAAATGAACCCAAGGGTTTCACGTTCATCGGCATTGGCGTCCAAAGCTACCGGGTTTCCTATTGCCAAAGTCGCTGCCAAGCTTTCTGTAGGTTTTACACTTGATGAGCTGCCCAATGATATTACTCAAAATACCCCGGCTGCCTTTGAACCCACTATAGATTATTGCGTGGTTAAAATTCCCCGATGGGACTTTGAAAAATTTCCCGAAGCAGACCGCACTCTTACCACGCAAATGAAGTCAGTAGGTGAAGTTATGAGCATTGGCCGCACCTTTAAAGAAGCCCTCCAAAAAGCCATTCGCTCCCTGGAACAAGACAATTACGGTTTTGAAAACCATGCGCCGACAAAGGTTTCTCACGAAGAGCTGGAGGAACGTCTTGCCGTGCCTCGCTCAGACCGCATTTTTTATATTGCCGAAGCTTACCGGCAAAAAATGGACGGTGAAAAGATCTATGAACTTACCAAAATTAACAGGTGGTTTCTGAATCAAATTGGAGAACTCATTGCTGATGAAAAATTATTAACCGAATTACAGTTAAAAGATCTTACGCCCCAGTTACTTTGGTCTTTGAAAGAAAATGGCTTTGCAGATAGTTACATAGCTAAATTAATCGATACCGACGAAAATACCATACGAAAAATGCGGGTGGACGCCGGTATTAAGCCTGCATTTCGCTGTGTAGATACATGCGCCGGTGAATTCGAAGCCTATACACCTTATTATTATTCAACTTATGAAAATTACAGCGAAGTTCCATCATTTACCTCTCGCCCCCGAGTGATGATTTTAGGAAGCGGGCCCAACCGAATCGGCCAAGGAGTAGAATTCGATTATTGCTGTGTCCAGGCGGCTTTTGCCCTGCGTAAAGAGGGATACGAAGTAATTATGGTTAATTGCAACCCGGAAACAGTTAGCACAGACTATGATATATCCGATCGCTTGTATTTTGAACCCCTCACACTGGAAGAAGTTTTAAATATTTATGAAGTTGAACAACCGGAAGGTATTATTCTCCAGTTTGGCGGCCAAACCCCCCTTAAGTTGGCTTTACAGCTCATGGAGCAGGGAGTAAAAGTTTGGGGAACTTCACCGGTGGATATTAATCGAGCCGAAAACCGACGAGAATTTGCTGCATTAGTAGAAAAACTCGGACTCATCGAACCTCCTCATGGCACAGCAATTAACGAAAGTGAAGCGCTGGATGTTTCTGCAAAACTTGGGTTTCCCGTTTTGGCTCGTCCTTCATATGTATTGGGAGGCAAGTCTATGCAGATCGTTTATAACCAGGAAGGTCTGCTTTCATACCTGAGGGAAAACGCAGACATATCGTACCAAAATCCCCTTCTTCTGGATAAATTTCTGGAAGGTGCGATAGAAATAGATGTAGACGCTGTTTGTGACGGAGATGATATTTTTATCGGTGGAATCATGGAACACGTAGAACACGCAGGCATCCATTCCGGTGACAGCTCATGCGTAATCCCCACATTCAGCCTCACCGAAAAACAACTAGATGAAATACGCCGCCAAACCAACCTACTGGCTAAAAACTTAAACGTAGTGGGTTTATGTAACATACAGTTTGCTTTGCGCGGTGATAAGGTTTATCTTATTGAAGCCAACCCCCGGGCTTCTCGTACCGTTCCTTTCGTAGGAAAAGCCACAGGGGTTCCCCTTGCTCAGGTAGCTGCCAGAACAATGGCCGGCATTAAGCTTTGCGACATGGGATTAAAAGAGGAAATAAAGCCAGGCCATGTATCTGTGAAAGAGTCGGTCCTTCCATTCTCCCGTTTCCCGGAAGTAGACATTATTCTAGGACCGGAAATGCGTTCAACCGGAGAAGTAATGGGTATTGACAAAGATTTTGGAATGGCATTTGCCAAGTCACAGCTGGCAGCAGGAACTTCACTGCCTCTTAAGGGTAAGATTTTTGTTACCGTAGCCAACCGTGACAAAGGTGAAGCCATTGAGTTGGCTCGAGAATTTTGCAAAGTGGGATTCCAAATTATTGCCACCGAAGGCACTGCAGATTCTTTGCGGACAGGCGAAGTGGAAGTGGAAGTGGTAAATAAATTACAGGAAGGGCCTCCCCATATACTGGATTACATTGAACGGGGAGAAGTAGAATTAATCATAAATACTCCTTCAGGAGCAGGCTCTCAAAGTGACGAAGCCCGAATGCGGCAAAAAGCTCTAGCCCAAGGTGTTTCTATTATTACCACCATTAGAGCAGCACGGGCAGCGCTGGAAGGAATAAAGATATTACAAAGAAAGGGAATGGAAGTACTGAGCCTTCAAGAATATCAGAAAACAATATTTTAAATTAAAAAACCTTCCTGTTTTTTTAACTTGAATTTTTTGATGTAACCAAAAAAAAATGCTGCTGCAATGTTACTGTAATATTCGCTCTTTATAATAAGAATTAGTTGACCCCCTCTTTTTTTATAATATATACTTGGCGCGGTTATAGTTATAACCGCGCATTTTTTTTTACTTCCTCAATTAAAAGTAGCTTTTAGCCTATCTTGAATTGCCCAAAAAGCTCAGGATAAGTAGGCTCTACAAAAAAAGCCAAACAAATGTTAATGTCTGTCCAATCCATGGTTTACAATTCCTGCCGGTTGAAATACAATAATAAGGGTGAATACACATGAAACAAGTACCATTCAATATATTAAGTATGCTAAAAGAAAGCCGGAACCATTTTATTTCCGGAGAATTATTGAGCAAAAAACTTAACCTAAGCCGTACTGCGATTTGGAAGCATATTCATTCCCTGCAAAAACTGGGATATATCATTGAGGCCGTCCCTAACCGGGGATACCGCCTGACTGCAGAACCCGATTTACTTATTTCCCGGGAAATAAAATGCAGTTTGAACACACAATTTATGGGAAATGAAATATTAATCTTTTCTTCGCTGGATTCTACTAACCGGCACGCTCACCGTTTAGCTGAAAGCAATTACCCAGAAGGGACAATAGTGTTAGCCGAAGAACAAACAAAAGGAAGGGGAAGAAAAAGCAAATCATGGTTTTCTCCTCCCCAAAAAGGGCTTTGGCTTTCTGCAATACTTTACCCATCCGCTATAACCCCGTCAAAAATGGCGCCGCTGACAGCTGTTTCCGCCGTAACAACTGCCAGGGGACTGAGCGAAAGCACTGGGGAAGCGGTAATGGTCAAATGGCCTAACGACCTATTATTGAACGAGAGAAAAATCGGGGGCATCCTGGCAGAAAGCAAAGTGGAAATGGAGGAAATTCACTATATTATCCTGGGTATAGGCATAAATGTTAACCAAACCCGAGATGACTTCCCCGAAGACTTAAAACTTATAGCTTCTTCCTTAAATATAGAAACTAATAAAAAGTTTAACCGAAATATTCTTTGCAGTGCTATATTAAAGGAATTGGAAAAAGGCTATCTTCTATTCTTGCAAGAAGGGTTCACTCCTTTTATAGAACCATGGAAAAAGATCAGCCATACTCTGGGAAAGCAAGTATCAATACATTACGGAGAAAATCATGTTCATGGAATAGCCCAAGACATCGATAAAGAAGGGGCTTTAATTATTGAAGATGAAAATAATATCAAGCAACGATTTAATTTTGGCGAGATAGAATATTTACAAACTAACTAACAATATTCTATTGTTTGTCCACCCATCAGAAATTATCCAAAGAAATTAAAGATAAATTAAGAAGGTGAAAAAAGGTGAAAGCAAAAAAATGAAAAAATATTTGCCTACCGAAAGATTAACAAAAATTGCGCTATTTACTGCCATCATTGCAATACTATCTCAAATATCTATTCCTTTGCCGTTTTCCCCGGTTCCACTTACAGGGCAGACATTGGGAATTTTTCTGGCAGGAAGCATGCTGGGAAGCAAAGCCGGCGTGTTGAGTGTGTGCGCATACCTGCTGCTTGGTGCCGCAGGAGCACCTGTATTTGCTTTGGGAAGAGGCGGATTACAAGTTATATTAGGCCCTACAGGAGGATATCTCCTAGGGTTAATCCCCGGCACATACTTTCTGGGAAAACTAATCGGAGAACGGGAAAATACTAACAAATACTACATGGCCGCGGCCATGGGGCTCTGTCTTGCTGTTGTTTACACTCTGGGAGGGTTGCAGCTTGGGTATATCATGGAGCTAAGTACGTGGCAAGCCCTTTCTATAGGTGTACTGCCTTACATTCCGGGTGACATAATAAAAATAGTTTTGGCAATTCCCCTCATATCCAGGCTCCAAGGAATAATTAAGAACAACATTGTTCCCTCTCCTTTTGCTTAGCGGCTAATTGTTAATTTCTTTCTCAGCAAGGATTGCTGCTCCTAAGGCACCAACAATCTGGGGATTTTCCGGTATTTCAATTTTTACATTCAATTTATTCTCCAGGCATTCTACTACTCCCTGATTTTGTGCCACACCTCCGGTCATAATGACTTTCTCTTCCAAACCTACTCTGTTCACTAACCCCACTGTGCGCTCCGCTATTGAATCATGAATACCCCGAATAATATCCTCGCGGGCCTTATCACTGGCAATTAAAGAAACAACTTCTGATTCGGCAAAAACCGTACACATACTGCTGATGGGAATTGATCGAGCCGCCTTTTTACTCAACTCGGCCATATCTTTCAATTCAACCTCCAGGGCATATGCCATAACTTCTAAAAAACGGCCTGTACCGGCAGCGCATTTTTCATTCATCACAAAATCAACAACATTGCCTTCTTCACTAAGGCGAATAACCTTACTATCCTGACCACCAATATCAATAACCGTTCGGGCTTCAGGTAAAAGGGAAAAAGCACCCTTTCCATGACAGGTTATTTCTGTAACTTTTTTATGAGCTGCAGGCGCACTAATACGCCCATAACCGGTAGCTATCACAAAATCAAGCTCATCTACCTGACAACCAGCCTTTTGCGAGGCCTTTTCCAGGGCTTTCTCTGCAGCATTTTTACTGTTAGAACCAGTAGGGATAATCACATATCCAAGCACTTCTTTTTTTTCCATAATCACCACTTCCGTGGTAATTGAACCTATGTCTATTCCGGCAACCGGCAACTATTTCGCCTCCTTTATGTTTCAATTACTCCAATACCAGTTTATCAATAAATTCCTCTACATTTTTTGCTCCTTCTTTACTTTCAGCCGAAAAAGAGAATACATCATGATTGTCAGTTAAACTTAAGTCCGCTTTGATTTTATGTATCCGATCCAAATAACGTCCGCGGGCAATTTTGTCGGCTTTGGTTGCAACCGTAATGAATGGATAATGGTGGTAAAGCAACCAGGCAGTCATTTGCTGATCATCCTCCGTGGGAGGGTGTCGTATATCTACAATGTGCACTAATCCTTTAAGCTGTTTACGATCATATAAATAACTTTCTATGAGTTCCCCCCAATCATCACGCATGCTCTTGGAAACCCTGGCATATCCATATCCCGGCAGATCTACCAGATAAAACGCATCATTAACAAGGTAAAAAAATAGAGCTTTTGTTTTTCCCGGTGTAGAACTGGTTTTGGCCAAATTTTTTCTACCCAGATAAACATTTATCACCGAAGACTTACCCACATTGGAACGCCCTAAAAAAGCCACTTCCGGAAGGTTTTCATCTGGAAATTCCCGGGGCTTGCTTGCTTTTAAATGTAACTGAGCTTTACGTATTTTCATGATAATTACCTATCTTGAGCCAGTAGAAATTACTGTCTGCTTATAAACCATCAATTAATGCCTTTTAATGCCCGAAGGTAGAACCATCCCGGTTAATAGATGTAGAATCTTCTTTATGTTTACCTAAATTTTCATCTTCCACTAATGCCCTTTTTCCCCAGTCTAAAAGCACTTTCGGCAAAACTTCATCCATATGCTCCACGCAAATACATTCAAGTTTTTTACGCACATTTGCCGGAATTTCATGTAGATCTTTTCGGTTTTCTGCCGGCAGTATTACTTTATTAACTCCGGCGCGATGTGCAGCCAGTAATTTTTCCTTTACTCCCCCTACAGGCAAAACCTTACCTCGCAAAGTAACTTCTCCGGTTAAAGCATAATCTTTATTTATAGGGCCACCGGTAATTGCCGAGACAAGAGCAACAACCATGGCAATTCCCGCCGAAGGGCCGTCTTTGGATATTGCTCCTTCGGGAACGTGAATATGAATATCATATTTTTCATAAAAATCTTCTTCTATCTGCAAATGCTCTGTGCGAGATCGAATATAGCTTAAGGCCGCTCGCGCAGATTCTTGCATAACATCACCAAGTTTACCGGTTAAAGTCACTCTACCTTTTCCTCTCATTAAGGTAACTTCCACAGATAAAATTTCTCCCCCTGCTTCCGACCAGGCCAGGCCGGTTGAAGTTCCAACCTGATGTTCATTTTCTACAACTCCATAACGATACCGGGGGGCTCCCAGATATTGATGTAAGTTTTGGCGCGTAATACGTTGAAAATAAGAATAATTTTTTACCACTGCCCGAGCAATTTTTCGGCAAATAGACGCAATACTCCGATCCAGGTTCCTTACTCCCGCTTCCCGAGTATATTCTCTTATTATACTGAGCATCGCTCCTTCAGAAATTTTTAGGTTCTCGGTAGTTAAACCATTTTCTTTTAACTGCTTAGGTATGAGGTGACGTTTAGCTATTTGTAGCTTTTCCTCTTCCGTATAGCCGGATATATGTATTACTTCCATTCGATCTAACAAGGCTTGAGGTAAGTTAGCTTTGAGGTTGGCAGTATTAATAAAAAATACCTGCGAAAGATCAAAAGCCACCTCTATGAAATGATCGCTAAAAGTATTATTTTGTTCCGGATCAAGCACTTCTAACATGGCCGCAGAAGGATCACCCCGGAAATCCGAGGACAATTTATCAATTTCATCAATTAGAAAAACCGGATTTTTTGATTTTGCTTGATGAACCCCCTGGATTATTCTTCCCGGCATAGCACCTACATAAGTACTTCTATGGCCGCGTATTTCTGCTTCATCTCTAACTCCTCCCAGAGAAATACGCGTAAAGTTACGATCCATGGCCCGAGCTATAGATTTAGCAAGGGAAGTTTTACCCACTCCCGGAGGGCCTACAAAACATAATATGGGGCTTTTTGTTTCTGCAGACAACTGCCTTACCGCCAAAAATTCTATTATTCTCTCTTTGACATAATCTAATCCACAATGATCTTCATCCAAGACCTGCTGGACATTTTCTAAATCTATCTTATCTTTCGTAACAACCGACCAGGGTAAATCCAACAGCCAATCTAAATAATTTCTTATTATTATTGTTTCCGCCGCACCCGCCGGCATATTTTCCAGGCGGGCTACCTCTTTAAGCGCTTTTTTCTTAGCCTCTTTAGGTAGCCGAGCTTTCTTTATATTTTTCCGATACGATTCTATCTCATCTTTTTTATCTTCACCGAGTTCAATTTGAATAGCCTTAATTTTCTCGCGCAAGTAAAAATCTTTCTGCATTTTATCAACTTGTTGATTCACTCGTAAACCAACCTTTTTTTCTAATTCCTGAATTTCCAACTCCCTATGAATTATTTCAATTATATTCTCAATTCTTATTTTACAATCCACTACTTCCAATACCATTTGTTTTTGAGCAACATTTAGCGGCAAATAAGAAATCACGGTATCTGCCAACTCACCCGGCTCTTCTATGTCCGCTACACTTTCCCGGGATTCCGGAGATACTTTTTCGCTAATTTTTACATATTCGTCAAATTTTTCTATAAGTTTTCTCCTCAATGCTGCCAATTCCATATCTAAAAGCTCTTCTTTTTCCATTAATTCTATTTCCACTTCATAGTAAGGATCGGAAGAAATTATTTTTTTTAACTCTGCTCTTTGCATTCCTTCTACAAGAATACGGAAAATGCCGCCAGGCAATTTAACCATCTTATTTATTTTAGACAAGGTGCCTACTCTATAAAGCTCGTTAATTTTTGGTTTATCAATATCAGCCTCTTTTTGAGCAACCAGGAATATATTACTATCCTCCTCCATGGCTTTCTCTAATGCCTTAATAGAACTTTTCCGCCCTACGTCCAGGTGAACAAGCATGTGAGGAAATATTGTAACCCCTCTTAAAGGTAAAAGTTGTATTTGCATTTTTTGAGCCATTATTTCAATTAACCCTCCTATTCAGTATATATTTATTTCTTAGTTATACTTATGTTTCATTTATCTCAAAAGCTTAATTTAAAGAAAAATGCTTATAACAAACATAGGAGAATTTCTGCTTTATCAGGAATTCCCCTATGTAATCAAATTCCCTCTAATTTTAAACTACTAATTCTTATTTACGCTGATTCTTCGTTTTTCTTTTTATTTTTATCTGTGGTTACTAAAATAGGCTTTTCCTGCTTCCTTATCACTTCCGGGGTTATTAAACATTTCTCCACGTTCTTTTTAGAAGGAAGATCAAACATTACATCAATAAGGCTCTCTTCCAGTATTGCCCTCAATCCCCTGGCTCCTGTGTTTCTAATAATCGCCTCTTCTGCAATATCACCCAGGGAATTTTCCGCAAATTCCAGGGTAACCCCGTCAATTTCAAATAGCTTTTGATACTGTTTTACCAGGGCATTCCGCGGCTCGGTAAGGATCCGAACCAGTGCATCTTTATGCAACTGATCGAGCGTTGCAATTACCGGAACACGGCCTACAAATTCAGGAATGAGCCCGTATTTTAAGAGATCTTGGGGAAGCACATATTTAAGAATTTCTCCAATTTCCTTATCTTTACTTTTTCGAAGTTCGGAACCAAAACCTATACCTTTTCTGCCAATGCGCTCTTGGACCATTTTTTCTAATCCGTCAAACGCACCGCCGCAAATAAACAAGATGTTTTTGGTGTCAATTTGCATAAACTCCTGGTGAGGATGTTTGCGCCCACCCTGAGGCGGCACACTGGCTATTGTTCCTTCCATGATTTTTAAAAGCGCCTGCTGAACTCCTTCGCCAGAAACATCTCTAGTAATAGACGGGTTGTCGGTTTTACGAGCAATTTTATCAATTTCATCGATATAAACAATTCCTTTTTCCGCTTTCTCCAGATCATAATCGGCAGCTTGAATGAGCTTGAGAAGAATGTTTTCCACATCCTCACCCACATACCCTGCCTCTGTCAAAGAAGTAGCATCGGCAATGGCAAACGGAACCTTGAGAATACGAGCCAGGGTTTGAGCCAAAAGTGTTTTCCCCACTCCTGTAGGTCCAATTAATATAATATTACTCTTTTGCAGCTCCACATCTTCAATATTATTGCCTGCATTTATACGTTTATAATGATTATAAACAGCCACTGAAAGAGCTTTTTTAGCAGCCTCCTGGGCAATGACGTACTGATCAAGCACCTTGTTTATATCCGCCGGTGTAGGCAATTCAACATAATCATCTTCACTGTCATCTTTAATTTCTTCTTCAATGATCTCATTGCAAAGCTCAATGCATTCATCGCAAATATAAACACCCGGCCCGGCTACCAGCTTGCGTACTTGCTCTTGCGTTTTACCGCAAAATGAACATTTTAATTGCCCTTTGTCATCACTTGTTTTAGACATAAAAAATTTTCACCCCGCTATTAAAAAATATTACCATTTTCGCTGATCTCCAAATGTTATGGTTTTACACCAATAATTATTTGGTTGTGTGTGATGTAACAATTTCATCAATGATTCCATAATCCCTAGCCGCTTCTCCAGACATAAAGAAATCCCGATCCGTATCTTTTGCAATCTGCTCAATGGGCTGTCCGGTATGAGTGGAAAGTATTTTATTAACGGTTTCTCTCAAGCTTATTATTTCTTTAGCATGAATTTCTACATCTACCGCCTGACCCTGAGCACCCCCCATAGGTTGATGCACCATAATTCTGGAATGAGGCAGCGCAAATCTTTTACCCTTAGTACCTGCCGACAATAAAACTGCACCCAGACTGGCCGCCATTCCTATGCATATAGTGGAAATAGGGGGTTTAATATACTGCATGGTATCATAAATAGCCAGGCCGGAATATAACGCTCCACCCGGAGAGTTAATATATAGGTTAATATCTTTATCAGGGTCTTCCGATTCCAAAAACAACAACTGTGCTATAACCAGGTTAGCTACATTATCATCAACCCCGGAACCAATAAATACTATACGGTCTTTTAAAAGCCTGGAAAAAATATCGTAAGCTCTTTCTCCTCTATTCGTTTGTTCAACTACCATGGGGACCAAGTTCATAATTCAAGCAACTCCTTTCTGCTCATTATTTAATTTCAATTCCACACACCCTACTTTATTCCTGCCATTAACCTGTAAATATTTTGTAACATTTACCTCAGGCACTTTCCTCTTCATCGCCTTCTTCCTTACCTTCCTCAATATTTTCCTTATCACTTTCTTTGTTTCTTATTTTGTTTACTTTCACTTCCGCTTCATCTACTAAAAAGTCAATCAACTTGCGCATGCGTATTTCTTCTCTAATCATGTCTAATCTTCCCTGTTTTTCAAATACATCTCTTACCCTTTCTGCAGAATCCCCGTACTGATTGGCCAGTTCTTCAATTTTTTCCTGTAGTTCTTCTTCCGAAGCTTCAAGGCCCTCCTCTTTAATGATGGCATCCAAAACAAGGTTTGCCTTAACCCTTTTCTCCGCTTCTTCACGTTGTTCCTCACGCAAATCTTCTTCCTTCTTTTGAGTAACCTGTAAAAATTTCTCCAGATCTAACCCCTGATAACGCAGATACTGTTCCATTTCCTGCAGCATATTATCCAATTGCCTTTCTACGAGTGTTTCCGGCACATCAACTTCTGCATTTTCACTCACTTTTTCTATAACAGCAGTTTCCAAAGCTGTTCTAGCTTTTTGCTCTGCATTTTCCCGAAGTTTATTTGCCTTATCTACTCTAAAATCTTCCAGGTTATCAAATTCACTTATTTCTTTTACAAAATCATCATTTAACTCCGGAAGTTCCTTCTGCTTAATTTGTTTTAGGGTTACCTGAAAAACAGCTTCTTTGCCGGCCAAATCTTCGTTGCGATAATCTTCGGGAAAAGTAACCTTTATCTCCTTTTCTTCATCAACCTTCATCCCGATTAACTGCTCCTCAAAACCCGGAATAAAGGTATTCGAACCTATTTCCAGGGAATAATCGGTTGCTTCTCCTCCTTCAAAAGGTTCACCATCAATATAACCACAAAAATCAATCAAAACCAAATCTTCAGCAGCAGCCTCCCTATCTTTATCTTCTACATCTACCATTCGGGCATGCTGTTGCCTTAACCCTTCTATGTGTTCATCCACTGCTTCTTCATCTATTTCTTCTTCTTCAGATTCTACCTCTACACCTCGATATAACCCCAACTTTACTTCGGGTTTCACTTCTACCACCGCTGTAAAAATAAATGGCTTTCCTTTTTCTATTTGCTGAACCTCAATTTCCGGCTCATTTATGGGTTCAATGTTCTCTTCTTCAATAGCACTACGATATGCCTGCGGTAATATATAATCAGCTGCATCCTGATATAAAATTTCCGGACCAAAACGAGACTCTAATACTTTGCGGGGCACTTTACCTTTTCTAAAGCCCGGCAGATTAACCTCTTTGACCACCTTGGAATATGCCTTTTTTAAAGCCTCCTCGAATTCTTCCTCGGGAACTTCTACTTCCAACTTAATTTTATGATCGTCTAGCTTTTCCCACTTTACCAATATATGAAACCTCCTTCTAAATTTAAAACATATTGTTTATAGCAATATTACTGTATCTAACAATAAAAATTCGCCTCTTTTGCAGGCGAGATTAACTTCACCGTTTACCAAGGATATATTATCACAAAACCCTAAAACAAACAACGGTTGTATTGACTCTATCTACCCACAAAATTAATTTGCCTAAAATTAATATTTATAAATAAGGGCAGCCACAATTATCCTCTAAATGAGCCTTGTGAACAAATTAATTTTGATTTCCGGTTAAAAGACCTCTCCACTGGTAAAAAATTTTTTAAGTAAAAATATGGGTTCTTAATCCGGATTACAATTTTCTAATTTAAAGATGGTTCTTTTTGCTATGCCGAAACAAATAATCTACCTCCCGGTAAACTTCCTGAAGAGGTATTCCTTCCCGCCGGGCAATAGCAAGGCAGTCTTCATATTCCGGGGAATAATGCCAGGCCTCATTTTCTTCTTCCACTGCTACCATTTTAACCCGCACTTTCCCCCAGGAAGTATTAATTTCAGCAAATTGACGCGGCAGCATCACTTTTCGCGCTTCTATCACCCGACAGCCAAAAGTAGAGGTTTCCCGAAACAAATGCTCTACGAGTGCCCTTGTTTTTTCCACCGGAGATAGAAGAGTTATTTTCACCGCCGGACGGTTCTTTTTCATTTGTACCGGGGCAAACGATACGTCAAGAGCCCCCTGTTCTAGCATTTTGTCCATAAGAAAACCGGTAATTTCAGGATTCAAATCATCAATATTTGCTTCAATTACATCTACTTTTTCCTGATAAGAAAAACTCTGATTATTTTCCTGCGTTCCCAGTAAAACCCTCAAATAGTTCGGCACACCGTAATCTTTGCTGCCGGCTCCATAACCCACCGAAAGCAAATTATATGAAGGCAACTGACCAAAATCGCTTACCAACTCATAAATCAAGGCCGCACCGGTTGGCGTCACCAGTTCGCCTTTCAGATCTACACCATATACCGGAGCTTTTCTTTCCGCCAGAAGTTCTACCGCAGCAGGAGCCGGTAAAGGAATTTTGCCGTGTTCTACTTCGATCATTCCCCTTCCTTGAGGTAAAGGAGAACAGAGGACTTCCTCAACTTCCAACAAATGAAGGGCCAATACACTTCCAATTATATCAACAATGGAATCCAATGCCCCTATTTCATGAAAATGCACATCTTCTTCAGGTACGCCATGAAGGCGCGCTTCCACCGCCGCCAATTTGCTAAATACATTCAAGGAAGTCTTTTTCACGTCCGCAGGCAGTTCACTTTCCTCTACAATATGACGAATACTTTCCATGTTACGGAAAGATTCTCCGTTTTCTGTTAAAACCTGAAAGTTAGTAGCAGTGATCCCGTAACATGAAACTTTTTCTGCCTTTAGATAAAATCCGTTTATGGGCAAAGTAGACAGGCCTTCATTTAAGTGAGATAAACTTAACCCGGCATCCAGCAGAGCGCCCAAAAACATATCGCCGCTTATACCGCTAAAACAATCCAGGTAAATTACTTTTTTGGCGCCCATTT
>SL_8KL_010_SEDDRAFT_10000785_pt1 | contig 27739 bp, 23 predicted proteins | sample SodLakKL_010_SED_4_FD_11160 | JGI IMG/M metagenome (IMG submission 11160) | reverse complement strand
GGCTAAAATATGAGCTGTGAAGGGGAGTAGCTCAACTGGCAGAGCAGCGGTCTCCAAAACCGCAGGCTGCGGGTTCAAGTCCTGTCTCCCCTGCCATTAACAATAGCGAAATGCCGCTTTACCAGCGGCATTTCGTTGCGATATGAGCTTTATTAGCAGGGCCTTTGAAAGGAACCGGCATATGAGCAACGGAGGCATAGTCGAAAAACTGCACAGGGATCCGGTTGTTACCCTTCCGGGAGGCGGCATGCCGGCCTTGATGGTTTACCCTTTTCCGGGCCCGGACATTTTCCCTGCTCCCGGCAAAGAATTGAGAAACCTGCGCCGCCGGGGCGCAAAGCCATCAACATTAAACCGTTTTCCAACTTAAGCCGATACCCGGCTTTATTTTTTTAAGGAGGTTATTTTAATGCACACAATCAATGTTGTCCTGTGGGGTCTTGGCGCGATGGGATCGGGCATTTACAAGGTGCTCCTTGAACGCAGCGGGGCCGAAGTGGCCGGGGCCATCGGCCGCAACCCCGCCAAACTGGGCCAGGACCTCGGTCAAACCCTGGGACTGCAACCAGGCGGCATTATCATATCAGGTGATGTCCGCTCAGTGCTGGAAAAAGTCGGGGGCGGAGTAGTAATCCATTCAACCGGCTCTTTTTTCAAAGAAATCCACCACGAATTAATGCAGGCGGTCCGGGCGGGCTTTAATGTTATTACTATAGCCGAAGAAATGGCCGAGCCCTGGGAAGCCGACCGGGAACTCGCGAAAGAATTAAATGAAGAAGCCCAAAAATACGGAGTGACCGTCCTCGGGACCGGCATTAACCCCGGCTTTGTCCTCGATGCCCTGGCCATATGCCTCACCGGGGCCTGCTGCAGCGTCCGGAAAATTGAGGCCGAGAGGATTAACGACCTGTCGCCTTTCGGAAGCACTGTAATGGCCACCCAGGGAGTGGGCATTACTCCGGAGGAATTCAAAACCGGGGTCGACAAAGGGACTATTGTCGGGCATATAGGGTTCAAGCAATCTATCAGCCTTATTGCGCAGGCTTTAAACTGGGATCTGGATCAAATCGTTGAAGAAAAAGAACCGATTATTTCATCCACTTACCGCGAAACTCCCTATGTAAAAGTGGAACCGGGTCTGGTTGCCGGTTGCCATCACCGGGCCTATGGCTACAAAAACGGGGAAGCGGTTATTACCCTGAAACATCCCCAGCAGGTATGTCCCGAAGCGGAAGCTATCGAGACCGGGGATTATATCAGGATAGAAGGTGACCCGCCGGTTAACCTGTCTATTAAACCTGAGATCCCGGGGGGCCAGGGGACGATGGCCATGGCGGTTAACATGATCCCGGTCGTGGCAGCAGCCGCCCCGGGCCTTAAAACTTTGCTGGACCTGCCTTTCCCATCCTGCTGGAGCAGGTTCGAGCAGGCTTATTAATTTGCATGCCAGCGGGGATGCAAATCCTGGTGTTAAAAATATAATGCCGCGAAAGGAGAATCCAAAGTGGGAGAAGCAAAAAAAGATGATTGGGTACAGATCTTTAATGTAGTCCTTAACCCGGAAGAAAGGGCTCCCGGCCTGCCTCCGGAAACTGCCGGCGTCCCCCTGACGATGAAGGTAAAGGGGTTTCTGATCGACCAGGCCGCTGATATTGGCGATCAAGTTTCAATTCAGACCGTTACGGGAAGATTGGTGGAGGGAAAACTAATTGCCATCACTCCGGCTTATGAAATTGATTACGGCCGTCCCCAGCCGGAGTTGCTAAAAATTGGCCTTGAAGTAAGAAAACTGCTCAGGGAGGAGGGCGAAAACATTGAATAATAATCCTGCCTTAAGCTACCAGGACGTAATGGCCAGGAAAAACCGGATCATGAAACAGGCTGTGGGCATCGATTACGATCAATTTGAGCAGGAAGGGATTGCTTTCGATTATGAAGCGATGATGAAAAAGGCCGGCTACTCCCTGGAAGAAGTCCGCGCGATCCAGGAAGAAACCAATGTTGGCAAAACCCCCCTTCTTGAACTACACAACCTGACCAGGCTGGTCCGCTGCCATGCAGAACCGGGGAAAGGAGCCCGCATCTTTATCAAAGATGAGGCCTGCAACCCCAGCGGCAGTTTCAAAGCCCGGCGGGCTTCATTGTCCTGCTACCAGGCCCAAAAACACGGCTACAAAGGGGTAATTTCGGCCACCAGCGGAAATTACGGCGCCGCCGTCGCTTCCCAGTCCGCCATGCGGGGCCTGAACTGCATCGTAGTCCAGGAGCTGTTCGACAGCCAGGATTTAAGCCAGCCGGAAATTATGGAGAAAGGACGGGCCTGCGAAGCATACGGCGCTGAAGTAGTCCAGCTTTCCGTAGGGCCCGAACTGTTTTATAAGTTTTTAATATTGCTCGAAGAAACCGGTTATTTCAACGCCTCATTGTATACGCCGTTCGGCATAGCCGGAATTGAAACCCTCGGTTCTGAACTGGCCGATCAAGTTCGCCGGGAAGTGGGCAAAGACCCCACAGCAGTCCTGATTACCCATGCCGGAGGCGGTAATGTAACCGGCACGGCCCGGGGATTGAAAAAGGGAGGCTGTGATCATACAGAAGTGGTCGGGATCAGCGTAGACTTAAGCGGCCTGCACATGGCCAGCGATCGCGATTTCAACCGCAAATCATTTACAACCGGCCATACCGGTTTTGGCGTCCCCTTTGCCACCTGGCCGGACAGGGCCGATGTGCCGCGCAACGCCGCCCGCCCCTTAAGGTACCTGGATCGTTATTATACGGTTACCCAGGGCGAAGTTTTTTACGTGACTGAACTGCTGGCCCAGCTGGAAGGGCTGGAAAGAGGACCGGCGGGCAATACTTCCCTGGCCGGCGCTTTTGCCGTGGCCAGAGAGATGGACCGCGAAGATGTTCTTGTCGTGCAGGAAACAGAATACACCGGGGCCGGTAAACATCCCAGCCCGCAGCTTACATTTGCCGGCAAAATGGGCATAACCATCAAAAGGGGCAACCCTGAAGACAGTGTTCCCGGGCAGAGCATTATTATTCCCGAATCTCCCGGGCAGATCAAGGTAAAAAAAGTTGATCTTGATAACCTGAAAAAATCGTACCTGAAAAAGGCAGCGCAGGAAAAAGGCAAAGAGAAATTAAGCCCGCTTGAAATTGAATACCTCGCCGCCGAACTAAAAACATCAACCGGGTGGATTGAAGACCATTACGGGAAGGGGGAAAACTGACATGAAACGTGAAGACGATTACCTGCAGCGCCGTTCCAGCATAAAAGAGTTAACCGACGAACAGCTGGAACAAAGGTTCTGGAAACTTACAGGTCAGGTAGTTAACCCGCTTTTCGAGCTGGCCAGGGACCATACTTCGCCTTCTATTGAGCGTTCTGTCCTGCTGCGGATGGGCTATTCCAGCCTTGAAGCTAAACAAATCGTTCAAAACTGCGTCAAATACGGCCTCCTGGGCAAGGGAGCCGGCCATGTCGTGCTGCGCTTCGCTCAGAAAAAGAACCTGCCCTACCGGGAAGCCGGTTTAATTCTGGCCGATGGCCGGGAATGGGACCGGGCCGCAGCCATTTTTGGGAAGGAGGGACCGGCTTGAAATTAACGCCTGAACAAAAACTTTCTCCCGAAGAAATATTTAAAAACCTGGAAAATTACCGGCCCAGGCGTAAAGGCTGGACCTGGCGCCGTCCTTTAACAGAAGATGAAGCGGAGCTGGGAGCATTTAAGTACCGGCAGGTCTCTGCAAACCTGGAGAACAGCATTCCCCTGCCTGCGGCCAAATCCTTTGGCGATATAGATCCCCAGCCTGATTGCGTGGTCACTTCCGAAATTGCTTCGGGGCGTTTTGAAGATGACCTGCGCCGGATGAGGATGGTAGCCTGGCACGGCGCCGACCATATCATGGTTATCCGGACGGCCGGGCAAAGCCACTTCGACGGTTTAATTGAAGGCACACCGGAAGGAATTGGCGGCGTGCCCATATCGAGGAAACAGGTCCGGGCTACCCGCAAAGCGCTGGACCTTATCGAAGACGAAGTGGGCCGGCCGCTTAATTTCCACTCCTATATCAGCGGGGTGGCGGGCCCGGAAATTGCGGTCCTGTTTGCCGAAGAAGGGGTTAACGGCGCCCACCAGGACCCGCAGTATAACGTTCTCTACCGCAATGTAAATATGTACCGCTCCTTTGTTGACGCCGCCGTTGCCAAAAAACTGATGCTAGCGGCCAACATTCTGCAAATAGACGGGGCTCATAACGCTAACGCGACGGCCAGGGAAGCCTGGAAGGTGATGCCTGAACTCCTGGTTCAGCATGCCATCAACTGCCGATATTCCGAACTGGCAGGTATGCCCAGGGAAAATATTGCCCTTTCAACAGTGCCGCCGACCGCGCCACCGGCTCCGGCTATGCGAATCGATCTCCCTTACGCGGTGGCCCTGCGCCAGCTTTTTAAAGATTTTAAAATGCGGGCTCAGATGAATACGAAGTACATGGAATCGTGCACCAGGGAGGTAACGGTTACCCACACCCTTAACCTGCTCCTCTCCAGACTGACCAGCGCCGACATCCAGAGCACGATCACCCCCGACGAGGGCCGCAATGTGCCGTGGCATTATAACTCTGTCCATGCTGTCAATACGGCCAAACAGGCCCTGGCCGGCCTGGACGGCATCAAGGACATGGTTACTTTGAATATGGATGGGGAGCTGGGCCAGAAGGTCCGGGAATTAAAAGAAAGGGCCGTGCTATTCCTGGAAGAAATACTGGAAGCAGGTGGATATTTTGCCGCTGTAGACCAGGGGTTCTTTGTCGATTCCGGCTATTACCCGGAAAGAAATGGCGACGGCATCAAACGGGATCCCGCGGGAGGGGTGGCTTCCGATTCGATAGTGCCCCGCGATGAAGACTATTATGCTCCCGTTTGCCATCATTTCGGATACAATAATCCACCGCACAGCCAGGACCAAGATCTTTCACCCTGCGCGCCGATAGATGGCTGCACGATTTGCCGGCCGGAAAAAATCATTTACATCGATGAACTCGATCCTGAAGATAACTCCGCCAGCAGGCTGGAAGAAAGCCGGCCCTACCGGGGTGAAGCTCTCAAACCGGAAGCGGAATGGGCCGGCGACGGCATTGTTACCATGACCATGCTGCTCCCGGTTCCGGCAGACATGGCCGAATACGGGGCCCTGGAAATGGCCGGGCGCATGAACCTGGAAGATGTAGAAGTAATTAACCTGCAAAAAATGCATCCGGCCGAAGGAACCCTGGTAGAGCTGAAAGCCCGGGTCGGCTTCAGCCTGAACCCGGCAGAAATAAAGATCCCTTACAAGGAAACGCCTCTTTCTGAAGATCAAATTCGCCAGGCCGTGGAAAAAAGGCCCCTGACAGTGGTTGCCGGCACGGTCGGCGAAGACGAACATTCGGTGGGCATGAGAGAAATCCTTGACATCAAACACGGAGGACTGGAAGGCTTTGGTATCAACTGCCATTACCTGGGCACTTCGGTTCCTGTAGAAAAACTGGCTGATGCTGCTGTCGAGCTTGATGCCGATGCCATACTGATCAGCACTATCATTACCCATAACGATGCCCACCGCCAGAGCATGCGCAAACTCAACCAGGTTTGCCAGGAAAAGGGGCTGCGCGACAAAATGATCCTGATCGCCGGAGGAACCCAGGTAACCAATGAAATGGCCCGGGATCAAGGCCTGGATCGGGGCTTCGGCCGCGGAACCAGGGGGCTCGATGTAGCCAGCTTCATGATCAAAAAAATGGGTTTGGTGGAAGATAACCGTGAAAATTGAGCTGCTGGTGGCAGACATCGGAAGCACCATTACGATCATAAGCGCTTTTGACAGCCCCTGCGCCGGACCGCTGTCTTTTTTGGGGCAGGGGCAGGCTGAAACATCCATAGACGCGGGCGATGTCACTATCGGGCTGGAAAAGGCCCTGGCAGACCTGCAAAATAAACTGGGCGAAAAAATCACCTGGGACCAGTTTTTGGCTTCCAGCTCAGCTGCTGGTGGGTTAAAAATGTCCGTCCACGGCCTGGTTTACGACATGACCGCAAAAGCGGCTAAAGAGGCGGCCCTGGGGGCCGGCGCCGTGGTCAGCATGGTGACAGCCGGCGAGCTGGGGACTGATGATTTGGAACGCCTGGAGGCTTTAGATCCCCGGCTGATCCTGCTGGCTGGAGGAGTCGATTACGGCGAAAAAGAAACCATCCTCAAAAACGCCCGCCACCTCAGCGACTGGCTTATAACCAGGGACCATCCCGTACCGGTTATTTACTGCGGTAACCGGGCCGTATCCGAACAGACCCAGCAGTTATTTAGCGAAAAAGGCCTTTCTTTGGTCATAACTGAAAATGTTTATCCCAAAATAGACCAGCTCAACGTTCAACCTGCCCGCAGGGAAATACACCGCGCCTTTAACCGGCATATAGTTGAAGCCAGGGGCATGGAAAAAATACGTTCCCTGGTGGAAGGGGAGATTATACCCACGCCGGGAGCGGTTATGGAGGCGGCCCGCCTGGCTTATGAGCACCTGGAAGATCTGCTTGTATTCGACGTCGGGGGGGCAACTACGGATGTCCATTCTGTAACAGACGGTTCGGAAGAAATCCAGCACCTGCTTCTTCACCCCGAGCCCCGGGCCAAGCGGACAGTCGAAGGAGATCTCGGAGTTTACCGTAATGCCGGCCGGGTCATCGAACTATGCAGGGATGAAGGACGCCTGCCTGAAGACGACCAGACCTGCCCGGAAGAGATTAAACCGCTGCCCGGTTCCAAACAGGAGAGGGGATTGATCGGCCTTTTAACCGAACAGGCTTTAAAAACAGCATTGATCCGGCATGCCGGATCCTGGCGTTATATTTACGGCCCCACCGGCCGGCAAACTGTTGTTGAAGGCAAAGACTTAACCCGGGTAAAAACGGTAATCGGGACCGGAGGAGCGCTTTCTCAACTGCCCGGCGGAGCAGGAGCAATGGAAAGGGCATTAAAAGGTAAAACCGGCCTCGAACTATTACCCCGGGGCGAGGTAGTGCATTTAATAGACAGGTATTATATAATGGCTGCGGCGGGAGTACTTAGCAAAAGCGATCCTGATAGCGCCTGGCAGCTTTTGTCGAAAAGCCTGGGCCTTTAACCAGCACAACTTTACTTAAACGGGGTGAATAAAATGACCAGCACAAAAGAAATTCTCAGTATTACCGAACAGTACGGGGCCCGTAATTACCTTCCCCTGCCGGTAGTCCTTTCGAAGGGAGAAGGGGTTTGGGTTGAAGATCCGGAAGGGAACCGCTACATGGATATGCTCAGCGCCTATTCGGCGATGAATTTCGGCCACCGACATCCGAAAATCATCGAGGCATTAAAAAAGCAGGCCGAGATGATTACCCTGACTTCAAGAGCGTTCAACAACGATAAAATGGGGCCCTTTACTGAAAAAATAGCCGGGTTAACAGGAAAAGAAAAAGTCCTGCCCATGAATACCGGGGCTGAAGCAGTGGAAACCGCCCTTAAAGCGGCCCGCAGGTGGGCTTACCGTAAAAAAAATGTTCCCGCCAACAAGGCGGAAATAATTGTCTGTAACGGCAATTTTCACGGCCGGACCATAACCGTCGTGTCATTCAGTTCAGATGAGTCTTACAACCAGGATTTCGGGCCCTTTACACCGGGCTTTAAATTAATCGAATACGGCAATATTGAGGCTCTTAAAGAAGCTGTTACTCCCAACACGGCCGGGCTCCTGATCGAACCAATGCAGGGCGAAGGCGGAATCATCATCCCGCCGGAAGGATACCTGAAAGAAGCTTACCAGGTATGCCGGGATCATAATATTCTCTTTATGGCCGATGAAATTCAAACCGGTTTCGGCCGGACCGGCAAACTATTTGCCTGCGACTGGGAAGGCGTTAAACCTGACATCTACATTTTGGGCAAGGCTCTTGGAGGCGGTGTCCTGCCCATTTCGGCCATAACAGCCGATGACAGCATTATGGATGTATTTGATCCCGGTTCGCACGGATCTACTTTTGGCGGCAACCCCCTGGCCTGCGCTGTAGCTATTTCCGCCATGGATGTCCTCCGGGAGGAAAAGCTGGTGGAAAAATCGCTGGAGAGCGGAAAATATTTTGTAGAGGAACTCAAGAAAATCGACAACCCGCAAATTGTCGAAGTCAGGGGCAAAGGTCTGCTGATTGGCATAGAGCTTAAGGTAAAGGCCCGCAGTTACTGTGAAGAACTGATGAAACTGGGTATCCTTTCCAAGGAGACCCACGAGAACGTAATTCGCTTTACGCCGCCGCTGGTTTCAAGCCGGGAAGAACTGGACTGGGCCCTTGCTAAAATCCGGGCGGTATTTGCCTGACAAAAAAAATTAATATAAATTTTGTAAAAGGTATTGACAAATTAGCAGAGCCGATCAATAATATAGTTGCCAGGTTCCGAGAGACTGGAAAGTAAGTCGGTTCCGGCAGAAAAGGATTACCGGAAGTGAAGGAGGGTTATCCTGAATTCACAGAAGGTTCCTTAAAACCGGAACGCTGTAAGAACCGGTAAATGAAAGGCTTACGGGCCGGGATTATACCGGAAATCACAGCACGGAGAAAAGTAACTGCCCGGAGGTCGGGGGAAAGCCATCCAGAGGAGGTGGCGGAATCTCGATTGTAGAGGGGACAGTGAAGAAATCCGACGGCGAGCTGGAAGGCCTGTTGGGACCTGGTTTTGTATATAATAAATCTTTTGCCCGATACGCGCCTCTAAACAGGCGCCTTTTTCTTATCTTTAGCTGTTGCAAAAATTATGCCATTTGGTTAGAATTAGTGATAAGTTTTCAAAGAAAGGATCGATAAAAATGAACGAGGGTAAAATTGGTTTAATTGGCTGCGGCGCTATGGGTTCCGCGCTGGCCAAGGGTATTGTGAAACGAGTGGGTATCGACCCGGCTGATGTTTATCTCTTCGATCTAAACCGGGACCGGGTTGATGAACTGGCCCTGGAATTAAACGCGGTCGGAGCACAAAACCTGGAGGAGCTGGTTTCGCAATGCCGGCAGATTTTTATTTGCGTCAAGCCACAGGATATCGAAAGCTTGCTCTACTCGATAAAAAGTATGGTCCGGCAGGATCAGATTTTTTCTTCCATCGCCGCCGGTATAACCATTAATTTTATAGAAAGCTGCTTGCCTGCATACAGCAAAGTAGTGCGCCTTATGCCCAATACCCCGTGCCTGCTGGGCGAGGGGACTATTGCTATCAGCGCCGGAGACAATGTGACAGCGGCAGAACGGGACCAAATCGAAGCGCTGCTTAAATCAATGGGCATTACCATCAGGATCCCGGAATATCTGATGGATGCGGCAACCGGATTGAGCGGCACCGGCCCGGCCTATGTTTTCCTCTTCATTGAAACCATGATCGATGCCGGAGTCGCAGTTGGCTTCCGCCGCGATGTAGCATCAGAAATGGTGATCCAAAACATAATCGGTTCGGCCCGCATGCTCCAGGCAAACAATAACCAGCACCCGGCCGAACTAAGGAACTCCGTTACTTCACCGGCCGGGACAACTACTGCCGCCATGCATGTGTTAGAAGAATCAGGGTTCCGCAGCTGCCTCCTAAAATCGGTTATTGCAGCGACAAAACAGGCGGAGAAACTGCGCCGTGGCTAAAGAAAAGAAGCTATCTACCCCCGCCGCCAGCCGGATCGTGGTCAAAGTCGGAACCCGCCTGTTAACCCATGATACCGGAAAACTGAACCTTGGTTACATGGAAAAACTTGCCAGGGAACTGGCTGACCTGTGCAACCAGGGCCATGAAGTAATCCTGGTTTCATCAGGTTCGATCGGGGCCGGGCGGGGCCGGCTAAATATCACTCGAAACCCAATTTCTATCCCCGAGAAACAGGCTATAGCAGCCGTAGGGCAGGGCATCCTGGTCCAGATCTATGAAAAGCTTTTTGCCGAGTACGGGTTAAACGTGGGCCAGATCCTGCTGACCCGCACCGACCTGGTAAGCAGGCGGCGGTATATAAATGCCTGCAATACTGTTTTGACCCTGCTCAAGCTGGGTGTAGTGCCCATTATCAACGAAAATGATTCGGTTTCTGTCGAGGAATTGAAATTTGGCGACAATGACCGCCTTTCTGCCCTTGTAGCCGGTTTAAGCGATGCCCATTTATTGATCATTCTTACCGATATCGACGGCTTATATGATAAAAATCCCAGGAAGCATTCCGATGCCGATCTCATTCCCTATGTAGAAAAAATCGATGAAAGTATCAAGGCCGGGGCAGAAAAATCGCATGACGATCTGGCCACGGGAGGGATGATTACCAAGCTCCAGGCCGCTGAAGTAGCAACCAGTTCTGGAGTGGGCATGTATATTGCCAATGGGTTTGATCCCGGGGTAGTATCCAGGCTGGTCAAGGGCGAACATGTGGGCACATATTTTCAACCCCAGAAGGAATATCTGAGCAGGCGAAAAAGGTGGATTGCCTTTGGCCAGGTCCCGCGCGGCAGTGTGACCATAGACAGCGGCGCCTGTAACGCCATCCGCTCAGAAGGAAAAAGCCTCCTTCCCGTCGGTGTCGTAGCAGTGGAAGGGGTTTTTGCCGAAGGCGATCTGGTTACGGTAAAAGATCCGGAAGGCAATGAGCTGGCCAGGGGTCTGACTAATTTTTCATCAGAAGAACTGCTCTGGATCCAGAAAAGAAGCAGCTCTGATGTAGCCAATATCATTGAACGGCCGGTGGCTGAAGAGGTTATTCACAGGGACAACCTGGTCATTTATTGACCAATTTAGGCTTTACCTTTGAAGTTATAGCGTTAATCTGGCAAGACTTTTTGAAGTAATCCCGGAAACTCCGATTTATACCGGGTTTATAAGAACATATTTTGAAAGCCAACTTTTATGGAACTGGGTCGTTCAGGTTAGGATTTAAGAGAACTGGAGTTGATTATTCTATGCATCCTGAAGTTTTAGATAAATGCAGGCGGGCCCGGAAAGCAGCGGGAGTTTTAAGCGGCCTTTCGACCAGACAAAAAAACAAAGCCCTGGAAAAAATAGCCCTTTCTCTCGAAAAAAACAAAAACGATATTATAGAGGCCAACAAAATGGATCTCGAACAGCTGGAAAAAAGCGATCATTCCTCCGACGCTTTCAGGGACCGGCTCCTGTTAAACGAAGATCGGATCATGGAGATGGCCCGGGGCCTCAGGGATATTGCCTCCCTTGAAGATCCCGTTGGCGAAGTAACAAGGATGTGGAAACGCCCCAATGGCCTGGATATTGGCCAGGTCCGTGTCCCGATCGGCGTAATAGCCATAATTTACGAAGCCAGGCCCAATGTATCTATAGACGCCGGCGGTTTAACCCTGAAAGCGGGCAATGCCGTTATCCTGCGCGGCGGTTCCGAAGCTCTCAATTCCAACCGAGCCCTGGTAAAACTGGTGCAAAAAAGTCTCTCTGACCTGGAATTGCCCGGCGATGCGGTAGCCCTGATCGAGGACACCGATCGCAATGCCGCAGTGGACCTGATGCAGGCCAGCGGCTACCTGGATCTTTTAATACCGCGCGGCGGACCCTCCTTGATTAGCGCCGTGATAGCCAACTCCACGGTCCCGGTTATTCAAACCGGAGCCGGTAACTGCCATACCTATATTGATTACAATGCCGATATAGACAAAGCAATCGCTATTACGGTAAATGCCAAAGTCCAGCGGCCGGGCGTCTGCAACGCCCTGGAAACCCTTCTGGTTCATAAAGATGTTGCTCCCCGGTTCCTGCCCAAAGTGCTGCCCGTTTTAATAAAGATGGGCGTTGAAATCAGGGGATGCCCGGAAACTTCATTTTACTATCCTGATATCAACCCGGCTGCAGATGAAGACTGGGAAACGGAGTACCTCGATTTAATCCTGGCAGTCAAAGTTGTTGACAACCTTGACGAAGCCATTGATCATATCAACAGGTACGGAACGGGCCACTCGGAAGCGATCATCACCGACAGCTATGAACATTCCCGGATCTTCATGAGCCGGGTGGATGCTGCAGCGGTTTATGTCAATGCTTCAACCCGCTTTACAGACGGCTCTGCCTTTGGATTGGGTGCAGAAATGGGCATCAGCACCCAAAAACTGCACACCAGGGGGCCAATGGGCCTGGAAGCCCTGACCACCCTTAAATATATTGTTTACGGAACCGGCCAGATCAGGGAATAACCAGCCGCCTCATAAATCCGGTCACTCTTTCTATTCCCTTATTACTCGACAGTAACCAGCTGCCATGCTGCCGTGCCATTGCCGAATAAGGCCCCGGCACGATGCTGTTTTGCCCGAAATCCAGGGCTGAAAAGTAGGGCGCGGTGTATTATAATAGCTAGAGGCAGACGCTCTTGATGGCTAAAGAGCCCGATACTAATTATTTTGGGAGAAGCAGATGGATAATAAACTCTACTGGGCGATTGATATTGGCGGAACCAAGATATTGATGCTGTTGATTGACAGCAGCGGACACGTTTTATTCAAGGAGAAGGCTGAAACTCCCCGGCCCTCAAGGCCGGAGTCAGTTGCCGATACAATTGCCCGGACTATAAAAAAAAGGTCTGAAGAAAACAGCTTAGAAACCGCCGGCCCTCCTACCGGGATCGGTATTTGCACCGCCGGTTTTGTAGACCACCGGCAGGGCCTGGTCTATCAGTCACCCAACCTGGAATGGCATGAACCGGTTCCCCTGGGCCGGATTATTCAGGAAAGAACCGAATGTCCGGTACTGATTGAAAACGACACCAATGCAGCGGTGGTGGGCGAGGTCCACTTTGGCGCTGCCCGCGGCCATCTAAATGCCGCTTATGTCACTTTGAGCACAGGCATTGGTGGCGGACTTTACTTAAACGGACGTTTATACCGCGGCGCCGACGGTTTTGCCGGTGAAATCGGACATACCAAGGCTTTTGGCAGGGGCAGGCCCTGCAAATGCGGTGGGGAGGACTGCCTTGAAACCTGGGCTTCAGGGAGCGCCCTGGCCGTCAGCGCCAGGGAAATGTGGGATGAAAACGAAGTTAACAACGGCCATATCTCCACAGCCTGGGTTTTTGAACAGGCAGATCGGGGAAATGCCATCGCCCGATCAATCATTGAGCATGCGGCCCAAAGTATCGGGCTGGGCTTATCCAACCTGGTTACCTTGTTAAATCCTTCATGCCTGGTGATCGGGGGAGGAGTAGCTGCCAACAGGCCGGACTTTTTTAACGAGGTAGCCCGGCATATCAATAATAACGCTATAAAACCGGCTGTACAAACAACATCCCTGGAAATTGCCCCCGCCGCGCTTGAACCGGAGGCGGGAATCTGGGGTATGTATAGTTTGATAACGGGACGGACGGAGTAATAATATGGAATCACTTGAATTTCTGGAACCTCTATATGAATCTTTTGAGCTCCTGATCGCCAGGTACGGATCTTTTGGAATAGGGATGGCTATGTTCGCTGAGAGCGCCGGGGTCCCCTTTGCCTCGTCGATCGTTTTTTTAACCGCGGGCACGATGATCCTGCGGGGAACCTGCTCTTTCTGGTCAATATTTATCTCATCGACAGTCGGCATAACGCTGGGCAGCATTTGCAGCTACTTAATGGGCCTGCTTGGCAGCATGGTCGGCCACGCAGTAAAAGACAGGTTTAACGGAAGACACAACCATACCCCCTTTAATTGCCACAGCCCCTCCGCAGAAAAAGTGCGGCAGCGGTCCAAAATTCTCAGTTTGTGGGATAAATACGGCAACTTTTCTATCTTCATGGGCCAGTTATGGGGCTTCAGCAGAACTTTCATCTCTTTTCCTGCCGGAGCCATGCACATGAACTTTTACCTGTTCATTATCTATACCTTTCTCGGTGGAGCCCTGTTCAGCCTGCTAACAATAGGGGCCAGCATTGTTTTGACCGGAACCATGAGCATTATGCTCAGGACTTTAAAAACCATCTTTGATTTCTCGCCCTGGCTGCTGTTAATACCGGCAGGGGCAATCGCGGTCTTTATATATTACTACCGCTACCGGGGCTGGAAAATGAATTTTTCCATATTTATTGCTTACTGGGGCAGGTTGAAAAAGGCCTTAAAGTGAATTATTAAGTGAGGCTTTTAACGACCCTGGTTTGACCGCAGTAAACAGAAAGTATATTATTAAAAGGGGTATTATTAATGAGCAAAGCAAAATTTAATTTAAAAGTGTACAGCGAACGATGCAAAGACTGCGGCATATGCTTTGAATTCTGCCCAAAAAACAACTTACAGGTCGGTAAAGACGGGGGACCGGAGATGATCGACCCGGAGGCCTGCACGGGTTGCCGGTTATGCGAATACCTTTGCCCCGATTTCGCGATCCAGGTCTGGAAAGATGACCGGGAAGATGAAGAAAAAGAGCCAGAAAAATCGGTAAAGCAGGAGCAGAAAGGGAAGGACAGCTGATCCTCACAGCATGGAGGTTACCTCTTGACCGAATCCTTTAAGCGGGCAACACAACAATCCTGGGATAAAATTACAATTAAAAACAAGGAAGGGCTGGCGCTGTCGGCCCTGCTAAGGCAGGGCGGTTGTGAAACGGCAGGTGGCAAAAATGACGGCGCCAGGGGACTGGTCATAGCCTGCCACGGCTTTACCGGGTCTAAAGAAGGAGGCGGGAGAGCGCTGGACATGGGAGAAAGCCTGGCCCAATCCGGATACAGCACCCTGTTATTTGACTTTGCCGGCTGCGGCGAGAGCGACGGAGCCTGGGAAAACATTACCCTATCCGGGCAAATATCCGATCTGGGCGCCGTGACCGATTGGTGCCGCCGCCAGGGGTTTGAAAGAATCATTTTAAACGGCAGGAGCTTTGGAGGGACCACTGCTTTATGCTATGGAGCCCGCGACAGGGAAATCGCCGCGGTATGCACCTGGGCGGCGGTAGCCAGGCCCGCCAGGCTTTTTGCAAACAGGGTAGCCGGCAGGAATTTGTTAACGGGAGATCCGCACGAATTAATCGAGCTGCAGGGCGAAGAAGGCACAGTCGCTTTAAAACGCCGCTTTTTTATAGATCTGAGCAAACACGACCCGCTCAAGAACGCAGCGGGCATATCCCCAAGCCCCCTGTTTGTCATTCATGGTTCGGCCGATCAATCTGTGCCGGTTGAAGAAGCCAGGATGCTTTATGAACAGGCCAACGAGCCAAAACAATTGCTGGTTCTCGAAGGCGCCGATCACCGGTTTTCAGAACATCTAGTACCGGTTTGGGACGCTTTTTTTGATTGGCTGAAAAAGATCTAAAGGGGACTTTCATTACAGCCCCCGGGGCTCGGACCCATTACCTGTTTCTTTGTGTTTGCTTGAGCCGCACCTGATTTATATGTAGAGTTCATTTGCACCTCTTTAAACAGGTGTTTTTTTGATATAATGAGGGTTAAGGGAGGAATGAACAGTTGCCGTTCCAGCAGGTCCCATCATTAAAACAACCCCCTCGCTTTGGCGAAGGAAAACAATACTGGATCAACACATTTGGCTGCCAGATGAACGAACATGACTCCGAAGTAATGGCCGCCCTGGTGGAAAACCTCGGTTACCGCCCCGCTTCCGATCCACAGGAGGCAGAACTGGTGATTATTAACACCTGTGCCGTGCGCAAAAAACCGGAAGACAAAGTGGCCTCAATGCTGGGTAAACTTGGCGCTCTAAAACAGGAAAAAGATGATTTAATCATTGCCGTAGGAGGCTGTATGACCCAGCAGGAGGACCTGGCCGCTTATATCAAAAATCGTTTCAGGCAGGTCGATCTGGTCTTTGGCACCCACGCTTTACCGCGCCTGCCCGAACTGCTGGACCGGGCCCGCCGGGAAAAAAATACCATTGTCGATATCGAAGAAGACTATTCGGGGCGCGAAGGATTGCCCGCCCACCGGGCCAGTATTTTTCATGCCTGGCTTCCCGTTATCTACGGCTGTAATAACTTTTGCGCTTACTGCGTCGTGCCCTATGTCAGGGGACGGGAAAGAAGCCGTAATTTTGAGGAGATAGTTTCTGAAGCATCCGGCCTGGCTCAAAAAGGTTACCGTGAAATTACCCTCCTGGGTCAGAACGTGAACTCTTACGGGCATGACCTGCCCGGTAAACCGAAGTTTGCTTCCCTGCTGGCGGAACTGGACCGCATCGAAGGACTGTCCAGGATCCGTTTCATGACCTCTCATCCCAAGGATTTGTCGGCAGAACTGATCGACACCGTTGCCCGGGGCAAAAAAATATGCGAGCATTTTCACCTGCCGGCCCAGTCCGGCAGCAACCGGATTTTGGATAAAATGAACCGCCGTTATACCCGCGAGCAGTACCTGGATCTGGCCCGGCAGATTAATGAAGCCATCCCGGGAGTATCGATCACTTCAGATATCATCGTCGGCTTTCCGGGAGAAACAGAAGAAGATTTTGCCGCTACGCTGGACCTGCTGGAACAGGTTCGTTTTGACAGCGCCTTTGCCTTTATTTATTCGCCGCGGCGGGGCACCAAAGCCGAAAAATATACCGACCGGTCCACCTATGAAGAAAAAGAAAAAAGGCTGCAGGCCTTAAACAAAATTCAGCAGCGCATCAGCCTGGAAGAGAACGAACGCCTGGTGGGCAGCGCACTGGAACTGCTCGTTGAAGGACCAAGCAAAAGCAACCCTGAACTGCAAACCGGCCGGGCCCGGAACAATAAGCTGGTCCATTTCCCGGGACCGGCAAACCTGACCGGCCGGCTAATTCGGGTCCGCATAACTGAAGCCAGAACCTGGAACCTTTTTGGAGAAAGGGAAGGAGAACCGTATTGAACCGCGCCAGCCCGATGATGGAACAGTATAAAGCGGTCAAAGAGCAGCACCCGGACAAACTGCTCATGTTCCAGGTGGGCGATTTTTACGAGCTGTTTTTTGAAGATGCCCGGGTGGCAGCGAGAGAAATGGAAATTGCCCTTACTTCAAGAGATGCCGGCAGTGAAGACCCGATTCCTTTGGCCGGCGTGCCGATCCATTCCGCTGAAACGTACCTGAACCGGCTGCTGGGAAAAGGTTATAAAGTGGTCCTGTGCGAGCAGGTCGAAGATGCCGGACAGGCCAAAGGCCTGGTCAAACGCGAAATAACCCGCATTCTTACCCCCGGAACCATTACGGATCCGGAAATGCTGGAAGAAAGCCGCAACAATTACCTGGCTGCGGTTATCGACCGCGGGGGCGATTATTACGGTCTGGCGGCCGTAGATATTTCTACCGGTGATTTTCAGATCACCGAACAAAAAGGGGAGGGAGCCTGGGAAAACATTGCCGATGAGCTCCACCGCCTGCAGCCTTCGGAACTTCTCTGCGGTTCGCCTGAAACCGAACAGCTCTGCCGCAAGCAGTTTTCCTTAAAAAACAGCGGGCTTATCGAACAGCTCCCTCACATTCCAGATCTTGAAGAAACAAAAAAGCTGATTCGGCGCCAGTGGGACGATCATGCCTGGGATAAACTGGAACTGGAGCAGTACCCCCTTGCCGCCTCAGCCGGGGCGGCCGCCCTTGCTTATTTAGAGGTTTTACAGCAGCTGCCCGTTGATGAAAAACATTTTCGCCGCCTGGATCTTTACTTTACCGATCGCAGTATGATTATCGACAATGTCACCAGCCGCAACCTGGAATTAACCCAATCCCTGCGGGAAGGCGGCAAACAGGGCAGCCTGCTGGGCCTGCTCGATCGCTGCATGACCGCCATGGGCAGGCGTCTTTTGCGGCGCCGGGTTGAACTGCCCCTGATCAATAGAAGAGAAATAGAAACAAGGCTCGATGCCGTAGAAGAACTGCTGCAAAAACCGCTGCAGAGGAGAGACCTGCGTAAATTAATGCAGGATGTTTTCGACCTGGAACGGTTCTGCAGCCGCCTTTCCTACCAGCGCATTAATGCCAGGGACCTGGTTTCGCTTAAAAAAACGCTGGCTCAAATTGAAGCGGTGAAGAAAAAATGCGCCGAACTGGATACGACTCTGCTTAAAGACATTAACAAGAACATCCCCGATTTCAGCAAGCTTTATGCCTTAATTGACAGCGCTCTTGTCGACGATCCACCGCTTTCCCTGAAAGAAGGAGGCCTGTTTAAAAGTGGTTACAACGAGGAAGTGGATCGTTTAAAAAATTACTCGGAAGAGAGCAATACGCTGCTTCTCGATTTTGAAAAAAAGGAGCGGGAGCGGACCGGTATAAAATCGCTGCGCATCGGCTACAACCGCAATTTTGGTTATTATATCGAAGCGACCAAAACCAACCTCGGCCTGGTGCCGGCGGAATACCACCGCAAACAGACACTGGTCAATGCAGAACGCTTTACAACCGAAGAGCTGCAGCGGATGGAGGAACAAATAACCGGGGCCCGCGACAAGCTTGCCGGCCTTGAATACACCCTCTTTGAAGAACTGCGCGGCATGGTCACCGCCTGCAGCGATCAGCTGTTTATGGCTTCCCACAACCTGGCCCGCCTGGACTTCATCCAGGGATTGGCCGAGGTGGCTGAAAGACACGGTTACTGCAGGCCTGTTTTCTCCAACAGCAAAAAGATGTCCATCAAGCAGGCCCGCCACCCGGTTGTAGAGCAAACAGTATATGAACGGTTTGTGCCCAATGATATCAATATGGACCGTAAAAATTACCTGCTGGTAATTACCGGGCCCAATATGGCCGGCAAAAGCACCTACATCCGCAGCGCCGCCCTGCTTTCTGTTATGGCCCAGATGGGCGGTTTTGTTCCTGCTAAACAAGCCGAACTGCCGGTGCTGGATCGTATTTTTGCCCGGGTTGGAGCCAGCGACGACCTCAGCCGCGGCCAGAGCACCTTCATGGTTGAAATGCAGGAAACAGCGGCCATCTTGCAAGAGGCCACTGCCGACAGCTTAATTATCCTTGATGAAATAGGACGGGGCACCAGCACCTATGACGGCATGAGCATAGCACGCAGCGTCCTTGAATATATTAGCCGCAAAATTAAGGCCAAAACGCTCTTTTCTACTCACTACCACGAGCTGACCAACCTGGAAGGGGATCTGCCCGGGGTAAAAAATTATACTATCGCCGTAAAAGAAAAAGGGAAACAGGTTATTTTCCTGAGGCAGCTGGTCCCCGGAAAAGCGGATAAAAGTTACGGTATCAATGTGGCCCGACTGGCCGGTGTGCCCCTCGAGGTTTTGATCAGGGCTGAAAAAATACTTTATGAACTGGAAACAGCAGCTTCAACAAACGGAGATCAACAGCTGAGCCTGCTGCCGATAGTTTCCGAACCTATTTCAGATTACAACCGGGAACGGGAACTGGGAGTAGTAGAAGAATTGAAAGAACTCGACCTGAACCGGATTACGCCCCTGGAAGCGCTTCAAAAGCTTTTTGAGATGCAAAAACAACTCCTGGATTATGAGCTGGATGACCGGGAAAAGGAGCGTGATCAGTAATGACGATCAAAATACTGGACAAGAATACAGCCGAACAAATAGCCGCTGGTGAAGTAATTGAAAACCCGGCTTCCGTAGTTAAAGAACTGGTGGAAAATGCCCTGGACGCCGGCGCTACCAGGGTGGACCTGGACATTGAAAAGGGAGGTAAAAACCTGGTCAGCGTAACCGACAATGGCCGGGGTATTGCTGAAAAAGATCTCCCCCTGGCATTTAAAAGATTCGCCACCAGCAAAATAACGGCTCTCGGCGACCTGGAAAACCTGGCCAGCCTCGGCTTTCGGGGTGAAGCCCTGCCCAGTATTGCCGCTGTAGCCCGGGTAACATTGACCTCCCGAACAAAAGAAGCCCTTTCCGGCTCCCGGATCACTGTTGAAGGCGGGGAAATCACCGGGCAGGAAGAAACCGGCGCCCCGCCAGGAACCAGGGTCCAAGTCAGGGATTTGTTCTACAACACCCCCGGCCGTCTTAAATTCCTGCGGGCCGACAATGTAGAAACCACCCGGATCAGCACCCTGGTTTCCGAGATGGCCCTGACCAACCCGCAAACTGCGTTTATCCTGAGAAGCGGAGGAAGGACCCTGTTTAGTTCATCCGGTGACGGCTCTCTGCTCCATGTGATCGGTTCGCTTTACGGCAGTGAAGCTGCTGCAGCTATGCTGGAACTGGATCGGAAAGATATTAGTACCGGATGTATTATAAACGGATTTATATCTGCGCCGCACATGACCAAATCGTCCCGGCGCTGGATTACCCTGGTCGTAAACGGGCGCCTGGTCAAAGATCCGATGATTGTCAATGCCCTGGAAAGAGGTTACGAAGACATCCTGCCCCGGCAGCGGCATCCCCTGGCCATCTTGAAATTAACTGTGCCCCCCGACGTTATTGATGTCAATGTCCACCCTGCTAAAATAGAGATCCGGTTTCAAAAACCCGAAGTCATAAAGGGCTTGACTTTTAAAGCGGTCAAAATGGTCCTCCAGGGCGTTCAGAAACACTCCCTGTGGCCGGAGGCGCCCGCAAGGCCACCCTACCGGGATCCTTCCGGCGCAACATCAAGGAAAAGCGCCACCCGGGAGGAATGGAAACCGGGCCGCTTTTTCGGGAGCGCCTCGCAACTTGACAGTCACCCCCCGCAGGAATACAAGGCCCTGTCTCCAGGAAAAGCAGCGGACCCTGAAATTGTCACAGGCAGAGAAGCCGCCGGGACCTCTTTATCAGAGCTGCGCTTAATCGGCCAGTTCATGCAGAGTTATCTCGTAGCGCAGAAGGGAGAACAGCTCCTGCTCATAGATCAGCATGCCGCCCATGAAAGAATCAATTACCACCAGCTAAAAAACCAGGACAACCACTCTTCGGGCACAAACAAAGCTCAGCTAACCATTCCGCTAACCCTTGATCTGCCGGCTTCCTGGTGTGAACGGCTACCGCTCCTGCTGCCTCTTCTGGAACAAGCGGGCTTTAAATTGGACCGGGTAGCGGATAACAGGTACCAGGTTAAGACGGTCCCCTTTGCTTTCAGGGAAAATATTAACCAAAGCGACCTGTACGACTTAATTGAAGACCTGGTCGCTGCCGAGAATGAACCGGATCAGGACCCCCGGGACAGTATCCTGATCACCATAGCCTGCCACAAGTCGATCAAAGCCGGTCAAGCCTTGAGCAGGGAAGAGATGGAGCAGTTGCTCCGGCAATGGGAAAAAACACCGCAGGCCGGTTACTGCCCCCACGGCAGGCCTACGGTAATCTCTTTTGATCGCCGCGATCTTGATAAAAGCTTTCAGCGGAGCCCAGGAGAGGGAGGGGGATGAACTATGCCGGCAAAAAGCACCGGGACCCAGGGCAAACCCCGGCGTAAAATACCCCTTTTGGTCCTGGCCGGCCCGACTGCCGTCGGCAAAACTGCCCTGGCGGTATCACTGGCTCAAAAGTTGCAAACCGAAATAATCAGCGCCGACTCTGCCCAGGTTTACCGTTACCTGGATATAGGGACGGCAAAACCAACTGAAGAAGAAAAAAAAGCCGCCCCGCACCATCTAATCGATATTGTCGACCCGGCTCATGTTTTCACCGTGGCCGATTTTCAAAGCCGGGCCCACCGGGTAATAGAAACACTGTGGCAAAAAGAAAAATTGCCCTTCATGGTCGGCGGAACCGGACTTTATATCAATGCTGTCATTAAAAATTATGCCTTTGGCCAAATGGGAATCAGCCCCCCAATCCGGGAATACTATGAAAAGGAAGCGGCCCTTAGAGGCCTGGAAAAGCTCTATGAAAAACTAAAAAGTCTTGATCCGGAAGCAGCTTCCAAAATCCATCCCAACGACCGGCGGCGCATAATCAGGGCCCTGGAAGTCTATGAACTGGAAGGCAAACCGATATCTGAACAGGTTGCCAGAACAGCAGACAGAGAACCACCTTATGACCTGAAATTTTTCGGGCTCTACATGGACCGCGCAGCACTATATAAACGGATTGAAAAAAGAGTTGATTTAATGCTTGAGGCCGGTTGGCTTGATGAAGTGAAGCGCCTCTATAACCAGGGCTACCGGGAAAAAGACCCGGGTATGCAGATCCTTGGTTACCGCCAGCTCTTAACTTACCTGCAGGGAAAATCTTCCTGGGATAATACCATAACAGCGATAAAAAAGCAGACCCGTAACCTGGCCAAACGTCAGTTGACCTGGTTTCGCCGCGAAAAAAAACTGGAGTGGATAAAAATTACCGAATTTACCAACCTGGATGATTTAACAGAAAATATTTGCTTAAGAGTGAAGGATTTATTACCGACCCGGGCGAATTAATCATGGTAAGAACTGTTAGTTTAATCTAAAAAGAGAAGAAGGGAGCCCGATCTATGAAAAGCGCCATCAATTTGCAGGATACTTTTCTAAATCAAATCCGCAAAGAAAACATGTTAAGCACTGTATTTTTAATTAACGGTTATCAAATTAAAGGGGTTGTCAAAAGCTTCGACAGTTTTACCCTGCTCCTGGAGGTAGACGGTAAACAACAACTGGTCTACAAACATGCCGTATCTACCATCATTCCTATGCGCAATATTAACATGAGGCAGGGAGAACCCGAAGGAGAGTCAGAAGAGAGGAAGGAAGATAAAGCTTCGGATGGAGCTTAAACAAGAAGAAAAAGCGATCATGGTCGGGCTGGAAACCAGTCGCCCCGGTGAAGCTATCGATCGCTCCATGGAGGAACTGGCCCTCCTGGCTGAAACCGCCGGGGCTGAAGTAGTAGATCAGATCATTCAAAAAAGAGATGCTCCCGATCCAGCCAACTATATTGGGAAAGGGAAAACCGAAGAGCTGGCCGCCCTGGTCCAGATGCATGAAGCGGAACTGGTTATCTTCAATGATGAATTGTCTCCCTCCCAGATTCGAAACCTGGACCGGGTGATTGAAGCCAAGGTAATTGACCGGACTAATTTGATACTCGACATTTTTGCCCGCCGGGCCCTGTCGCGGGAGGGCAAACTGCAGGTGGAGCTGGCTCAGATGCATTACCTGCTGCCCCGGCTGATCGGCCTGGGCAACCAGCTTTCCCGGCTCGGCGGCGGTATCGGGACCAGGGGACCCGGGGAAACCCAGCTTGAAGTGGACAGGCGCGTGATCCGCAAACGGATTGCCGATCTAAAAAAAGAAATAAGTTCTTTGCGCAAACACCGGGCCCTGCACCGGCAGCGTCGCAAACGCAACCGTCAAAATATTGTCAGCCTGGTCGGTTATACCAATGCCGGCAAATCGACCCTGCTTAATACCCTGACCGGAGCCGAACTCTATACCGAAGACAAACTATTCGCCACGCTCGATCCAACCGTGCGGCGCGGTGAGCTTAATGGCGGAAAAGAAGCGCTCTTTACCGACACCGTCGGTTTTATCGAAAAACTGCCCGATCAACTGATCGCCGCCTTTCAAGCTACCCTCGAAGAGCTTGTAGCTGCCGATGTCCTTCTCCATGTTGTAGATTTCAGCCATCCTGAGTACCTGAAACAAATAGAAATTGTCCGCAAGCACCTGGCAGCCATCGATCCCGATTATTACAAGCATGAGATCCTGGTTTTTAACAAGATCGACCTGGCGGACGATAGCTCTGAAAAATCATTTTTAGAAAGAGATTTCCCTTCCGCTTCTTTCATATCCGCCCTGACCGGAGAGGGGATAGAAGGGTTAAAAGAAAATATCGCCGATCATCTAAATAACCGGCGCCATAATTTAAAAATATATCTGCCCTACAGCGAAGGCAAACTTTATTCGGAACTGCAGCAACACGGGGATGTCCAAAGTGTTGTCTCCAGGCCGGATTACCTGGAAATTGTAGCGGCCGTTGATCCGGAGTTGGCCAAAAAATTAGAGCCTTATACCGCATCACCCGGGAACAACCCCGGGTGAACATAATCAAAACCCGGCCGGTCCCATCAAAGCCGGCGAAATAAACCGATAACTTTGCCGATCACTTCTACATCCCTGGCCATAATGGGTTCAAAAGCATCATTTTCCGGCTGCAGCCGGTATCCGTTTTCTTCAATATATAAACGCTTCACCGTGGCTTCGTCTTCGAGCAGGACAGCGACAATTTCTCCATTCTCAGCATTACTCTGCTGCCTGACAACGACATAATCGCCATCTTGAATTCCGGCCCCGACCATGCTCTCTCCAGCCACCCGGAGGACAAAACAGTCTTCATCACTGGAGATTGCCGCAGGGATCGGAAATAGACCTTCCTTGTTTTCTTCGGCAAGAATAGGCTGCCCGGCGGTGATCCTGCCAACAAGAGGAGCAAAGACACACTTTTCTTCAGGGTCGGTAATAACTTCTCCGTCGGCATTTTTTATCAGCTTAATTGCTCTGGGCTTGGTGGCCATCCTGGAAATATACCCTTTACTTTCAAGAGTATCCAGATGGGCATGCACGGTTGCGGTAGAGCTTATATTAAGCGCTTTACATATTTCACGCACAGACGGGGGATAGTTCCAACGTTTAACTTCCTGTTCGATAAAATCCATAACCCGTTTCTGCTTCTCCGTTAACGGCTCCAAAGAATCACCCTTTCAACAAGAAAGAATCTTTATTAGATTATAGCACATTTGTCTGATAAAACAAACGACTGTTTGTCTTTTTTATAGATCCTTCTGGTTATCCGTAACCGTTTATTTTCAGCAGTTTATTTAGCCCGTTTAAGTAGGCTTTGACGCTGGCCTCGATAATGTCCGTACTGGTCCCGCGGCCGGTAATAGTCCGGTCCTGGTAGGAAAGGTTGACCTGGACTTCGCCAAGCGCGTCGCGGCCCTGCGTTACGGCATTGATCTTGTATTTTTCCAGGCCAACACTGAGCCCCGTAATTTTGTTAATGGCATTATAAGCGGCGTCAATCGGTCCGGCCCCGACGGCAACCTCTTCGATGGTATTGCCGTCTTCTTTCATCAGGCGGATTACCGCGGCGGGAACACTTTTGCTGCCGCTGACCGTCTGCAGATAATCGAGCCTGTAGCGCGGCTCGGCGGCAGAAATATGGTCTAGCACCAGGGCTTCCAGGTCTTCTGGATAGATTTCTTTCTTTTTATCGGCCAGGCTTACAAAATGTTCATAAATCACATCAAGCTGTTCCCGGGTTAAGGAAAAACCGAGTTTATTGAGCTGGTCCAGCACAGCATGACGGCCGGAGCGGGCGGTAAGAAGCATCTTAGCGGCGCTTCCCCCGATCAGTTCGGCATCAATGATTTCGTACGTTTCCTTGTTTTTCAAAACTCCGTCCTGGTGAATACCCGAGGAGTGGGAGAAGGCATTCAAGCCGACCACGGCCTTGTTCACCGGGATCGAGATATTGGTCATTTTGCTAACCAGGCGGCTGGTCCGGTAAACTTCGGAAAAATTGAGGTCGGTATAATAGGGGAAATGGTTTTGCCGGATCCGCAGGGCAACGGCTATTTCTTCCAGGGAGGCATTGCCGGCCCTTTCGCCAATCCCGTTGATATTGCACTCCACCTGCCTGGCTCCGTTTTTGATCGCCGCCAGGGAATTGGCCACAGCCAGGCCCAGGTCGTTATGGCAATGCACGCTGATCATGGCCCGGTCAATATTACCGACATTTTCCCTGATCCGCCTGATCAACCCGCCAAATTCTTCCGGAACGGCATAACCTACCGTATCGGGAATATTAATTACTGTAGCGCCGGCCTCTATGACCGCCTCGATCATCTGGTAGAGGTATTCTTCATCGGCCCGGCTGGCGTCTTCCGGTGAATATTCGATGTTGCTCGTGAACCGGGAGGCGTACTTAACGGCATCGACAGCCTGTTCGAGAATCTGTGCCGGTTCCTTGTTAAACTTGTGCTGCATATGGATGGCGGAAGCGCCCAAAAAAACATGGAGGCGGGGGCTTTCCGCGTCCTTAATCGCTTCCCAGGCGGCGTCAATGTCTTCTTTTACCGCCCGGGCCAGGCCGCAGATAACCGGACCTTTAATCTGTCTCGATATTTCCTGAACCGCCTTCAGTTCGCCGGGAGAGGAAACCGGGAAACCGGCCTCGATTATATCGACATTGAGGCGGGCCAGTTGACGGGCGATTTCAACTTTTTCCTCGTAGTTAAGGCGGGCGCCGGGGGTTTGCTCCCCATCCCGCAGGGTGCTGTCGAACAGGTATATTTTTTCAGCCTGACTCGATTTTTTCAGATCCGCTTGCTTGTTCATTGCCATCTCCTCCAGTAGACTTAGTAATAGATTATATAATTTAATAAACAGGCACTAAAAAAACTTTCGCCTAAGAGACGAAAGTTATTTTCGCGGTACCACTCTTCTTGGCGGCACGCCATCTACCGCCCACTCTTTACGATAACGGAAGTCTCCGGCCAATCCTACTTTTGGCCCGGGGCCAATTTCGGTTGGCAGCTCCCGGATGAGTTCACAGGATCCATCATACCGCCTTGCAGCGCCCGGCGGCTCTCTGGGAATGACATCCCCTGTTACTGTTTCCGATCAAAGCCTTTTAGTAATCAATTACAGTAAGATTACCGAATATCATTGCCTTTGTCAAGAACAATTTTTTCGTCTCTCTTTTCCTGCTTCACCCTCGATCTTCTTCTAATTCACCCACTAATATTTTACTCATAAAAGTAAAAGCGCTACTATAATTTCCCACTATGTTTACGCCTGCACACCTTAAGAAACCTCGTCTAGAAGTCCCGTCCTGTTGCCTGCGCCTTGCCTGCTCCTCGCTGTGCTTCCTCCGTTTTGCTGCCATTCCCCACTGCACCTCCTGAGATTATTATAGTTTCTTATCTCAGTGTCCAGCAAACCGAGGGAAGGGCACCTTTAAAATACAAGACCATAAATTATAAAGTACCGTTTTTGCTTGACAAAACCTTTAAAATAGATCAGAATATATATATAATTCCGTCACCGCAGCTGCAGAATAGCTGCTTAATTTTTAATATAAGGTCCGGTATAAGATCCTCAAACCATATTTAATACCGTATATATTATATTTGGTATTATAAATAACGTTTCCAGGTGGAGATAATCATGCCCTCTTCCCGGAGAAAACAGGCAGTCCTGAGCAGCAGCGAGCAGGCCGCCCTGCTGCGCCAGCCGAACCAGAAAGCGCCAACCGGCCTGCGCAACCTGGGCATGTTGATGCTCATGCTTAAGGTCGGCCTGCGTTCCGGAGAAGTGCTGTCCCTGGGCGCAGGAGATATTGATTGGACAAATGGCAGGATTCATATCGCAGAAAGCGGAGCTGCAAAAGAACGGACCCTGTGGCTCGATCAGGAACTGCTCACCCTCCTGGAGCAGTGGCGGCGAATCAGGCCCGCCGGCAGCTATTATTTTTTCACCACCTTGAAAGGAGGGCGCCTAAAAGACCGTTACCTGCGGGAAATGGTTAAGCGCCTGGCCCGTAAGGCTGAAATAACCAAGGATGTCCATCCTCATACTTTACGCAGCACTTTTGCCGTCAACTTGATCAGGGAGACAAATGATATCCGCCTGGCGCAGAATGCCCTGGGCCACAGGGACGTTTCAACCACCCAGGCTTATGTTAAACACCTGTTCAGCGAACACAGCATGACTTACTACGATCTCCTGGGGTACAGGCGAAGCGGCGTGCCGGCAATAGATAAGGACGTTCAAAATGAACCATCTGCTGAAACTACTGAAACTACTGAAACTGAAGCGACTAAACATGACTGCAATAGACCTGGCTGCCTGGATAAGAAAAACGTTGATTACAATGAAGAAATAATTAGCGAAAGC
>SL_8KL_010_SEDDRAFT_10000783_pt1 | contig 27773 bp, 29 predicted proteins | sample SodLakKL_010_SED_4_FD_11160 | JGI IMG/M metagenome (IMG submission 11160) | reverse complement strand
TGTCCTGATGGTATGTGATACAAGAACGTCTTCTTCTACATCGTACACGATATTTTGTGTGGTTGCCAGAGCAGTAGGTAGGACTAGTAAAAATGCGAACAATAGACACAGGGACAGTTTTATCATACTTTAACGTTTATCAGCGAAGTTTATATTTTTGGAAATGGTGGGCCGGCCGTGATTTGAACACGGGTTGCCAGCGCCCCGGGCTGGAATGATAGACCATTATAGCGAACCAGGACTTGATTTTGATGAACTTTTTGTCCTTGAAAAGGTTCGTAGCTACACTACCGGCCCCCTGAAGGGTCAAAACAGGGAAAGGTATTTATCTTTTTCCCATAAAGTAACTTGTAATGCCGTTTAAATATATGATGGATATTTTGCGTGGTAGAGAAACGCGCCTCGACAGGATCGAGCGGAGGCTGGGTAGGATAGAGAGTGTTCTTTCGGGATGCTCCGTGCCCCGGCAAACAAGAACTGTCCAGAAAAGGGAGAAAAGGGAAGCTCCCGAAGTTGGAAAGATCAAGGTCAGGAGGCCTGCCCGCAAGACTGGTTCCGGTGACAGGAGAATTCAGAGAGCCAGAACTGTACACGGCCCTGATGGATGGCATTTCAAGGAAAGTGATCAGAAAGAAATAGATCTCCGTTTCAAGGAGTTTACGAATAACTGGTTGATAGAGTTTGACTGTCCACACTGTGGAAAGTCTTCTTCGAGAGGCGTAAACCATCACTGGACCGAGTTCGAGGACGACCACACCAACTACCAGGTTCAGCTTAAATGTAGAAAATGTGGTTGGGAAAGCGATATCATAAACATCAGAGGATACAAGTAGTTTTTGCTTTCGTGCCTCAATCCCCCATTCTAAAGAAGTTTTATAAGGGACATCCCATAATTATGTAATATGAACGGAGCTATCGGAGACACAACGGCCGTTCTGGAAAGTCTCTGGCAATCTTTCACGGGAAGCTTAGGAAACTTCATTGGTTTCCTCATAATACTCGTGATAGGTTGGATCATTGGAAGAGTAGTTGGAAAGGTGATAAGGGAGATCCTTGTTAGAGCTGATGTAGACGAGTACATCAAAGAAGAGGGACACATGAACTTCACAGCAAGTTCTCTCTTTGACACAATAGCAAGATGGGTAATCTACATAGTGTTCATCTCAGAAGCTGTTGCAGTACTACAGGTTCAGATGATCAGCAACTTCCTGTTCAACTACGTCTTACCGGGAATTGGAGGTATAGTAGGAGCAGGAATCGTCCTTCTATTGGCTTACATGGTAGGGATCTACTTCAAGGAAGGACTTGTTCAGGACGAAGACGAAGGAACTTCCTACGCTGACCTCTCAGGAAAAGTAGTGTTCTACCTCTCAATGTTCTTCGGTACAGCGCTTGCGCTGGACATATTCTTCAGGTTAGCCCTTGATCAGCCGGCGATGTTGTTACAAGGAGTGATTCTCATACTCGCTGGTGCGCTTGGTCTAGGAATAGCAATAGCAATGGGCCTCGGTCTGAAGGAAGTCGTCCATGAAATGGCAAGCGACTATGCCAAGGAGTTCAAAAAGAAGAGAGGATGAGGTTGCCAGAACACCCCTTTATTTTTTCTTTTTCTTATCGTTATGTGAGATTTAAAAATATGCGCTGCAATTAGTCTTATGTCTCAGTGGTAGGATGGCGATGAAAAAAAATTACGATCCCGGAACCATTGAAAAAAAGTGGCAGAGGAAGTGGAAGAAGTGGGGTATCTTCAAGTTTGAACCCGGTGGCGATGATGAGAACTTCTCGATAGATACACCGCCACCTACAGCTTCCGGCTCCCTCCACCTGGGTCATGCCAACAACTACACGGAGTTCGAGATAATAGCACGGGCTATGCGTATTCTCGGGTACAACGTATTTTTTCCTGTGGGATACGATGACAACGGCCTGCCGACGGAGAAGTATGTGGAGGAGGAGAAGGGGATAACCGTTGAGGGCGTAGGGAAGGAAGAGTTTATAGAGGAGTGCGAAAGGGCTGCGATCGAGCTCGAGTCAGGGATGACAGAGTTGTTCAAGAGACTTGGGATGTCGTGGGACTGGTCCACATTATACAGAACCATAGAAGACAGGGTCGTAAGGACCTCACAGAAATCATTTCTCGACCTCTACGATCAGGGCGATATTTACAGGGAGAAGGAGCCGATACTCTGGTGTCCGTATCATCAAACCAGCTTGGCACAGGCCACCGTCGAAGACAAGGACAGACATACAAAGCTCAACTACCTTTACTTCGAGCTCGACGGTGGTGAGGATATAGAAATAGCAACTACAAGGCCTGAGCTTCTGTCTTCGTGTGTAGCTGTTTTTGTTCATCCGGAAGACGAGAGATACAGGGACCTCGTGGGAAAAAAGGCCAAGGTTCCTCTCTTTGACTACGAAGTTCCTATAAAGGAGAGCGAGGAGGTCGACCCTGATTTTGGTTCGGGTATAGTCATGGTCTGTACGTTTGGAGACAGTTCCGATGTCGAGATGTGGAAGCAACACGACCTTCCACTTAGGATATCTATAGATGAAAGTGGAAGGATGAACGAAAGGGCTGGTAAGTATGAAGGTTTGAAGACGGAAGAGGCAAAGGAGGAAATAATACAGGATCTGAAGGAGGAAGGCGTGATATTTGACCAGGAAGATATTCAACAGACTGTTGGCGTCTGCTGGCGCTGTGAGACCCCTGTTGAGTTTATAACGACGGAACAGTGGTTTGTTGAGACCCTGAAGTACAGGGATGATTTGTTGGAACTTGGTGACAGGATAAACTGGTATCCGGATTATTACAGAAACAGATACGAAGACTGGGTGGAAAACCTTAAATGGGACTGGTGTATCTCAAGGCAGCGTTATTTTGGTGTTCCTATTCCTCTCTGGTACTGCGACGACTGCGGAAATGTAGTGACGCCCGATGCCGAGGACCTGCCCGTCGACCCCAGATACGAAGATCTCGGTAAAGTTTGTGGCGACTGTGGTTCTGATAACCTTGTTGCAGACGGTGATGTAATGGATACATGGATGACTTCGTCTATGACTCCGCAGATTGTAGGTAAGTGGCCCGACGACGACGAATTCTTTGATGAGATATTTCCCATGTCTATGAGACCCCAGTCACACGACATAATAAGGACGTGGGCATTCTACACAATACTCAAGTCCTACCTCCACAACAGTTCCATCCCATGGGAGGACGTGGTTATCTCCGGTTACGTTTACGCCGAGGAGGGTGTAGGTATGAGCAAGAGCAAGGGAACAGGAGTAAGCCCCGAGGATGTAATAAAAAACGAAGGCGCCGACTGTCTTCGTTACTGGACTGCAAGTACAGGTACAGGAGAAGATATAATATACGAGGAAAAGGAGGTAACACGTGGCAAAAAGATCCTGACCAAACTCTGGAACGCGTCGCGTTTTGTTGAGATGCATCTCGACGATTACGAGGGCGGGGAAGCGGAGCTTGAGGATATAGACAGGTGGTTACTGACAAGACTGGACGAAGTTCTCGAGGAATGCGAGGAGCACTACATGAACTATGAGACCAGCAAGGTCAGGAGGAAGGCAGAGGACTTTTTCTTGAACGTCTTCTGCGACAACTACCTTGAAATGGTCAAACACAGGCTTTACAACCCGGAAGATTACGGGAATAAGAGCAAGGAAGCCGCACTACATACACTTTACAAGGGACTTCTATCCTCGCTCAAGGTCTTTATGCCGATCGTGCCACACATAACCGAGGAGATCTATCAGAACATCTTCAGGAAAAGAGAAGAAACGAGGAGTATAAACGAAACAGACTGGCCAGAAGTTCCGGGTGATCTTATCGATGAGGATGCAAGAGAGGAAGGCGAGCTGGCCAAGGACATAATAGAAGAGATAAGGCGCTGGAAGTCAGACGAGGGCATACCTCTCAACGAGGATATTCCTATGGTACAGTTCTACGTTGATTCGGAGTACAGGGAAAAGATAGAAAGCATGCTTGATGTTATAAAGGGTACTATAAATGTAGAAGGTGTAAGCTATCAGAAGACCATTGATTCGGGTGAAGGAATCAAGGTTCAGAACCAGCCTGTTTTCATAAAGAAGATAGAAACGGCTTAGTCCTTTTTAATCTCTGTATATAGAATTGTTACAGGTGTTACTGTGGTCATAAAGGCGGACAGCAAACGTAAACTCAAGCAACTGGTAGAGAAGCTGGACTCGATTAGAGGCAGGGGCACAGAGCTTATAACAGTCTACTGTCCTTATGACTACGATCTGACTGAGATAGTCAACCAGCTGAGAGAAGAGGAAGCAGAGGCAGGTAACATAAAATCCAAGACCACGAGGAAAAACGTACAGTCTGCCCTTTCTAAGATGGTGGATCATCTCAAGGAATTCAAGAGGACGCCCGACAATGGGGTTGCGGTGTTCTGTGGAAATGTGTCACAGAAGGAGGGCAGGACCGATATAAAGCTGTGGGATATAGAACCCTTCGAACCAGTAGAGGTCAAACTGTATCGTTGTGGCAAGGAGTTCAAGCTTGGTCCATTGAAGGAGATGTTGCAGGAGGGTGAGGAGTACGGTATGATAGTTATGGATACAAGCGAGGCGGACTTGGGAGTTCTAAAGGGCAAGAAGGTGGTTCCCAAGCAACACATATCCAGTCTTGTTCCAGGGAAGAGTAAGCCAGGAGGCCAGAGTGCAGCTCGTTTCGAGCGTGTACGTGAGGGGCTTCTGGATGATTATCTGAAGAACGTTGCTGAAACTGCTAAGCAGGTCTTTGATCTAAATGAACTGAAAGGTGTTATATTGGGCGGACCCGGCCCGCTAAAGGAAAAGTTTGCAGAGGGCGGCTACCTACCCAGTTCTTTCAAGGATAATATAATATCGATCAACAGTACCAGTTACACGGGCGAACAGGGTTTCGAAGAACTCCTAAAAAGAAGTAAGGAAGAACTGCGTGAGACCGAACTTGAGGAGGAGAAGGAGCTTCTCCAAGAGGTTTTCAACAGACTCAGAGAGGACGGAAAGATTGCATACGGTGTTGATCAGGTTCTGAGATCGCTTGATCTCGGTGCAGCAGAGAAGGTTATAATATCTGAGGACCTCGACAAGCAAAAGGTCGATATTTCCTGTGAGTGTGGTTACGAGGGAGAAGAGATTTCAGGAGAAGATGATTTAACCTGTCCCGAGTGTGGTGAATCTGTGGAGTCAGAAGGTGAGGATCTATTTGATGTTTTCCAGAAGAGGGCAGAAAATATCGGCGCAGAAACCGAGTTCGTATCTACGGATACCAGCGAAGGTGAGCAGTTATACAGGATGGGAGGAGTCGCTGCCTTCCTTAGGTTTAGGATAGAGTGATCAGTCCCCTTCTTCCATATACTTCTTGAGATCGAGTACCTCGTCGGCTGCATTTTTGAGCGCCGTAGAGAATCCAGGATCCATCCCCATAACTACAACTCGGACACCTTCTCTTTTCGCCTTCTGTATGACTGGCAGGAAATCCGCGTCCCTTGTTACCAGAACCATCACGTCCAGACCATGCTCAAGGGCCTCCACAGCTTTTACAGCCATGGACACATCTATATCGCTCATCCCTTCGCCCTCCTGTTCACCACCCAGAGAAATCACAGGCTCAAAGCCCTGGGATGCGACTGCTTCTATAAGTTTCTCGGAAGCGAACTGGTTCATGAACACCTTTGCATTTGTTATCCGGCCATAGCTTGAAACCTTCTCCCTGAGTTTGTCCAGGTTCACATCGAACTGCTTTCTGAGTATGTTCGGACCGTCAACAAAGAGACCCACCCTTTCACCGCTTTTCCCAGAAGATTTACGTCTAACCTTGTCTAAAACCATCTAAACACCCATTTGTCCTTTTTTATTCGCGGGTTAAATATCTATAGGTAGGTCGAAAACCTTTTTTGCGTTTTCACCGGCACTTTCCCATACTTTCTTGAAGTTCCGTCCTTTCACCTCGGCTACCCTCTCTGCGACGTCCCATATGAACCAGGGTTCAGATCTGTCTGATTTTTTCTTTGCGAGAAAGGGCGCGTCCGTCTCCAGTAGTAAGTTTTCATGGGGTAATACGTCTATTATTCTCTCATACTTTTTCTGGCTCCGAAAGATTATGCCACCCAGTGATATGTAGTATCCTTCCTCCAGTGCATCCCTGAGGTGCTTTATGTTTCCGGCAAAGCAATGTATTACCACGTCTCCTTCCTTGTGTTTCTTCAGAATCCGAAGGGTTTCGTCCATGGCTTTTCGGGCATGTACCACAACCGGTAGATCCAGGTCGTTGGAAAGTTTTATGAAGTCCGCAAAGATCTCTTTACATCTTTTTCTCTTTCTTGGATCTCTCACCTGTGCGTGGTCCAGTCCTACTTCTCCTATAGCAACTATATCGTTTCTTCTTTCCTTTATAATCCTTTTAAAATTCTCTAGTTCATCGTCCGAGGCCTCTAAAGCTCTTTTTGGATGAAGACCAAGGCTGGGAAAAATAAATTCCTTATGTTCCCTGTGTAACCTTATAACGTCTCTTGCCTTGTTTATTTCAGCAGAGGAATTAACAACGGCCTTTATTCTGTCCTTGGCCTTATCTATGACCTCTTCTCTATCCCCGTCAAAGTGTTTGAACTCCAGGTGGCAGTGTGAGTCGATCATAAGTACCTAGAGAAATTGAGTCGAAGCTATTAATAAATTTTTGAGCCCTTGTTTACAGTATATCGTTCGGATACTCTCCTGTCTTTCTGTAGTTTGATACTACTTTTGCAAAGGCTGCAACCTGTAGTATTGGAACAGTAATCATCATAATTATGTAGATCCAGTGGAGTGGGTCGGCTGATGGAAATCCAGGTCTTAGGACGGCTCTGTCTACGGCGTGGACAACGGTTAGCCACCAGATTATATGTGCGGCGTTCTGAAGCCATTTCCAGGACTTGGCCCCGAGAAATACAAGAGCCTTGTTTGTTGACGTCAATGCCAGGACCACGGCAAGAATCACAGCGACGAAGGCACCGAAGGCCCATGGGCTCATTCCGACTATGTAATCAACAACGGCCCAGTTCCTGGCGTGGAAGACGAAAAGCATGTGAACTATAGACCATATCGCAAACCATATGCCCAGTTCGCTTCTCCATGTTATAGGAAACATCTTTGACCATCCCTTGACTTTCCACAAGGACGGCCAGAGTCTCTTTGCTGGACCCATACTCATTATCGCGAAGAGTATGAAGAAGGGTATTGCTCCTGCGATTCTCTGTTCGTGAACTCCTAGGTACCACATTAGCAGGGAGAGAAGTACGGTGAAGATAGCTATTGCGATATGCCTCTTCAGCTTGTTCCCTGTGTGGATCATCGCTACCAAAGCAAAGTGCTGGAGGATTTTATTTAAAGCTTACGATTTTCCCGGGTAATAAAACTTTTAAACAAATATTTACAACGGTTGAACAGAGTAATGAGGTGTATGACATGAAAGAGAAAGGCGAAATTATTGGGACTGCTGCTGCAGTTGCTGTTGTGATAGTCATAGTTGCGGTAGCAGGCAGCGGTATTTACTACAGGATGGAAGACGAGGCTGTAGAGGACCCCGACCTTCCCGAAGGAGTGTACGTTGGTTACTCCGACGCAGATGAGCACGGGTACGTTGAGGCGGAAGTGGTGACGGAAGAAGGAAGCATCGTGGATGTAGAGCTTACGGAGTACGACGAGAGAGGCTTTGCGAAGGACGAGGACTACGACTGGGAAGAGTTCCACGAAGCAATGGAGGTTCTCCCAGAAAGGTTCGTAGAAGCTGATCACCACGACGTCGAGATAGTTACAGGAGCTACGACAACCTCTGAGAAAGCAATGGAGGCAGTGGAAAGAGCACTTGAAAGATCGGAAGGTTACGAAGGACCTTTCGACGGTACATTCTTCGGAGCTTCGGACATTGTAGAGGAAAGAAACACAAGGAACGTTGCATGGATTACAGTTGAAGATGGCGATGTAGTGGAAGTGGACATAGAGGAGTACGGCGATGTTTACGAGGGAGAACTGAAGGGTGAGGACTACGACTGGGACGAGTTCCACGAAGCAATAGAAGTTCTACCCGAACGGTTCGTCGAAGAGGACGGTCCCGATGTGGAAGTGGTTACCGGAGCAACTGGAAGTACGGAAAGATGGTCTCAGGCAGTCGAGAGAGCTCTTTTGAAGGCAGGCGCTCTGTAGTAGTCAAGTATGTTTAAAAACCTTCCTCGTTATTTTCTCTTCTTTAGTTCCAACTGTCCGTAGTTGTTATGTTCCCCTCACCGTCGACTATGAGACCCGTGGAGTTCGAAACGTTCAGTATTTCCATGCCTTCTTCCGGTCCAGCGACAAATACACCTGTACTGAGAGCATCGGCCCCGAGACTATTGTTATGTATTACTGATACGCTCATACATTCCTTTGCAGGCCTTCCGCTTTTCGGATCTATTATGTGATGTATCCTCTGATCACCCAAGAGATGGTATCTTCGATAGTCCCCGGAGGTGGATATTGCTTCGTTTCTTATTGTAATGGTTTCCAGAATTTCACCCTCTGTTCTCGGGTCCGTTATACCTGTAGTCCATGTTTTGTTTCCTTCAGCTCTTATGTCGCCTCCTATGTCTACCAGTATTTCTTCTAAACCTTCTCTTATCAGTACTTCTACTGCTCTGTCTACTGCGTAGCCCTTCGCTATACCTCCTAAAGTCACTTCCATATCACCTTCTTTTAATCTTGCCCTGTTGTTTTCCCCGTCGACAACGAGCTTTTCCGAATCAACCAGTTCCCTGTACTGCTCCAGGTCCTCTTCCTCGGGCATTTCGCCTGTTTCCCTGACCTCTTTCATCCAGAAGTCCACCAACGGCTTTGCAGTAACGTCGAAGGAACCGTTGGTTATTCGAGCGTATTCCTTGGATTTTTCAAGAACATAAGCGGTTTCAGGTGAAAGCTCCGTCCACTCAGTCCCTGCATTGTTCAGCCTATAGATATAACTTCCTTCTTCATCTGAATCCATCATATCCTCTATCCTGTATATCTCTTCAAAGGCCTCATCTATCGCTTCCTCAGCCTTCTCTGTGTCGTACGCCAATACGCGTATTTCAGCGACCGTGTCCATGACCATAGGATCGGTCTTCCTGATCTCATTTTTCCTGTAGACGTTTAGCATTCCGCCTTCCAGTTCTATCCTGTAAAACTCATCCTCATCTGTTACATGCCACTTTCCTTCGTCGGGCTGTGTGACCTTAGCTTCGTTCAGTTTGTGTCCCTTCTCTCTGAAGACTTTCCTGGTTGCAGGACCGAGATTTTCGTTATCGAGTTCGTTCAAGACCTCCTCTGCGCTTTCTCCTTCGACGGTGAAGAGGTAGCCGCCTTCCACAGAGGTACGAGGAGCCACAATGTTGAGCGAGGATAGGAGGAGAGCAAGCATAAGAACTATAGCTATGGATGCGAGAAGGCACTTACCCCACATCCCTCTTCCTAAAAGCTCCGGGAATGTAAAGAGGCCAATTGCGATTCCTGTCTGTAGAAGGAACATGCTGAGAGCGAGTCCGACGAGACCGAGATCGGCGATAAAGGTTGTTATTATTCCGGTTATGCCTATCGTTAATCCGAAGAGCCTCGAGAAAAGAACAGTTCCTGAGCTCTCTTCGGAGAACCGTTCGGATGATTTCATTCTGGCCAGAGTTCCGGGAATAACAGCCAGAGCCATTATCCTTACTGTTGTTATCCCTTCAGAGAAGTTCGGGAAGACATGGGAGGTTATCGTAGGTGCCAGAAGGAAGACAGTCGTCGCGAGAACCACTGAGATTAAAAAGCCGGTAGCCTCGATTTTACGAGTTTCACTTCCACTTGACTTTTCGGGAAGCAAATAAAAGAAAAGCGTGTTGGGAACTATTCCAAGAAGTGCAAATATTCTGAAGCTGAACTGATAAACACCAAGGACTGCCATACCTGGGAACAGGATACCTATCAGGATCTTGTCCAGGAAGTTCAACGAGGCTCTTCCAAGGTTGGCTGCCCAGGCTTTACCGGAGAAGTATGCCTTCTTCTTCAATTTCTCGAAGTTAAAGCCCTCCTTTATGTACCCCAGGACCCAGGAACCGAATATCAGGTAGGAGGCTGCCAGGCCGGCGAGGATCGCTGCCACAGATCCCAGGAAATGGTACAGGAGCAGTGGAAGAAAGAGACCAGAAGACCGTGCCCCTACCCAGAGCCACATATACCTTCCGTACTCCTTCTTTCCTAGCTCGGTGTAGAAGGCAAGGGAAAAGATCGAGAGGGAAACGATTAGCGTGAAAACAAAGGCAGGGAACGGTGACTCGGTCAGGTAGTGTAGACCCAGTGCTGTTGCAGTGGCACCGATGAGGCTTGCAAGAACTACGGCTGAAACAGAGCTACTTATCAGTTCTTTGTCGTCTTCCTTGGGATAGTAGATGGCTACGGTTTTTCCAAGGCCGAGCACCGTTACTGTGGAGGCCAAACTTGCTATGGACACCAACCAGGCCAGGTGTCCGTAGGCCGTAGGATGTAGTACGAATGCCAGGACTAGCCAGAAGGCCGTGCCGAGAAGAGTGGCGGAAGCCTGGCCTATTCCGACGTAAAGGAGGTCTTTGCTTTTATCCTCGTCTTCTTGCATAACGTTCTTTTAGGTATTTCTTACCGTGGCTTTTTAGCTTATCCCCGACGGTTGGCTTAAATCTTTATAAAGCACCATCCTTAATTTTTAGGACATGTCCGATGATTTCAAGTGCCCGGAGTGTGGAAACAGCTACGATACGAAGAGAGGGCTTCATATACACATAGGTCAGAAGCATCCCGACGAGAAGGAAGAGATACTTGAAAAAACCGGTAAGGACTCTGAAGCAAAGACGGATAAAGAGAAGAAATCCGATGAATCGGAGGGTAAGGAGAATGTGTTTAGTTTCGGTGCTCTTTCGACACCGGTGAAAGTTGGACTTGTTGCACTTATGGTTATAGTTCTTGGTGCCCTCCTAGTCTACGGAACGGAAACCGATCTCACATTCGGTGAGGAAACGGACGCGGATGCTGTTGACAGGGCAGTTGATTTTATAAGCAGGGATGTGGAGGCGATGGGGGCCGAGGTAGAGCTTCTCGATTCGACCAACACAGGTAGCGGAGTATACGAGTTCAAGCTCCAGATTTCTATGGAAGGCTTTCCAGCAGATAATTTTACTGGTTATGTAACTGACGATGGTGAAATACTTTTCCAGGAGGGTCGCAGGCTCGACCTGGACGAGGATGCAACTGTAGAAGAAATCGGTGAGGAAGGTGCAGATGTTCTCAAGGACTTGTTTATTGAAAGCATCGAGGCAGATATACTTCAGATGGAGCAGATGGGTGATATGGAGGAGGAGATAGAAATGATGGAAGATCAGATAGAGACGATGGAGATCGAATTCAGCGAAGAGGTGGGAACCTTTGCCGGACTGCATCATCTTGAGCTTTTTTTCTCGGTTGAATTTGAAGGAGAAAGGCATGAGCAGGTTCAAGAGGCCTACGCAACTAAAGATGGTCAGTACTTCCTTCTGGGACCTATGAATATAACTGAACAGGAGATGATGACAGAGGAGATGGAAGTGGCGGAGCAGGAAGAAACCGAAACACCCACCGGGGATATGCTGGCGGTGGAAGAACCCGGTGAACTTGTCGACTGTCTGGACGAGGAGGGAGTGACAATTTACGGATCTGAATGGTGTCCGTACTGTACAGAGCTTGCGGAGGCCTTTGGTGGGTATGATACAGTTGATCCTATATGGGTCGAGTGTACAGAGGAAGAACAGAGATGTGAAGAGGAAATGCAGGGCCAAGGAGTTCCTGAGATACAGATCAATGGTGAACTCTATGAGGGACCCAGGGATCCCGAGTCAATAGCACAGGAAGTAGGATGCTGAGCTGTCCAATCTTAAACAAATCTTTTAAAGTTCTTGTAGCGAACTTATAGTATGGAATCTAGGAAACTATCCCTATTCCTGGCTATGTTGACCACGGTCCTGTTGATTGGACCTGTTGTTATGGCCCTCTCTTCACAGGGCTGGGAATTAGAAAGTCTTTTCGTATTGCCTGAGGAGGATATGGCTGATATCGAAGAACGGATGACGGAGTTTCAGAACCCGGGTGATTTTAGAATAACGAGTGAAGACCTGGACACAGAAACTGGGGATTTCGAGGTTCATGCTGAGTTTGATTCTTCTGTTGATTTTGATATCTTACTGAGAAAATTCTATGCCGAAGTCTACCTTCAGGAGGAGGCTATCGGTGAGGTGTGGCTCGAGGACGCTGTGGTTTTCGAGGCGGGCGAAGTAAAAAACTTCAAGCTGATCGGTTTCATCGAAGATGAATTCATTGATTTGGATGAGGATTTCGATGGTGAAGAGGATGAAATCCCGGACGAGTTGATTGAAGAGTTCATGGGAGATATTTCTGGATGGGACCAGGATGATTACATCGGTGATATGGGCTACGTGCAGTTTGAAAACATTTCTGTTGAAATCGAGGTCATGGGGATTGATCTGCTTCTCGAGGACATCATCGGGGTGGAAGGCTCATGAAAAAGAAAACAGGTAGAAGTTTCGTTAAATATGCAAACTGGCCTGGAGTTGTTACAGGTTTCCTCATGGTAATAGTTTCTTTTATGGGTTCGTGGTGGAGGGTGCAGTTCGGTGATGGTTTCATTGAAATGGCAGTTTCGCCCTTTTATTACGAGGCTGTTTTTATGGGAGAAGAGATTTCAATACCTTTATTGAGCTATCTACTTCCTGCGGTACAGGCCTTGTTAATTATCGGCGGTTTTTTCATGATAATCGGATCTCTCTTCAATTACAAGGATTGGAGTGAAAAGCTCTCGAAGTTTGGCTTCAGAAAAATTTTCTGGCCTCTTTTGACATTTATCATAATTTTGTTGGTAGGTACTTTCTTAACGAATAACTTCATGGGCGAGTTTTTACCCGGAGACAATCAAGAGATCGATGGTATGGACGAGGGCTTGGATATTGAAGCGCCCTATGTAGTCGGGTCCGGTGATATCGATGTTGACTTGAATGAGTTGACGGCTTCTGTACCTATTGAAATGTCACTTACTTCCGGGTTTTGGATGGCTCTGGTCGCTGTTATTCTAGGGATATTTTCGAGAAAGTTTTACCCTGATTTAGTTAAAAGGGAAGACAGGAGTTCAGGGGGAGGTTTCTATGATGCGGCAGAGACAGGAAGAAGGGACATGGGGTAATGTCTTTAAATTAAATGATTTCTGGCGCCCTTTCCCTAAAACTTTAAAAGGACGAAGTAGAAGTTTGGTAGCATGTCCGAAGAATTTGAGTGTGACGAATGCGGAAAGACCTTCGACACCAAAAGAGGTTTGAAGGTTCATGCTTCTCAGGTTCATAAAGACGAAGATGATTCGAGTAAGGCGAAGTCAGAAGGAAAAAAGAGTACGGAAATGGATACAACCACAGACATGGAGTTTGAAGTCAGTCCGTGGAAGCTGGTATCCGGTATTCTGGCAGTACTCCTTGCGGTTACCCTAGTGTTCGCTGTTCGAGGAATGCCTGTAGAGACAGGTGAAGCCGAGGGCGAAGCGATTCCCAGAGAAGAGGCAGAGAATATAGCAATGGACTTCTTCAACGATCATATGAAGGAACAGATGTTGGGACCGGAGGCAGAAGACCTTGAAGCCGAGGAAGTAAACGAGGAGTACGGACTCTACGAAGTAGTCGTCCTGATAGAGGGTATGATGGGACCACAGGAACACTCTCTTTACATAACTCAGGATGGTGAGATCTTCTTTCCCGAAGCAGTGGATATCGAAGAGTTCGAGCAGATGATGGAAGAACAGGAACAGATGATAGAGGATATGGAAGGCGATGAAGGAGGCGAAGAAGAGATAGTCATCGAGCCAGAATAGTGAAAGGAAACCGACTACGTGTCATCAGAAAAACTCCGCTAAAATTTTTTCATTTTCCTAATTAAATCTATCCTGTGTAACGATACGTTCAAGCACCATGACCGACTACCAGTCTTTGACTGCTTTCTTGGCCGAGGAACTCCAGTTCTCTATCAAACTCCTGACCTTTTTCTTTATTTCTTCTCTGTCCTTGGCGGTGTAGACGTACCTATACCCTCCACTTTTTATGTTATACTGTCTTCTCCTTACAAGTCCCTGGTCCAGTAGTTTTGATACGGACTTGTGTACTGTGCTCCTGTCCAGTTCCATCTCCTCAGCCAGCTCCTTCGTACTTTTCTCCGAGTCCATGAGCTTTACAAGAACTTCATAGTCTGTCTTAGAAAGCTGGAAAGAGCATCTTATGATCTCTTCGACCTCTATGCTTTTACAGGCGAAATCTATCATGTTATCGGTTGTGATTTTTTTACGCACTATAATTCACACTTTCGTTAGTTATTTAAGTTCCTTGAAATAAGTTTTGTTGACGAAACATGAGCTGCGATATATGTGATGGGGACGGAAGCCTTCTTCAGGCCAACCACAAGGACAGAGGTAAGATAATGGTATGTAGAGGTTGTTGGTCGAAGTTATACGAAAAAAATGATATGGTAGCTGGAAGCAGCTGTTCGTCCTGCACCACAGCTTCATGTGGCTCGTGTGGAATTTAGAGGGGTGATATCATGGCTCTGAAAAAAGCAAAGGACGACGACTTCGATGAAAAGGTAGTCGAAACTTCAAAGGAAAAACCCGTGCTGGTTGACTTCTGGGCATCTTGGTGCATGCCATGTCAGCAGCTGAAGCCAACCATAGAGGACATCGGTGAGGAAAGGGACGATATAGACGTGGTCAAGGTGAATATAGACGAGGCGGAAGAGAAACCACAGGAGTACGGTGTAAAGAGCGTTCCCAACGTGAACCTGTTCATAGATGGCGAGGTCGTCGATAGCTTCGTTGGAAACAGAACCAAGGAAGACATACTTGAATGGATAGATGAAAAAATCTGAGAGGTGTGAAGAATGTACGATCTGGTAGTCGTAGGTGCAGGGCCTGCAGGTTATACTGCGGCCCTTTACGCGAAGAGATATGACCTAGACGTAGTTGTAGTCGGCGAGGAGCTCGGTGGGCTCTGCAACGAGGCGTACATTGTGGAGAACTGGCCCGGAACGGAAGAGATAGAAGGACAGAAACTTATGAACAATATGCAGGAACAGATAGAGGGTATAGGTGTGGAGGTAAAGCAGGAAAAGGTCGAAAGGATAGGCAGAAATGACACTTTTCTTCTAGAGACGGACAATGAAACTCTGGAGGCACGTTCCGTTATCTTGGCTCTTGGTGCAGACAAGAGGAGGCTCGACATCGAGGGCGAGGAGGATCTGGTTGGCAGGGGGGTCAGCTACTGCGTGACCTGTGACGGACCTCTTTACAGGGGCAGTGAGGTAGCTGTTATCGGTGGCGCCGACTCGGGTCTGAAGGCATCGATGCTTCTGGCCGAGTACGCGGAGAAGGTTCAGGTCTTCGAGGCGACGGACGAGATAACTGCAGAGGAGATAATGTTTCAGAGATGCAGAGGCAACGACAAGATAGAGATCAACACAGGCATGGTACCCCAGAAGTTCGTGGGAGAGGACGAACTGGAGAAGATAGTTTTCGAGAACGGCGAAGAGGTTGAAGTGGACGGAGCCTTTATAGAGATAGGATCCGTTCCAAACCGAAGTATAGAGAAGATAGGAGAGGAGGAAGTACAAAGGGACGAGGATGGTTTCATAGAGATATCTGAAGATATGTCAACCAACATCGAGGGTGTCTTTTCGGCGGGAGATGTGACCACAGGAAGCAACAAGATGAGGCAGATATTAACGGCGGCGGCAGAAGGAGCCGTGGCCGCGTTTTCGGCCTACAGGTACGTGGGCGAGAAGAAGCTGTAGAGGTGTGTTTTTGAGCGGACAGTTTGAACAGTTTGAGAAAGATATAAGAGGCTGCGAGAAGTGCGAACTATCTGAAAACAGGACGCAGATAGTCATAGGTGACGGGACACCGGAGGCGGATATTCTTTTTGTAGGCGAGGCTCCCGGTAGGCAGGAGGACAAGAAGGGGAGGCCCTTTGTGGGGAGGGCAGGGAAACTTCTAGACGAACTCCTTGGGGAGATAGGGCTCGAAAGAGAGGAAGTGTATATAACCAATATAGTTCTATGTAGACCTCCGAACAACAGGGATCCGAAGGATGAAGAGATAAAGGCGTGCACGGACTACCTCGACAGACATATAAGAATAGTCGATCCCGAGGTCATAGTACCCCTCGGAAGCTTCGCGACCTCATATATACTGGACAAGTACGACCTCGACAATGGAAGCATCAGCAGGGTCCATGGAGAGGTTTTTTCTATCAGTAACCTCAAGGGGCGTTTCAAAATCATCCCTCAGTACCACCCTGCTGCTGCGCTGTACAACCCTGATTTGAAGGAAGTTCTGAAAGAGGACTTTGAAAAGGTCAGGGAAAATATCTGATTCTCGTCTCACAGTCCTCAATTTTATAAACTGAGACCTCTCATAGTCTAACGTGATAAAATGAGACTTGATGGTAAGGTTGCGATTGTAACAGGCGCTTCTTCTGGAATCGGGAGATCTATAGCTATGAGGTTTGCCGAGGAGGGAGCTAAGGTCACTGTTGCCGACATTCGAGAGGACCCAAGGGAGGGAGGAAAACCAACACACGAGCTGATACAGGAGAAAGACGGCGAAGCGATGTTCATGGAGACGGATGTTTCCAGCAAGGAAGATGTCCAGAAGATGTTCTATCAAACTGCCGAGGAGTTTGGTAAAATAGACATCGTTGTCAACAACGCTGGTGTTTTCTTCCAGGACAAGGTCGAAGACTTGGAGGAGGACGAGTGGGACAAGGTGATAAACATAGACCTGAAGGGTGTCTACCTATGTACCAAGGAGGCTGTAGAGCACATGGTGAAGGAGGACATAGAAGGATCCATAATCAACATCTCCTCGATAGCAGGTCTCCTCGGTTACCAGGGTGCAGCGGCTTATTCTGCAGCGAAGGGTGGAGTATCTAACTTCACAAGGGAAGTAGCCCTGGACTACGGTCCAAAGGGAATTAACGTCAATGCCATCTGTCCAGGAGTCATCAAGACGCAGATGACGGCAGAGTTCAGAGAGGACCCGCAGATGAAGGAGTTCATGGAGCAGAACACACCCTACAAGCGTCTAGGCGAGCCAGAGGACATAGCTAATGCAGCAGTATTTCTGGCTTCGGACGAGTCGAACTTCATCCACGGAGAGAACCTAGTCGTGGACGGTGGCTGGACGATACACTAGATATCGTCCAAAACTTCTTTCTATTTTTCTGTATCCACCATTTTAGTCATGTAGTTGTGGAATATCTTGTAGAACTCCTTGCCTTCAGTTTTTATTATTTCGGCTTCCTCCAAAGCTTTCCTAATTTCTTCCTCCAAACCGACCTTCTCTTCCAGTTCTCTTATCTTTTGCGGCTCCGAAACCGTCCTGGGGTTGTCTGGGGTTGCATCACAGCATCCCGCGTGCGTAGACATATATAGCCCCATATCCTTGCTCTTCTCTATTATCTCTTCCTTGTCCAATCCCATCAGCGGCCGGTGTATAGGCACATCCAAGTCCCACGAGGTCGTCCTCAGGTTCTCCATGGTCTGGCTGGCCTTCTGTCCCGTGGCTTCGCCTGTGGTTATGGAGTCGGCGCCCACCCTTTCACATACAAGCGAGGCTGCCAGGAACATACCTCTACGGCAAAGTACGCAGGAATACTCCCTTTCATTGATCTCTTCTAAACCGGAGAAGATTTTCTGAAGGACGTTTCCCCAGGGAAATAGAACCATCTCGTCGAAGGAAACAACCCTTTGAAGCCTTTTCATAGCCCGTATACTCAAGGAGAAGGTTTCCTCACAGTAGTATGGATGTAAGACGAAATGGAGAGGAACGATCTCCATCTTCTGCCCCATCATAGCTGCCGCCACAGGAGAATCTATGCCACCGGATAGCAAACAGACCGTTTTCCTGTCATCGTCGCCCATGCCCTCTAAATTACTCCCCATAAAATAAATATCCACAGGCCGGTTTTAGGCACTACATTTCCAGTAGATTAAAAATGAAATCCTAGTTTCTTTAAAGGGCCAAGATCAAGCAGTTAACTTTTTACGGCCCTTAAGAATTGGCTTCAGCATATCCAGAGCTGTATCACTGGCGTCGAGTATCTCTATCTCAATAGGCTTGCCGTCTTTGTTGTAGTGAGTTATTATCGGACCTGACTGTTCCCCAAAATCGGGATTCCCATCTCTAAGCTGGAGGACAAGTATGTCGGTTCCAGGATCGTATTTATACTCCATACCTTTCACTCTTCACCTGAAGTTCATTCTTCTATTTCTTCAAGGATTAGATCTTCGACTTTCTCAAGTATTTTGTCAAATGTCATTTCCCTAGAAGACTCCGTACCTTCCGGTGTATGGACATGGAAGGGGAAATTTTCTAGGCCTTGGTGGTGTGGTGCGCTGTCCCATCTTCTGATCAGGTTTTCGTCTCCGTCCATGTAGTGAAAGCGGTAGTCGTGGGTTTCCGGGGCAGTATACTCCATGAAGTGTAATATAGACCCATTTATGAAATGTATATCGCCGCGGAGAACTGTTGTCTGGGGATCGACAGACTCGATATCAATTTCTTGGTCAGTGATGAGATAAGCTATTTCCTGCAACTTCTCGGCCACAGTTTCGGGAATCATCCCTAAACCGCCTTCTGAAGCTGTTTTTTTCTCTCTACAAGACGTTGGCGGGCTTCATAAGCAAACTTCCAGTCGAACCATTTCTCATCGTCTCCAAGCTCACCCGACTCAAATTTCTGGATGAAAACATCTGTGTCCATGTCGTGTTCTTCTTCGAACTGTTTCAACTTCTTTCCATACTTCTCCAATTTGGCCTTTACTATCTTTATCTCTCTGCTGATGCTGTCTCGAACTGCTGGCTCGGAATCAGATGGAACAGTTACAGGCATCTAAACACCCAGTAAATAATGCCCTTCGAACTATTTAAATTTCCATAGAAATCGGATCAGCCCTGTTTTTTGTTGTCTGTTTGGAATTTTGGAAAAATAAATATCCACAGGCCGGTTTCGGGCACTACATCTTAGAAATTTCATTCTTCATCCAGCCCATGCTTCTCTCTCATCTCTTCCGTCTTCTCCAACGTCTTCTGCGCTATCTCGTGCTTTCTTTCCAGATCTTCCGAAATCTCCATCCTTTCCTTCTTCTTGTACTGGTAGATAGCCTCGTGCAGCCCATTGGCCGAAAGGTTAGAACAGTGCATCTTTATCTTCGGAAGACCACCTAACTCCTCTGCTATATCCTTTTTTTCTATTTGTTCTGCTTCCTCTAACTTCTTTCCCATGGCCAGTTCAGTGGTAACAGAAGAAGTAGCTATAGCTGAAGCGCAACCGAAGGTCTTGAACTTTATATCCTCTATGTATTTCTCACCATCCTTCTCACCTACTTTTATGTAGGTCTCCATCATGTCTCCACAGGCAGGATTCCCGACCTTCGACTTTGCATCTGGGTCTTCCATGTCACCCATATTCCTTGGGTTCTTGAAGTGTTCCATAACCTCTTTTGTATACATCTAATCACCCACCTTACCTTTTTCGTCCATGGCAGTTATAGACCTCAGGTCCTCGACCTCCTCCTCCAGCGCTTCCACCACAGTATCTACGTCCTCTTTTGTGTTAAATCTTCCGAAGCTCATCCGTAGTGAGGAGTGCGCCACCTCCGGTCCCTTACCTAGAGCCTCTATCACATGCGATGCCTTCAGCTCTTCGGAACTGCAGGCCGAACCCGTGGCGACGTCTATACCACGATCGTCCAGTCGCAGTACCAGTGCCTCGCCTTCCACGCCGACGAAAGATATATTCATATTTCCAGGGAGCCTTGGGCTCATGGGACCGTTCATCTCGACGTTGTCTATACGGTCGTAGACCTTCTCTGCTAACCTCTGATGCATTTTCTCAAGCCTTTCCTTGTCCTTTTCCCAGTTTCCCTCCACAATCTCACAGGCCTTTCCGAAACCTACTATATACGGAACGTTCTCCGTACCCGACCTCTCTCCATCTTCCTGTCCACCGCCATGTAACAGCGGATCTATGTCTACACCCTTCTTTTTGTACAGAGCTCCGATGCCTTTGGGCCCGTACATCTTGTGCGCGTTTATAGTCGCCATGTCCACACCCAGCCTCTCCACGTCTACGTCTATCTTACCTGGACACTGTGCCATGTCCGTATGAAAGTATGCGTCGCTTTCTTCGTGAACGATTTCAGCCATTTTCTTTATCGGCTGTATCGTACCTATCTCGTTGTTTGCCATCATAACAGAGACTAAAATAGTATCTTCTCGCAGTTCTTTTTTTAGTTCTTCCGGAGAGACATATCCTTCCTCGTCCACATCCAGATAGGTCACTTCAAATCCCTGTCTCTCCAGCCACTCACACGCCTCCAGCACACAACTGTGTTCGATCTTCGAAGTAATTATATGCTTTCCTTGACCTTTCCTTGCAAAGGCCGTTCCCTTTACCACGTGGTTGTTCGACTCCGTTGCCGAACCTGTGAATATCACTTCCCCGGAACTACAGTTCAGCATATCCGCGGCTTTCTCCCTGGCCTCCTCTATCGCCTCCCGGGCCTCTCTTCCCAGAGTATGCAAGGAGTTGGGATTTCCGAACTCTTCCTGCAGGTAGGGAACCATAGCTTCCCTGACCCTGGGATCCACGGGCGTAGTTGCATTGTTGTCTGCGTAAACCCTGTCGATGTCCAATATTTTCATACAACTTTATAACGTTGTTATATGTATTTAAAGGTTGGCGTTAATTGTTACATGGTAATATGACTGATGAAAGTTGTGAAAAGGATGAGAGGCCTGATGAAGAGTGGCCCGGATACAGTGAAGATGGGCATGATTTCGTGGGGCCCTGGGACGGACCTAGCGAAGAGTTGACCGAAGAAGAGAAATATCTATAGTTTTCTGCTTCCTATAACAACGTTATATTTAAAAGTAAGGCTCACCAATAAGACCCTGTGGTATTTATGCCGGAAGAAGATGCTTTCGAAAACGCGAAACAACAGCTTGAAAACGCGGCAGAGTTTATCGATATCGAAGAGGATGAACTGGAAGTCCTCAAGAGGCCTAAGCGTGTCATAGAGGTAAATATACCTGTAAGGATGGACGACGGTTCTGTAGAAAACTTTCCTGGATATAGGGTTCTTTACAACGATGCCAGAGGACCAGGAAAGGGAGGCATAAGGTTCCATCCCGAGGAGAGCTTGGACGACGTGAAGGCTCTTTCGGCCTGGATGACCTGGAAGTGTGCCGTCGCCGACCTTCCCTACGGCGGCTCCAAGGGAGGCATAGTCTGCGACTCTCGGGAGATGAGCGACAGGGAGCTGGAGAAGCTATCACGGGAATACGTACGCAGAATATACAAATACATAGGGCCGGACCAGGACATTCCTGCGCCCGATGTAGGAACCAACCAACAGATAATGGGTTGGATGATGGATGAGTACGAGAAGCTGGTCGGCAAACACAAACCCGGAGTAATTACGTCCAAGCCCGTGGAGATCGGCGGAACGCCCGGAAGAAACGAGTCCACAGGCCGAGGCGTGGCCTTCATGATAAGAGAAGCTGCCAAGAGGCTGGACAAGGACCTTGAAGGTATGACGCTGGCTGTCCAGGGCTTCGGAAACGTGGGTAAACACCTTGTAAAGTCCGCCCAGGAGATGGGTATGGATGTGGTTGCGGTTACGGATGCAGGCGGTGGTGCGTATGACAAATCCGGCCTTGAATACGAAAAACTAGAGGATGCTGTAGATGAACACGGGACTGTGGCTGAGGCACCCTACAACGGAATAACGAACGAGGAGCTTTTTGCACTGGACGTGGACGTACTTTCACCTGCTGCTATAGAGAACGTGATCACGGAGGAAAACGCCGACGATATAAAGGCGGACATACTGGCTGAGGCGGCCAACGGTCCTGTAACACCAGGGGCTGACAAGATACTACAGAATAAGGATGTATTTCAGATACCCGACTTCCTCTGCAATACAGGCGGTGTGACCGGTTCATACTTCGAGTGGGTGCAGAACAAGTACGGCTACAGCTGGACCATGGAGGAGTTCAGGGAGAAGCTAGACAAAAAACTGACCGAGGCCTTCGAGGAGGTGTACGACTTCCACAGGGACAATAACATAAGTATGAGGGACGCCGCCTACGCCCTCGCTGTTAAAAAAGTCCTAGAGGCCATGAGACTGAGAGGGGAAATATAGGTGATGATATGAAGCTCTCGTGTGAAGTTTTTGTTAACGATGTTCTTCCTGCTGTCAGAGCAATCTTGGCCAAAGATCTCGTCGAGGAGCACGGTTTGACTCAGAGAGAGGCTGCCAGACGTCTTGATATGACACAGCCAGCGGTTTCACAGTACAAAAACAAACTAAGAGGTAGGAGGGTAAAAAAGATCGAATCTTCGGAAAGAGTTTCCAGTAAGATAGAAGTTCTTGTGGAGGATGTTGCGAAACAGAGAATAGATATGGAAGAGTATGATGAACGTTTCTGTGAGATATGTGAAGCGGCTCGGATGGATTCTATTCTGGAAAGCAGATTCTCTTGTGATGTTAACCAATAATTAATTTCCGGGAAAAATCAAACTATCCTTTGTAAGTGTACCCTTCGTCCTCTTCATCTCCAAACACCTTTTCTTTAACCTTTTCCTTGAGATCCCCAAAGTTTTCCCTGGTTGATTTTTGACTTGGGCTGCTGTATCCTTTATCCGGATCATAACCTTTCTTTGGAGGTAGGAGCATGTAAATCAGCAAGCCGACTAAAATTATTCCAAGAACTCCTGATAATATCCATAGCCATGGTATTGCGAGTTCCTCTTCTATTCTATCCATTTCTTCGATTATTTCAAACCTCAGGCTCTCGGCCTCACTTATTTTTTCCTCTGCCGTTACGTAATCATCTCTACCAATCGCTTCTTCTGCAGCTGTCAGAAGGCTTCTAAAGTTTGACAACTTTTGATCTACATGGTCGACATCCGTTTCTTTGGCCAGTTTCTGGAACCTGTCTTCAAGGTATTCTGTGTCGTCTTCTATACTTTGATATCTTTCTTCTATACCGACTTCATCCCCTTCCTGTGGATGTACCCATAACTCACCTCCAGCCGATTCGAGGTTTTCAGGACCGAAGGTGTAGTTTATTGGGTATTTACCTACCGGAGCTCCTTCAAGGGGAGTAAAGTTAACCATGAAGTCCCCGGAATCCTTCTGGTCCAGATCGAAGTTGGACGGTTGTATACTGAACCAGTCCTCTGGGAATCCGGCTTCCAATCCCATGTTTAAGCCCTTGAGATCCCTGGTACCGGTATTTTCGACCGTGATATTGTTGGTTTGCCATTCACCGGCCGTTACGTTTACTATGTTTCTCTCCTGTTCAACATCGATATCAGGTTCTCCACAGTAGTCTTCGGCAGAGAGACACCTTTCCTGTATATCCCTGCAGAAATCAGGACTGGCATCGGTAACCTCTTTGATCTGATAAACTTCGTCATCGTCACATTCCCAGCCCCCGCAAGTAACGTTTTCCCATTCGCCGTAGTAACAAGCATCTGGTGCTAAGTTCCTAGTAGATCCTGTGTCTTCCCTGTCACCACCATCCCACGTCAATACTGCTTTGTAGCCATATTCGATGTCCACTTCCAGTGATACTTCCTTTTCGAATGTACCGTATCCCATTAGAAAGTCTTTGTAATCAATGGTTTGCTTCCCACTTTCTGCCCAGTATTCTTCGTCCTCCTCCTGGTCTCCGTACCGGAAAAACACTCTTACATCTTCCTCAAGTCCTATTTCTACGACCTCTCCTTTGAGTACCGCATAGTCAGAGCCTATCTCTACAGGAGTCAGTGAATAAACCTCAGGGGTATTGTATACTTCTACTTCTGTATCAATAGATTCTCCCACTACCTCCACCTCAATTTCGTAATCCCCGGAAGAACTGATTGATGTGTTTATCTTTACTGTTTCAGTCCCACCCCCGGAAATTGTAACGGTTTTTACATCTTCTTCACTACCGTCAACGTAGAACACGACATCGTATTCATATTCATTTTCACCGAGGTTCTCCACGTCGACACTGATATCGAACTGCTCGTCCACGTAGACTTCCTTGGGATCGGCCTCAAGATTGTCTAGCTCAACCTCAGGAGCCGTCGAGAATTTAATACTGTCTCCTTCGCGTGTTTCTTCTTCAAGTTCCAAGATTGCTCTGAATGTGTATTCTGTTTCGGAATCAAGACCAGTTACAGTACTGGAGAACTTTCCTGTGGAATCCATACTCTCTTCTTCCGTTTCCACCGGATCCTCACCGGTGGTCAGGTACTTGAAGGAAACGTTTGTCAGCTCTTCTCCGATCTTGCCCTCGTTTCCGAGAAGCTCGCCTCTGAGCAGAGCTGAATTGGTAGTGATCTCTTCTGGTTCAAGAGTTCTGATGTAGATTTCGGGCTCTGTCTCGAAGGTTTGAATATCACCTTCTGTTACGTTTTCATCTCCCCATTCAATAACTGCCCTGAATTCATACTTGGTATCGTAGCCCAGACCTTCAAGCTCTTCCTCGAAGCTTCCCTCTTCAGTCACTTCCTTTCCTTCTGTTTCCTGCCACTCTCCTTCCCCGTCTTCCGTCCAGTTAAAGTATGTGTTTACGTCGTCCTCTACACCTGTTTCCGTTAAATTACCCCTCAGAACCGCCGAGTTGTGTGTTATATCTTCAGCATCCTTTGTTTCCACCGATGGATAGGCCTCTGTCGTGAATTCGAATACATTGCCCTCCGTGCTGTTCAAACCCTCATTCCATTTGGCAACAGCCCTGAATTCATATGTTGTGTCGTTGTCGAGACCGTCGATTGTTTTATTAAATGTCCCTGCATCTTCCATCGTTCCTACATAAACTTCTTCCAGATCCTCGCTCAGTTCATCTTCTTCATAGTGGAAAGACAGATTGACCTCTTCAATGTCTCCTGTGTTTACCCATCCTCTCAGAGTTGCCGAGGTGTAGTTCACTTCTTCAGCGTCGAGGGTCTCTATTTCAGGGTCGTCGGCCGAGGCGAGTGGAATCATCAGAAGTGCTGCAAGTAAAATAAAAGAACCAAAAGCCATACTTTTTTCGAGTTTTTTCATAGCGAATCCTCCTTATACAGTATCTAATCTTAAAATCCGTGAATATTTAAGCTTTTTAACTTCAATCTAACCCTCTCTCTTCCTACGACCGGTTTCCTCGGAAGATTCCGAGCTGCTTTCGATAGCTGCCTCGTCGGCACTCTTGTAGTTGTAATCCTTTACACCGTATTTATGTTGATCACCTTTTTTCAGGAACCTGTAAAAAACAGCTCCCCCTACACCCATCAATATTACTATACCTGCTACAGCGGCCAGGAAAGTCGGTGTCAGCAACTCTTCGTCTTCTTCGATTGTCTGTGGATCAATCTGTGGGTCCTCGTCCACTTCTTCCGGTGTCGTATTAAAGGTCCATGTGTTCGACACCACCGAATCTGAGTCATCCTCCAAAACTACGTACCATTCATAAGTTTCATCGTGCTCCAGGTTGGTCCAGGTCACAGATACTTCTTCGTCAACCACGTTTTCTCTGGTGTTTATCAAGGAATCATCGGATGCATCGTAAAAGCTCACGTTCATATGTTTGTCATGGGGATGTGATACCGTAACTCTTAGATCGGTGTATTCTTCAATTCCCTCAGATCCGTCGCTAGGCCATGGATCCGTCGTCTCGGGAACCTCTCTTTCTGTTGTGAAGTTCAATAAAGAACCTGTTTTTTCTTCATCTGAAACACCCTCGACCACGGACTTGAACTCGTATACAGTTTCCGGTTTTAGGCCTTCGATACTGTATCTGAAAACACCCTCTTCGGTTATTTCCTCGCCCTCCGTTTCTGTATAGTTCTCGCCCTCCGTTTCTCTCCACCGGAAGAAGATCTCGGCCTCTTCAGCATCCAGTTCGGTGACCTCGGCTGCCAGAACTGCAGATTCATGTGTTACGTCCTCGGCCGGAATGGTATCGAAGGACAGGTGGTATTCCTCGATAGAATAGTCCTCGCTTCTAAAATGCTTCTCATCACCTGTAGTTTCATTGTCGTTCCACCGAACAACTGCCACGTAAGTGTATATGGTATCTGGTTCCACATTTATTATGTCCTGAAACCTTCCGATTTCGTCCATCGACTGCTTGGTTGTTTCTTCGGCGACAGTTCCTCCATAGCCCTCACCGTACCTGAAGAAAACATCTACCTCCTCTGCATCACCTTCCTCATCGTATATGATTGTCTCGAGGTTTCCAGAGAGAACCGCCTCATCTTCGATCAATGTATATCCCCTTGTTTCTACAGTCGGGAAATCATCCTCGGCTGCTGCAGACGACCCTATTAGTGGAACTAGGAAGACCAGCAAGAGAATCAACGGTATCGGCCTATAAACTCTCATATTTCCTCGTGTTTTTTGTTGGGTCGGGACCGTCCTAAAAGAAATAATGTTTCTGAATGTTATTTAAAATTCACTGTATTTCTTCTGTCTTTCCCCCGACCTCCATTCCTTGATCTTTTTCTTCAGGGATCCTATCTTTCTTGCAAGGAAGTTCCCTTCACTTTGTCCGTAGTTGTAACCACTGCTTTTCTTCGACTTGAAGACGGATCCCAGTTTGTTCATTATATTCTTGCCTATTCGGCTTCCGTGGGAGTAGCCTCCGGCCGTGTAACTATATCCGCTTCCACCTTCGGCGTATTTCTGGCTGTAGATGAAAAATCCAGCCCCTGCAGCTATTACAACAAGCAAAACTATCCATAAAATTCCTATACCTTCGGCTTTCTCCAGTTCTTCTATTTCTTCACCCATCTCCGAATATAGTTCCTCAGCTTCCTCGAGATATCCCATAGCTTTGCCATAGTCTCCTCTACCGATCATAGCCTCGGCTTTTTCCATGAGCTCTATGGTCTTGTTATACTGCTCCCTTACCTCGTCTTCTTCCTCCGCCATGGAAATCACATCCTCTAAATTCCCCATGGTTTCTTTCAGATCTATAAGCCGCTCTTCTGTTTCTGTTATCTCCTCCTGTGTCGCTGTTTCGAAAGTCAATATATCGGAAGATGCGGATGTGTATCCATCAAATACTTCAATGTACCAGCTGTATGTTTCGTTGTAGCTCAGGTCTGTCCACTGTGTCGTTATATTTCCTTCTTCAACGTCTTCTTCTTCACCTATAAGACTTCCATCGGAACTGTAGAAATTGACGTCCATTGATTCGTCGTAGGGATGCGAGATCTCGGCCGTGAGATTTATATCAACGTTTATTCCGGTTGCCTCGTCACCTGGCCAATGGTCTGATATCTCAGGTCCCAGCCTGTCCGTGGTGAACGTTTCGATACCGCCTTCGTCATCAAAATCACCTTCGACAACGGCTCTGAACTCGTAGGTTGTATCGTAGTCCAGACCGTCTACCTCTTCCTCGAACTCCCCTTCATCGTCGACAGTCTGTCCGTTGGTATCCTCCCATGAGGCATAGCCTTCTTCTCTCCATTCGAAGAATGCATCTATTTCGTCTATGTTGTGCAGATCAAGTAATTCACCGACGAGAACTGCAGATTCGTCGGTTACATCATCTGCCCGAACCGTCTCCACGGCGGCGTATTCGAACCCCATCGCCATTAAATCGTCTTCGTCAACCGCTGTGTCGTCATCATC
>SL_8KL_010_SEDDRAFT_10000782_pt1 | contig 27778 bp, 26 predicted proteins | sample SodLakKL_010_SED_4_FD_11160 | JGI IMG/M metagenome (IMG submission 11160) | reverse complement strand
AGTAAAACCTATTTGAACTTCTCAGTCATTTAACCAGTTGAGTGATAAGCGGCGCCCGGGGGATGGTTGTGTGCCGCGAGGCCCAATTAAAGATAGAGAAGGTGCACTTTATAGTAGATGGGAATGGGGCCTCGATGCCGTTTTGTAGGAGGGAGCTTTTACATGCCTTGAACTGCTTTGATCGAGAGCCAGGATCCGAGGCGTTGAGCTTTAAGAAAAAGCAGGAGTGAACCGGCAAATATAAATAAAGGTTCTCCGCAAAAAAAATGGGCGGGGAAGTTTCCCCGCCAAGAGGTGGATATGTATTAAGTAATTGAATGGAGAAGGTTTAACGCTCCGGTCAGGGGCGTGTTTTTTATGATTATGATTCCTGCGGCCGGTAAAAATAACGGATTAAGTAAAAAACGATAAGTCCAGCAATAAAGCCGTAGGCCATGTTAAAAATGACTGATAAAAGCACCGTCACCGCCAGGGGAATATATTCCCAACCCCAGGGGACGGCCTTGACAAATTTAAGCAGTTCAATGCCGATTAATAGCATCATCGCTCCAATAACCGCTTCCGGGAATTCTGCAAATACCAGTGCGGCCAGGCCGGCCAGGAAAAGGCCGACAATGATTTCGATTATGCCGATTGAGATGTTGGCCCCACCGGTCCTGGCTCCGAAATAATGCTTGGCAGCCAAACCTCCTGCTCCGTGACAGATCGGCATTCCCCCCAGGAAAGGCAGCCCCAGGTTGAAGAGCCCAATGCTCAAAGAAAGGGCTTTAGGCCTGATCTCCCGTTCCGGCCAGTAAGTTTTTAAAAGGGAGGAGGTCGACAGTACGGCATTGGTGGCAGTAAGCGGGATCTGGGCAAAACCTCCCAGGAGCATCGCCGGCCAGAGATCGGAGACATCAAAAGTGGTTATGGTCGGCAGGGAAAACCCAAACAAATTTTCATTTGATGGCAGGCCGTGGTACAGGGAGATGACAATGCCGATGCCCATAACCAGCAGCATGGAAGGCACAAAGCGGTTATTCCTCAATAACAGGGCCACCACAAAGACGGCGATCCCCAGCAGCCACCAGGTTGACATTAAATTGTAGGCCTGGATGGCCAGCATTGCCCCCAGCGCCACCTGGATACCCCGGATTACGGGGTGGGGAGTATAGCGGGCAATTACTTCAATTACCCCGGTAACAGAAAAGATAAGCCAGGTTATGCCCATGGCAAAACCGGAAGCGTAAATCATAGAAGGGGACCAGCTTTGAGCGATGGCTATAGCGGCCAGGACTTTCATCGGTTCTATGGGCATGGGCAGTTTAAAAATTAAGCCGGTTAGAATGCTGATTACACCGACGGTAATTAGAATTGCCGCCGGATCCAGGCCGCAGACGACAATGTAACCTGCGGCCAGGGGGATCAGGGTGCCAAAGTCCCCCATGGAACCCGATAATTCCCGGATATTAAATTTATTGCCGCTTTTAGTTTCCATGGCTTAAGAGATCACCTTTCCTTCCACGTATAACCGGGTTTTTTCATGTTCGGGGTTGGTGAATATTTTTTCTGCTGATCCCATCTCCACGATCCTGCCTTTTTCGATAAATATTACTTGATCGGCTATGCGGCGGGCCTGGAAAACATTGTGGGTGACTATAACCACGGTGATATCTTTCTCCCGGTTCAGGGTAGCGATCATTTCTTCAATCAATTCGATGTTAAGTGGATCCAGGTTGGCCGTAGGTTCATCAAGAAGAAGCAGTTCCGGGTCGAAGGCCACAGAACGGGCGATAGCCACCCTCTGGGCTTCCCCCCCTGAAAGGGTATCAGCCCGACGTTTGGCCAGGTCTCTTAAGCCCACCTGGTCGAGCAGACTGTCGACGCGTTCGTTTACCTCCTCGCGGTTGTAACCCCTGGCTCTTAAACCGTAAGCGACATTGTTCCAGACACTGTCGCTAAAAAGAAGGGTTTTTTGAAAAACCAGGCCCATTTTGCGCTGCAGGTTAGTCAATTCCCGGCTGCCCTTTGAAACCGGCTGCCCGTGGAAATAATAGACTCCCTGGCTTGGAGGTGTCAGCAGGTTTATAATGCGCAGAAGGGTGCTTTTGCCGGCCCCGCTCGGCCCGATGATGCCGTAAATAAGGCCTTTCTGTAATTCCAGGTTGTCTACTCTTAAGACTTCCTGGTCATATTCTTTATTGATGTTCTCCAGCTTCACGATAACATTGTTTTGGTGACTTTGCCGGTTAATTGCGTCTCCCCCCTTTCTGAACATTATAAAGCACGGAATTAACTATAAAAGATAGTAACAATAGTATAACACCCAGGCCGATGGCCAGCTCGAAATTTCCTTTGCGGGTTTCTAAAACTATAGCGGTGGTCATCACCCGGGTGTGTCCGGCAATGTTACCGCCTACCAGCATAACTGCTCCTACTTCAGCGATTACCCGGCCGAACCCGGTAATCACTGCGCCCAGGATCGCAAAGCGCGCTTCACGCACTACTGTCCAGGCGGCCAGGTATGAGCCGGCTCCCAGGGAGCGCGCTGTTTCCACAACTGCCGGCCCCTTGGCTCTGATTCCAACCATGGTCAGGCCGGTTATGATCGGGGTGGCCAAAAAAACCTGGGCGATAATCATTGCAGATGGGGTGTAAAGTAAACCCAAAACTCCAAAGGGTCCCGTTCTTGACAGTAACAGGTATATAATTAGCCCAACAATAACCGGGGGCATGCCCATAAAAGTAAAAATGATTTTGTTAAAAAAGCGGGTCTTTCTTTCCGGTTGTAAGCCCAGTAAGGTTCCCAGAGGCACTGCCAGCAGGGTAGAGACAACTATGGCTGTTAATGACACCTGCAGGGAAAGAAAGACGATCTGCATTAAATCAGGATCCAGCGCTATGATTAAACTAAATGCTTCGATTAGACCATCCAAAAGATCAAACAAGATTCTTCCTCCGCATTATTTTTAGATTATAAATTTTAGATTATAAAAAGGGGGCGCATTCATGCTTTGTAATGGTTTAGTTTTAAAGCAATAACCGGAAAAACACGAATGCGCCCGGCTCGTATGGACTATTGCGCTATTCTAAACCATAGCCAGGGAAAAACAGAGTTTCGTTGTTTACCTGGTAGGAATTGATTAATTCCTGGCCTTCATCGGACATTAAGAACTCGATATACATCATGGCATAGTCATACTTGACATGAGGGTGTTCATCGGGATTAACAGCCATAACCCCGTACTGGTTAAACAGGTCCGGGTCGCCTTCAAGGACGATTGCCAGTTCCAGATTATCCATCATGGCCACGTAAGTGCCCCGGTCGGCAATGGTGTAACTTAATTTTTCGTTGGCCATGTTCAGCGTTTCGCCCATACCCTGGCCGATGGAAAGGTGCCAGTCTTCAACTGCCGGATCAATGCCGGCATCTTCCCACAGAAGTTCTTCCATGCGGTGGGTTCCCGAATCATCACCGCGGGAAACGAAAGTGCTTTCGCTGTCGGCGATCATATTTAAGCCATCAAGAGCTTTATCCACGCCTTTAACGCCCGCCGGATCTTTTTTGGGACCGACTAAGATAAAGTCATTGAACATGACATCATAACGATTGACAAAGTAGCCTTCTTCAACCAGTTCCAGCTCAGAAATCCTGTCGTGCACCAGCAGGACGTCGGCATCGCCCCTTTTTCCGGTTTCAAAGGCGGCGCCTGTGCCCTGGGAAATTACCTTTACTTCAAGCCCCGTTTTTTCTGTAAAGATGGGGTTGAGTAAATTAAGCAACCCCGAATCGTCAGTGCTGGTGGTTGTGGCCAGGGTGATGGAATCGTCTATCAGTTCTTTTTCCGGATCCGGTGCAGGTTCTTCTGCGCATCCCCCGGTTATAAGGGCCATGCTTAATATTAAGGTAAGACAAAACAGCAGTAAAGGAGATAAGTCTTTTATCCGGGTCATCATATATTCTTTCAAACCTACTTTCTAAACATGAGCTGTAAAAGTTAATGAGAAACACTTTTTATGGTGTGTAAAGCCGGTATTAAAAAATCGCATTTCCCGTTGAGAAATGCGATTTAGCTTTAACAGCTACATCATTCGCCCTTCTTTCCGCAACGGGAGGCACAATCGTTTCCAATCGCACCCTATCGTCCATTTCCCTTAGTTATACTTAATTGCCACCTTAGGGTTAATGGATCGAAGGTTATTATTTAGTTAAGTTTCATGTGCATTTTATAACATACTAAGAATACCGTCAAGGGGGAAAATTTTTGTTTGTGGTTAGTGCGTGATAATGTCACCTTGTTAATTAACATGATAATATGTCACCTATGGAGAGCAGGGTGATGATGACATAAGTCAATGGGGTCAGGTCTGGTCTTTAGTAGACAAAAATAATACCTTGTTTAGAGTTATCTGCGAGAAGGAGGATGATGATTGGGCAGAAGCAGCTTAGAAGGTGAAAATAAGGGCCAATTTAATTGACAAAGGGGTGTACGCGTGTTAAACTCAGCAATAGATTAAAACCGCACGAAGATAGGTCTTAAATGCCCCGTAAAACTCGGGCTACCTGATTCGGCGAGTCCTTTACAGGGGGTATGTTTATGTACGCAATTATTGAAACAGGAGGCAAACAGTACCGCGTGGAAGAAGGATCCACTATTCGCGTGGAAAAGCTTCCGGCCGATAAAGGCGAAACGGTAACATTTGATCGGGTTTTATTTTGTAAAAGCGAAGAAGCAGTAAATGTAGGCGCTCCGTACCTGGATAACTGCCGGGTAGAAGGCAAGGTGTTGGGCAATGGGCGCGGCCGTAAAATTACGGTTTACAAGTATAAACCGAAGAAAAATTACAGCCGCAAGCAGGGCCACCGTCAACCTTACAGTGATGTTAAGATTGAAAAAATAAACTTGTAATTAGGATTAATAATTTATAAAGGCAGGCATGAAAGAGAGGTGTCATAAATGGCTCATAAAAAAGGAGTAGGCAGTTCCCGCAACGGTCGTGACAGCAATGCAAAACGACTGGGCGTGAAACGCTATGGCGGCCAGGTGGTCAAAGCAGGCAGCATAATTGTTCGTCAGAGGGGCACTAAATTTCACCCGGGCATCAATGTCGGCATAGGCGGGGATGATACATTGTTTGCCAAGGCCGAAGGCCGCGTGGTTTTTGAGCATACTAATCGCGCTAAAAAGCAGGTAAGCGTACTGCCATTAGAAGGCGCGACAGCCAACTAGTTGAAAATGGGTCCGGGTTAACCCCCGGGCCTTTGTATATTATAATCTTTACTTTGTGGCAGCGCTGCAGGTGATCCTGGACCAATGTTCGTAGACGAGTTAGAGCTTTTTGTGCGCGGAGGCCGAGGTGGAAATGGAGCAGTCTCTTTCCGAAGGGAAAAGTATGTGCCCAGAGGCGGTCCTGACGGGGGAGATGGTGGCGACGGAGGCAGTGTTTACCTCCTGGCCGATGCTTCTAAACACAGCTTTTTAGATCTCAGCTACCGCCGGACATTGAAAGCCGGTGATGGCGAACATGGGCGCAGGAAAAACCAGCATGGCGCCAGGGGTAAGGATTTATTTGTTTACCTTCCTCCAGGCACGCTTGTCCGTGATGAAAATGGAAACATTTTGGCCGATTTAACCCAGGCCGGCCAAAGAGCCCTCGTAGCCCGGGGCGGCAAAGGCGGAAAAGGAAATGCCCGTTTCGCTTCTTCAAGGCGTCGTGTGCCACGCCTGGCGGAAAAGGGACTGCCCGGGGAAGAAAAACCGATCAAGATGGAGCTGAAGTTGATGGCCCAGGTCGGGTTAGTTGGTTTGCCCAATGCTGGAAAATCAACATTGCTAAGCAGAATTAGCGCAGCAAAACCAAAAGTTGACTCCTATCCCTTCACTACCCTTGCTCCCAACTTGGGCATGGTAAAAGTTGGCGATCAGGGTAGTTTTATTGTGGCCGATTTACCCGGATTGATCGAGGGAGCCCACCGGGGGGCCGGTTTAGGCCACCGTTTTCTAAGGCATGTGGAAAGAAACCTGCTCCTGTTGTTTTTGATCGATTTGTCTCCCGGGGTAGAACCGGATCCTTGCCAAGCTTACCGGATGCTGCAGAAAGAGCTGGAAGAATACAGCCCTTTGCTTTTGAGATATCCTAAAGTTGTTGCCGGCAACAAGATGGATGTTACCGGCGCTGAAGAACAGTTAGAAAGGCTGCGGCAAGAATTAGCCCAAAAAGAGGATGAAGCTACACCTGTATTCGGCATATCTGCCGCCACAGGTGAGGGTCTAAGCGAGCTGGTCAGTTTTCTATACCGTAGAGTAAATGAACTGGCAGAGGAAAGGCCGGTTGCTGAATTAGAACAGGAAATCAGGCTGGAACAGGCCGCTGAGGAACCTTTAAAAGTAGAAGTAATTAATGGCGTGTACGAGGTTACAGGAACGGCGATAGCGAGGATGGCAGCGAAAACCGATTTCGAAAATGAAGAAGCGCTGCAGCGATTTCAAAATTTTACCCGTAAGATTGGCCTGGATAAGGAATTGAAAAAAAAGGGAATCAAAGAGGGCGATACCGTGCGCATAGGCGGTGAAGAGTTTTATTTTTACGAATAAACTAAGAGATAGGAGTTGCCTTAATTGTTTTTTCTCCGTAATAATGGAAATGCCGCTCCCATGAATGTAGGTTTGATGGGCGGGACTTTTGACCCCATTCACATGGGGCACCTTGTAACAGCTGAAGAAGCAAGGCAGCAATTTGACCTTGATTATGTGATTTTTGTGCCCACCGGCAGTCCTCCTCACAAGGAGAAGGAGAAGATTTCGCTCCCCGAACATCGTTACTTGATGACTTCGCTGGCTGTTATGTCTAACCCTCATTTTTTTGTCTCTACAGTGGAAATAAATTCTGAAGGACCAACCTACACTATAGATACGGTCAGGCACTTTTCGGGTAGTGAAAAAGAGGGGCCGGAAATATTTTTTATTACCGGAGCAGATGCTATTTTAGAAATTTTTAGCTGGAAAGATTATGAAGAACTGCTGCGGCTGTGTACCTTCATAGCTGTTTCCCGGCCCGGCTATTCCCTGGGTCGCTTCCGGGAAACCCTGGGCCAGTCTTGCCCTGATATGGTCAACAAGGTCCATTTGCTTGAAATACCGGCTTTGGCTGTTTCATCAACCTATATCCGGGAAAGAGTGGCCCTGGGGAAAACGATAAAGTACTTAACACCGGAACCGGTTGAACAATATATTAAGAAACACGGACTGTACGTGTACGGTTAATAACAGCCGGCTGTACTAACCTTTAATTAGGTTATAATATAAGCGGAGGTGTTTGTTTAATGGTAAAAACTTTGTATGTAGGCAACATTCCCTGGAGCACTAAAGAAGACGATCTGCAGCAGTTTTTCTCGGAGTTTGGCGAGGTGCTCGAGTGTCGGATCATTACTGAACGTGCTACCGGGCGGTCCCGTGGTTATGGTTTTGTGGAAGTGAATGAAGACCAGATGGAACAGATTATGGAAAAAGCAAACGGTGCCGAACTGGAAGGTAGAAAGCTGGTTGTTAACGAGGCTAAACCGCGGGAACAGTAACAGCTGTATTCATTTTTTATTTATTTTGGGCAATAAGAAAGCTTTTAATGCTTTAAAACCAGTTAATTGAGCAAACTATTGTCATAAGCCGGGATTAATTTATGCAACCTGACCACTATATAGAGTTGATGCGGAACAAACTGGATCATGAACTATTTGTTCATTCCCTGGGTGTAGCTGAGGCCGCAGCCGATCTGGCCGGGCGCTTTGGGGCCGATCCTGGAAAGGCTTATCTTTCAGGGATTGTGCATGATTACGGCAAGCGCTTTTCCGGGCCGGAGTTGTTGAAAATCGCCGGGCAGCTGGGAGTATCCCTGGATCGGATTACCAGCCGGGAACATCGCCTTCTGCATGCCCCGGTGGGATCTGCTTTAATAAATAAGGAATTAAAAATAAGCGATCCGGAGATTCTCCGGGCAGTGGCCAACCATACTACCGGTCGCCCCGGGATGGGCAGGCTGGAAAGGGTAGTCTATCTTGCCGATTATATTGAAAAAGGCAGGGATTTTCCCTCTGTTGACAAGATCAGGAAGGCTGCCCGCGAGGATCTTGATCGGGCCCTGCTGGAAGCGGTTGAATTTGCGATCAGATCGGTCATCGAAAGAAGGCTGATGCTGCACCCACGGTCGGTTGCTTTCCGAAATGAGCTTGTGGAGGCCCAAAGGAACAGGACGGGCGATGTTTTCAATTAATTGGAGTTATTGTTACAATAGTGTTCAAGTAAAAATGCAAAAAAAGATGGCTTAAAGGTGCGGAGGTGATTATATTTGACACGGGAACCAGACAGCGGCTCCCGGGAACTGGCTTCAAAGGTTATTAACCTGGCGGCGCAAAAAAAGGCGCAAGATCTACGTTTGCTCGAAGTCGGGAAAGTGTCGATTATTGCCGATTATTTTATAATCGCTACCGGAGGCACGGCGGTTCAGGTCCACGCCATTTGCGATCACCTTACAGAAAACCTGAAAAAAGCTGGTTATTATGCCTCGCGGATTGAAGGATACCGCGAGGGCTGGTGGGTGGTCCTTGATTACGGGTCCGTGGTCGTTCATATTTTCCAGCCTGAATCAAGGGATTTCTATGACCTGGAAAGGCTTTGGACGGAAGCTCCACAGGTTGAGCTGGAAGAAGATGGCGACGGATGTTTTATGGCTAAAGAGTCAACAGATCAATAACTGGCAAAAAGAATTTGCTGGCAGCAGGTGAAAACATTATGGATACTGAAAAAGTTCAGGAAGCTGTATTGGCTAAGGCTACCGAAAGAGCTAACCCGGCCGGTGAGAAATATTTAAGCATTTCTCTGGCTGCGAGCAGTGAGCTGGCCCGGCTCTATAACCTGCCAGGATGTTTGGTCGAATCGGCAGCCCTGGAAGCTAAAGTAATTCCGGAACGTTATCAGCGCAGTGTGGGCAGTATCGGTTTCGAGGGTCAATTAAAATTGCTGGCCTCATCGGTAGGTATAGTCGGGGCCGGTGGCCTGGGCGGTTTTGTTTTAGAGATCCTGGCCCGGATGGGAACAGGCAGGCTGGTAGTTATTGATGACGACACTTTTTCAGAAAGCAACCTTAACCGCCAGCTTTTGTCTACCGAATCGACCCTGGGTAATTCTAAAGCAGAAGAAGCAGCGCTGAGAATATCAGAGATCAACAGTTCCCTGGAAGTGGAGGCCTACCGGTGCCGGGGAGATAGGTCCAATATGGCCGGAATATTTTCTAACTGCTCCCTGGTGATTGATTGCCTTGACAACCTGCCCAGCCGTTTTGAGCTGGAAGAAGTTTGCGGGCGGTTGAATATAGCCATGATTCACGGCGCCATAGCCGGTTTTATTGGCCAGATGGCTGTAATACGGCCTGAGCGTCCTCTTTTATCCTTAATCTATGGGCAACTAAAGAAAAGTGGGGCCAGACAGGGAGTGGAGCTTGAACTTGGTAACCCGGCTTTTACGCCGGCCATGCTGGCTTCATTTCAATGTTCCGAAGCTGTTAAGATCCTGGCCGGTTTGGAGGGAGTCCTTCCTGCGGACAGGTTGTTAATTATAGATATGCAGTCGGGCAGTTCTTACCAGGTTGATGTCGGCGCCGGAGAAGATTGATTTGAGGGGCTTAAAAATTAAGGTTCTCAGCTATTGACAAGAATTTATACCATGCATATAATGTTAGATGTACTCGAGGTGCCCAATAACTTTTGATGAAGGGAAGCAGTAAGCGGGGATGCTTACCAGAGAGCCGGAGGATGGTGAAATCCGGCAGGCAGAGCTGCTGAACTCGTCCCGGAGAAGCGGTGGTGAAAAACAATTAGCCGCCGCCGTAAGACCGGCGTTAACGGTTTGAGCGGGTAATAAACGGGGGGCTGTGGCGCAGTGGGAGCGCGCTTCCTTGGCATGGAAGAGGTCGCGGGTTCAACTCCCGCCAGCTCCACCATTTTTCACCAATAAGGGTGGTACCGCGGGTATAATTCCGCCCCTTAAAGAGGGCGGATTTTTTTATTCAATATGGGGGTAAATGGGCAATGAAAACGTACAATGCACCTGAGATCGAAGAAAAATGGCAGAAATTATGGGAAGAGCAGGATTCTTACAGATCAAAGGCAGACAGTTCAAAAACCAAGTACTACGTTTTGGAAATGTTCCCCTATCCGTCCGGTAAACTGCACATGGGCCATATGCGGGTTTATTCTATCGGCGATGTTCTGGCCCGCTACCTGCGGATGCGGGATTACAACGTCATCCATCCCATGGGCTGGGATGCCTTCGGCCTGCCCGCTGAAAATGCCGCCATCGAAAATAATGTCAACCCGGCGGAATGGACCGCCCGCAATATTGATCACATGAAAAAACAGCAGATTCGGCTGGGGGTTAGCTATGACTGGCACAGGGAAATTAACACTTCCTCGCCCGATTACTACCGCTGGTCGCAGTGGCTTTTTCTACTGATGTATAAAAGAGGCCTGGCTTACAAAAAGAAATCCGATGTCAACTGGTGTGAGACCTGTGCCACGGTCCTGGCCAATGAGCAGGTCGAAAAGGGCCTGTGCTGGCGCTGTTCGTCTGGCGTGGAAACCAGGGAACTGGAGCAGTGGTTTTTGCGTATTACCAATTACGCTGAGAGGCTGCTCAACGATCTGGAACAACTTACAGGCTGGCCGGAGCGGGTTAAATTAATGCAGAAAAACTGGATCGGCCGCAGCGAGGGCAGTGAAATTACTTTTCAGGTCAAAGATTTTCCCCGGGAAGAAATCCGCACTTTTACCACCCGCCCCGATACTCTTTTTGGGGTTACATATATGGTTTTAGCCCCCGAACATCCACTGGTCAGGCCCCTTGTAACCGATACCGACCGGGAAGAGGAAGTGCTTGACTTTGTGGCCAGGACCAGGCGGGAAAGTGAAATTGACCGGACCTCGGAAGAAGCGCCAAAAATCGGGCACTTTACCGGACGTTACGCTGTAAACCCGGTAAACGGAGAAGAAGTGCCGATCCTGGTCGGCAATTATGTCCTGATGGCTTACGGGACAGGGGCGGTGATGGGGGTTCCGGCCCATGATCACAGGGATTTCGAATTTGCCAAAAAATATGACCTGCCGATCAGGGTGGTCATTCAGCCGGAAGATCAAGAAGAGCTGACAGGAGAGACCATGCAAGAAGCCTGGGTTGACGAAGGTTATATGGTCAACTCCGGTTCTTTCAATGGGACAAATAGCAGGGAAGGGATTAAGAAAGTTACTCAATACCTGGAAGAACAGGGCCTTGGCCAATTCCGGGTTACTTACCGGATCCGGGACTGGCTGATCTCGCGGCAGCGCTACTGGGGGACACCAATACCGATTATTAACTGCGACAAATGCGGCCCTCTACCGGTCCCGGAATCAGACCTGCCGGTGAAACTGCCGCTCGAAGTGGAACTGTCCGGAAACCGGGTGCCCAGCCTTTCCCATTATCCTGATTTTGTGCAGACCAAATGCCCGCAATGCGGAGGGGATGCTGCCCGTGAAACAGATACCATGGACACTTTCATCTGTTCATCATGGTATTTTCTGCGCTTCACCAGTCCGAACTGCGACTATGCTCCCTTTGATCCCGATGATGCCGGTTACTGGATGCCTGTAGATCAGTATATAGGCGGTATCGAACATGCCGTCCTTCACCTCCTCTATGCCCGCTTTTTTACCAAGGTCCTTTATGATACCGGCATGATCAAGGCAAATGAGCCCTTCAACAGGCTCCTGGCCCAGGGCATGGTTTACAAGGACGGCGCTAAAATGTCCAAGTCCAAGGGCAATGTGGTTACACCCGATGAGATTGTCGAACGTTTCGGCGCAGACACCGGGCGCCTCTTCATATTATTTGCCTCGCCCCCGGAAAAAGATCTGGATTGGAGCGACCAGGGGGTGGAAGGTTGTCACCGTTTTTTGCGCCGGGTGTGGCGCCTGGTCGCAGATTATGTTGAAGAAATAGATGCCGGAGCCGTGACACCGGCAGAAGGAGATCATGAAGCGGAGCTGCAGCGCAGTCTGCATGCCGCCATTAAAAAAGTAAGCGTCGATATCGAGGAGCGCTTTAACTTTAATACCGCTATCAGTGCTATTATGGAGCTGGTTAATGCCATTTATGCTTACCGGCAGGCGGTTAAGACAGAAAACTACAACCACGGGATACTGCGAGAAGTTCTTGAAAAAACAGTGATCCTGTTGGCCCCCTTTGCCCCTCATCTTGCCGAAGAAGGGTGGGAGTTATTGGGCGGTGAAGGAAGTGTGCACCGTCAGTGCTGGCCGACTTATGATCCCAAAATGCTTGAGGTCGACCAGGTCGAGGTAGTGATCCAGATCAACGGCAAGGTGCGCGGCAGAATCACCGTCCCCACCGACTGTCCCGAAGATCAGCTCATCGAAGCAGCGCGCAGCGGCGACCGCATTGGCGAACTGCTGGAGGACAAAGAGATTGTCAAGGTGATCACTGTTCCCAACAAGCTGGTCAATATCGTAGCCCGTTAATATTTCTGTCAATTAGGAAAAAATAGTAAAATTGATGTGCTAACCTTGACAGATCTATATTCAGGTTTTATAATGTATATTAATAAGTCAATAACTTGCTAGTAAGCCCCGGGTTTCTGGATAACTCTTATGTTGACATTACTAGGTCTGGCATAACCGGCATCATTGTCGGTTCTTAGTTTCCCGGTTTATAAAACCTTAAAGGAGGAAAAGTGTGATGGCTGAAGAAGAAAAAAAAGGCAAAAAAGATGTTAAAACAGGTGGAAGTGGTGAAGCTGTATTGAAGCCGGATCCTTCAAAAGAAGGGGACAGCGTTAGAATATCTGCAGAAGTAATTGCGGTAATAGCAAGCATTATTTCCAGCGACATTCCCGGCATTGCCGATCTGAGCGGTGGTGTAGTAGGTGGTATTGCCGAAAGGCTGGGCCGCCGCGATATGACCAGGGGAATCAAGGTGGATGTAAATGAAGACAGAATTACCATAGATTTAAACGTAATCGTTGAATATGGAAAATCGATAGTAGAATCTACCGATAAGTTGAAAAAAGAAATCCGCACCAATGTAGAGAAGACAACCGGCTTGACAGTGGAAGCGATTAATATTAATGTTCAGGGCATTAATGTCCCTGAAGAAGAAAAAAAAGAAGAAGCTGAGGATAAGTAGTAACCTCAGCTCTCAGAAGATCTGAGCCTGTATGATTTATGGTCCCGGTGCCCTGCCTTGGGCTCCGGGATTTTTATGTGCAAAATATTATGATACCCTGCCTGGACCTATGCCTTTGAAGCCTGAAAAAGCCTGGATTATGCTTCCGAAATTTTTTTGAGCCTCCCAAAATAAAACCCCATCATTTTGAACTGCTCCGGGGCTGCTGAATTATTTTATCGAGCGGAAGCAGGATATAGCAATAACAGGGAGAATTATTTATAAATTAGTATAATTAAACATAAATCTCGGAGGATGGATGATCATTGGAAGGGAAAATTACGGTTCGCGAGAAAATAATTTTGGGAGTACTGGTCCTGCTTTTAGTTAGCGGAGGAGCATGGCGGGCAGCCCATATCCACAGGGGTCCGAATCCGGAAATAAGCCGGGTGGACAGCGCCGAATCAGCCTTGCAGCCGGCCAAAGAAGCTGAACCGGTATTGATTTCGGTCCACCTGGTCGGGGCGGTAAACAAACCGGGAGTCTACCAGCTGGCGGAAGGATCGAGGGTATATGAACTGTTGGAGCTGGGAGGAGGTTTTACCGAAGAGGCCGACCGGGAAGGCCTGAACCAGGCCAGGCCTCTTTTTGACGGGGAGCAGGTTTATGTTTCCCGGATTGGTGAAAAACCGCCGGCTGCCGAAAAGGGGACTCCGGGCCTGATTAATATCAACCGGGCTTCCGCTGCCGAGCTGACCTCCCTGCCCGGTATCGGGGAGGTGCGCGCCGCCCAGATCATTGAACACAGGGAAAAACATGGCTATTTCAAGGCCAAAGAAGATATAATGGAGATAAGCGGTATCGGCCAGGCCATCTTTGATAATATCGCCGATATGATTACCGTTTATTGATCTTTGGGGAAGGTTTATAAGCTCAGGCTTATCAAAAAGACCTGCTTCAATATTGAAGGTTTTGTTTATAGACCGGTGTCAGGTGGTGAAAGATGCTCATATGAGAACCTATGACCTGATTTTAAAAAAGCGCAGCGGTCAGGCCTTGTCCGAAGCCGAAATTAACGAGTTGGTTGAGGGTTATGTGAAAGATTCTGTTCCTGATTACCAGATGGCTGCTTTCACGATGGCCGTTTTTTTCCAGGGCCTGAATGATGATGAGACCCTGGCTTTAACCAGGGCCATCGTAAATTCAGGAGAAACGATTGATCTTGAGCATTTGCCCGGGGTTAAGGTAGACAAGCACAGCACCGGCGGTGTCGGAGATACCACCACCCTGGTTTTGGTTCCCCTGGTGGCGGCCGCCGGAGTTACGGTCGCAAAACTTTCCGGCCGCGGACTGGGCCACACCGGCGGCACCCTTGATAAACTGGAGTCAATCCCGGGTTTTAGGACCGGTCTTTCAAATGATGCCTTCTCCGAAGCGGTTAAAGAAATTGGGGCAGCCGTGGCGGCCCAGGGCCAAAACCTGGTCCCAGCCGATCAAAAGCTTTATGCCCTGCGAGACGTAACCGCTACCGTGGATAGCATCCCGCTGATCTCGGCCAGCATCATGGCCAAAAAGCTGGCTATCGGTGCCGATGCCCTGGTTCTCGATGTTAAAACTGGCGCAGGCGCTTTTATGAAGGATACAGAAAAAGCTTTTGAACTGGCCCGGGCCATGGCCGGCATCGGCCGCGGAGCGGGGCGCGAAACAGTGGCGGTAATCAGCAGAATGGATCAACCTCTGGGTAAAGCGGCAGGCAATGCCCTGGAAGTTCAAGAGGCCATTTTGACCCTGCGCGGAAAAGGGCCGGCGGACCTGGAAGAGCTATGTCTAAAGCTGGGCGGTTGGATGGTTTATCTTGGCGGAAAAGCAGACTGCCCGGAGCGGGGCCAGGATATATTGAAGGAACTTATAGAAAACGGGGCGGCCCTGGCTAAATTTAAGGAGCTGATCAGCAAACAGGGAGGAGATCTAAGGGTGGTCGATGATTTCTCGCTGCTGCCCGGGGCAGAGCGGCAGATCGAACTCAAATCCAAAGATGAGGGTCATATCAGGGCCCTAGATGCCTTTAAAATCGGTTCTGCGGCGGTCAGCCTCGGGGCCGGGCGCGGTAAAAAAGATGATCCTATCGATCCGGCGGTTGGTATTACCCTTGAGAAAAAAATAGGTGACAAAGTAGAGGTGGGTCAAGTAATTGCGGTAATCCAGGCCCGATCTGAAACATCCCGGTTTCTAATTGATTCTGTGGGAAAAATGATTCGATCGGCCTATCAATATTCTGCAGGATCGGTTACCGCTCCACCGTTAATCTGCGGCTGGATTGATCAAAAAGGAGATGAGCACCATGTCTGAAAATTTAGCCGCCTATATTGATCACACCCTGTTAAAACCGGAAGCTACCCGGGCTGATATTGTCAAATTATGCCGGGAAGCCTTAAAATATCAATTTCATACTGTCTGTATCAATCCCTCATATTTAGCGGTTGCGGCTAATGAACTGGCCGGAAGCGCAGTCAGAGTATGTGTCGTGGTCGGTTTTCCATTAGGGGCCACCACGACGGCCGTTAAAGCCTTTGAAACGGCCGAGGCGGTTAAGGGCGGCGCTGAAGAGATCGACATGGTTCTCCATGTTGGGGCTCTCAAAGAAGGAGACAAAGATTATGTGTTAAAAGACATTTCCGCAGTTGTGCAGGCGGCACGGGGAAAAACAGTCAAGGTAATTATTGAATCCGGCCTGCTCATAAAAGAAGAAAAAGAGCTTGCCTGCCGCTTAGCCTTGCAGGCCGGGGCTGACATGGTGAAGAACTCAACCGGTTTTGGCCCGGGCGAGGCTACTGTGGCCGATGTGCAGCTGATGAGAGGAACAGTCGGCCCGGAGATGGGGGTAAAAGCTTCCGCCGGAGTGCGAAGCGCAAAAACGGCCCGGGAGATGATTAAAGCCGGGGCGAACAGGATTGGCACCAGCTCCGGGGTGAAAATTGTAGGCGAAACGAATTCAGGCCGCAATGATTAGCAAACTAAAGGCAGTATCCGAAATTCCATGCGCCAAAACCGCCCTATTTTGGCCTGCCAGTTAAATATTTTTACCAACAAAGCAAACTGCTCCCTAAAATTCGTCACTAGATGCATTGCTATTGCTTCAAAAATATGATATTATTGCTACATACTTAATAGATAATGCAGGTTTAAAAGATGATTTAAGCTGGTGTTATTATTTTATTTGAAAGGATGAAATTTTTATGAAGAAACCATTCTTGATGCTGCTGTTATTGTTTTTTTTGATCGGCGCGATGTTGTTGGCCTTTGGCTGTGACGCTCCCGGGGAAGTAGCCAATACTGATCAGGAGGAAGAAGAACCCAATGATGAGGCAGCGCCTGCTCCGGCGCCCGCTGAAGGGGACGTTAGTTATGAAGATGGCACCTACCGGGGAGCCTTTATCGATAGGGATGCCGTCCAGGTTAATATTCAGTTTACCCTTGAAGACAATATAGTTACCAGCATTGGTTACCGGCTGCTTTCCCATCGCGGGATCGATTACCTGGAGCCTGATACCGAAGCGACAGAAGCCCTTAAGGACCAGCATGAGCAAATCCTCGACTACCTGGAGGGCAAGGACATTCGGGAACATCTGGTAGATCTTTATGAACCCGGTGATTTTGTTGAAGATGTTGATGGTTTTTCCGGGGCTACGATCAGGGCTAATAAGGTCATATCGGCCGTACGCGACGCCCTCAATCGCGGAGTCTATGTTTATTAAATTTACCGCTTGAAACACAATTGTGTTTCAGGTCCTAAAAATTGGCCTGGCAAGAGTTCACAAGAGCTGCCGTTTTATATGCGGCAGCTTTTTTATGCAGTTTACTGCCGGCAGGATAACGGTCATGAGTTGCCCAGTCATTAACAAGCTTTGAATACCTCTATTTGAAAAGAGGAAATATTTTTTTCTCGACAACTGGGGCGGTTTATTGGAAATTATTTTGACAAGGGCAGTACTATTAGCTACAATTACTACACGTAATCTTCAACCGGTGAAGAGCCGGTATTTATTTTGTCGGGAGGGCTTGTTGTGCGTAGTCGGTTTTTCCTGATTTTTGTCGCTGTTGTAATTTTGGGTTCACTGCTTTTGGCTGGAACCAGTTTTTATCTTGATCTGCTCTGGTTTTCAGAGCTGGATGTGGAACAGGTTTTTTGGACCCAGTACCTGACCCGCTGGGGAATGCGAATCGGCGCTTTTGTTTTTTTATTTGGCTTACTGTTTGCCAACCTGATCATTACCAGGCGGTATATTCTCAGCTTTCCCAACCTGGCCATAAGGGAAAAGCTGATGGCTTCAGGAGCGATGCGTTTTTTAACTCCGCGCCGCCTGACTATTTATTTTGCGGCCGCTTCAGCGCTGCTGGCTTTTGTTTTTTCGGGCTATGTGGGGAATGCATGGATGGATGTGCTTCGCTTTTTTAACCAGGTCCCCTTTAATATCGAGGATCCCATCTTTGGGGCCGACGTTTCATTCTACGTGTTTAGCCTTCCTTTTTACCGGTTTATATATGAATTTTTAATGATGGGCCTGGTGATTTCTTTATTGATCGTAGGCGGTATATATTTAGTTTTAAATCCTCCCTCCCAGGGAAAACAGAACTGGATTCTGCCCCCTTCCAGGGCCGTCAGCCACCTGGCTGTCCTCCTGGCCCTGGTCTTTGGTTTAAAAGCCTGGGATTACAGGCTCAGCCAGCTTGAACTGCTCTTATCGGACCGGGGTGTGGTTTACGGCGCCGGGTACACCGATCTCAACGCTAATTATACGGTCTTAATGATCCTGATGATTTTGGCCGGCCTAATTGCTCTGGTTTTTGTAGCGAACATTTTTCTGCGCCGCTTCCGCTTTTTTATCTACGGAATTATGGCCCTGATCGGTGTTTCGCTTTTAGGGGGCTGGGCCTTTCCCGCTGCCATTCAAAACTTTGTGGTTGAACCCAGTGAGTTCAGTTACGAGCGAAAGTACCTTGAGCACAATATCGAGTTCACCCGGGCTGCTTACGGCCTCGATCAATTTGCCACCCGACGCTATGAAGCTTCCCAGGATTTAAGCTGGGACGACCTGCGGGAAAACCAGGGGACGATTAAAAATGTCCGCCTCTGGGATTACAGGCCCCTTTTGACAACCTTTAACGAACTGCAGGCGATTCGTCCCTATTACCGCTTTGTCGATGTCGACATCGATCGTTACATGGTGGCCGATGAATATCGACAGGTCATGGTGTCCGCCCGGGAGCTGGACAAAAGCAGGCTGGCCGAGCAGGCCCAAACCTGGGTTAACCTTCACCTGCAGTATACCCACGGCTACGGGTTAGCCATGAGCCCGGTCAATGAGGTCAGCCCTGAAGGCCTGCCCCGTTATTTCCTGGGTGATATCCCCCCGGTTGGCGATGTGGCCCTCGACAATCCTTCTATCTATTTTGGCGAGCTTACCGATGACTATATTTTCGTTAATACAGAAACACCGGAGTTCCATTATGCCACCGCCGGTGATGAAAACGAATTTATCCATTATGCCGGCGAGGCCGGCATACCTTTGAATTCCATTTTCCGCCGGGCCATGATGGCTTTAAGGCTCGGGGAATACCGGATCCTGATTTCGAACGAATTGAACAATGACAGCCGCCTGGTTTTTGACCGCAATATCCATGACCGGGTGCGCAAAATAGCCCCCTTCCTCCAGTATGACGGTGATCCGTACATTGTTGTCAACGACGGCCGTTTATTCTGGATCCAGGATGCTTACACGGTGACGGACCGTTATCCCTATTCCGAGCCGCGGGAAGGCATTAACTATATCCGCAACTCGGTTAAGGTTGTTATCGATGCGTTTAATGGCCATGTTGACTACTTCGTTGTTGATCCTGATGATCCCCTGGTCCAGACCTATAACAGGATCTTTCCCGAGATGTTCAGCTCTATAGATGAAATGCCCGAGAGCCTGATGGAAAATATCCGTTACCCCGAAGACCTTTTTACCATCCAGTCCGAGATGCTGCAGCTTTACCACATTACGGATCCGAACCAGTTTTACAGCCGGGAAGACCTCTGGGCCATCCCTCTTGAACAGTCTTTCGGCCAGGAACAGCTAATGGAGCCTTATTACACCATCTTGCAGCTTCCCGGATATGTTGAACCGGAATATGTCCTGATCCTGCCCTTTACGCCTGACAAAAGAAATAATATGATCGCCTGGATGGTAGCCCGCTGCGACCAGCCCAATTATGGTGATGTGGAACTGTTCCTTTTCCCCCTGGAAAGGGTAATCTTGGGACCGAGGCAGATCGAAAACCGGATTGACCAGGACACTACTATATCAGAACAATTTACCCTCTGGGGCCAGGTCGGATCCAATGTAATCCGGGGCAACCTCCTCGTTTTGCCGATCAACAATGCCCTCCTTTACGTGGAACCGATTTTCCTGGAGGCTGAAGCCGGCGGACTTCCGGAGCTGGCCCGGGTGATAGTCAGCTACGAAGAGACAGTGGTCATGGGCCACAGCCTTGATGAAGCCCTGATCCAGGTTTTCGGAGAGATCGGCGAACTGCCTCCTGAAATACCGGCTGAAGATCTGCCTGAAGATATCGAGCTGGATGATCCTGTGGCTGAAATTCCCGTCGATATCGACAGGGAACTGGTGGATCTGATCAGGCGGGCCCGGGAAGCTTACGACCAGGCTCTTGAGTATCAGCAGGAAGGTGACTGGTCCGGTTACGGAGATAAAATACAGGAACTGGAAGAAATATTGTCTGATTTATCACGCCTGACATCTTAATGTAACAGGGCTGAGCGGGGAGGATTTGAACTTGGCGAGCAAAGATTTCGACATCTATACCGATGGGGCCTGCTCCGGCAACCCGGGACCGGGCGGTTGGGCGGCAGTGATCATGGAAGGCGATCAGGCCCGGGAAATCAGCGGCCATGAGGAAATAACCACCAACCAGCGCATGGAACTGAAGGCGGCAGTTGAGGCCCTTCGGCAGGTCCCTCCCGGCAGTAAGGTCAGGCTTTACAGCGACAGCGCCTACCTGGTCAACTGTTTTAACCAGGGCTGGATTGATCGGTGGCAGAAAAATGGTTGGTTGACCGGAAAGGGGCAGCCGGTGGAAAACCAGGATCTCTGGAACGAACTGCTCGAGCTGAACAATGCAAACACAGTAGACTGGATCAAGGTTAAAGGACACAGCGCCGACCGGCTTAACCAGCGCTGCGACCAGTTGGCCCGAAAAGCTATTGCTGCCTGCCAATCAAGCACTGAAACCGGAAAAGCTGCTCCCGGCGCTGAGGGTTCAGGCGAATCTCCCGGGCCTAATGCCGGTCAAGTCCGGACCGGGGCCCGGAAAGATAATTGTAAGCTGGATAAAAGCTGCCCCGGAGTGCGCAGAATAGGCCTTTTAACCGGTGGTGGAGACTGCCCCGGTTTAAATGCCGTAATCAGGGCTGTCGTAAAAGGTGCCACTTATAACTACAATATTGAAGTGGTCGGTTTTAACAGCGGTTTCAGGGGATTGGTGGAAAATAACGCTTCTCTTATTGACGATTTCGCCGTTTCGGGGATCCTTAACCGCGGAGGGACTATCCTGGGCACTTCCAACCGTGACAATCCCTTTGATTTCCGGCCCGGCGGATCATCCGACTACCGGGAAACCAACAACGACCGTTCCGGAGATGCCGTGGAAAATTTGAAAAGGTGGGGTATTGAATGCCTGGTGGTTATCGGGGGAGATGGCAGTCTCCTTTTGGCCCACCGTTTCAGCCTGCTGGGCGTGCCCATAATCGGGATACCGAAAACCATCGATAACGATCTGCCCGCCACGGATGTAACCTTCGGGTTTGATTCGGCGGTAACTACCGCTACTGATGCCATTGATAAAATTCACACCACGGCCGAATCCCATCACCGGGTTATGGTGGTTGAAGTAATGGGCCGCCACGCCGGATGGATTGCCCTGCAGGCCGGTATGGCCGGCGGCGGCGATATTATCCTGATCCCGGAAATACCCTTTGAATATCAGTATATCGTAGATAAAATTATGGAACGTAACCACCGGGGGAAAAAATTCAGCATTATCGTTGTAGCCGAGGGCGCTTATCCTGCCGGAGGAGATCCCATGTACCAGGCTAAAGGCGATGTGAAGAGGCTTGGAGGCATAAGCGCGCTCATTGCCCGGGAAATTGAAAACCGGACTGATATGGAAAGCAGGGCTACAGTATTGGGGCACCTTCAGCGCGGGGGCAGCCCTACTTCTTACGACCGGGTTCTGGCCACCCGTTTCGGCATCAAAGCGGTAGATTTGTTTCGGGAAGAAAAATACAACGAAATGGTCTGTCTCAGGGGCTATAACATTGAGTCCGTGCCACTGGAAAAGGCTGTTGCGGGGACTAAACGTGTCGATCCTGCCAGCGATCAGGTCAGAGCGGCCCTGGCCGTGGGGACCTCCTTCGGGGCCCCAATTTAATGGGCAGGGTATTTAAGCAGGGCCGGCAAAAGGTGTTTTTTAGAGTCTCCCAAAGCTAAATCATTGGTTCCGTGATTGTAATAATATAGATCAGCAAACCGCTGTAAATGATCATTACGGCCGCCGCTCCTAAATCGACCCTGCCCATGTGCAGGGTTTTCATCTTGGTCCTTCCTTTGCCCCCGGTGTAGCTGCGGGCATCCATGGCCACGATCAGTTCTTCGGCCCTTTTAAAAGCCCCAATAAAAAGGGGCAGAAAAACCGGGAAAATTTTCCTGGTTTTTTGAATGAAATTGCCCCGATCAAAAGCTACTCCGCGGGCCATCTGGGCCTTGATGATTTTTTCCAGTTCCTCGGCCAGGATCAGGACAAAACGCAGGGCAATAACCAGGGTCATGACCAGTTCCTGGGAGGGAAGTCCGATGGCCTGCAGCGGTTTGAGCATGCTTTCCAACCCGTCGGTCAGGCTGACTACAGAGGTGGTCAGGGTTAGGAAAGTGGTAATTGTAAACAGGAACAGCACCCTTAAAATGATCAGGTTCCCCATCTGCAGTCCTGCTTCGGTTGCTTCGAAGATCCACCATTGGAAGTAAACGGCAGCATCGGGGTCTTTGAAAAGAAAAAGCTGAAATACCCACATTATTGCTAAAACCGGCAGCATTGGTTTCAGGCCCCGCATGACATAACCGGCCGGAAGGCCCGAAAAGATGATCAGGGCAGCGATGAAAAGGGCTGAAAGGGCAAAAGCGGGGTAAGAACGGGAGAATAAAAGCAGGACGATAATTATGGTTGCAGCAATTATTTTTGTCCGCGGGTCGAGGTTGTGGATAAAGCTTTTACCGGGCAGGTAAACGCCCAGGGTAATATTTTTCGTCAGTTCCACTATTTTTGCGCCTCCATTTCCCGCAGGGCGGAAGAAATTGAATGGAGGGCTTCATTAACGCTTAATATGCCATCCGGCAGTTTAAAACCGGCCTGTTGCAGTTCATCTATCAGGACGCTTACTTCCGGCAGTTCGAGGCCGATTGAACGCAGTTCGGCAAAGCGGGCAAAGACCTTCTTGGTGGTATCGTCCATCAGCACCCGTCCACCGTCAATGACGATGATTCTTTCAGCCATTGAAGCCACTTCATCCATGCTGTTGCTGATGAAAATAATGGTTATATTTTGCCGGCGGTGCAGTTTTCGGATCACGGCCAGGATATCTTCCCGCCCCCGGGGATCGAGGCCGGCGGTAACATCATCTAAAACCAGGATCCTGGGCCTGCAGGCCAGGACCCCGGCGATGGCGGCCCGCCTTTTCTGCCCCCCGCTCAGGGCAAAAATGTCCCGGTTATAAAGGGTTTTGTAGTCAAGGCCAACCTGGTCCATTGCTTCGCGGACTTTTTTTTCCACTTCACTCCCGGGTAACTTTTGGTTAAGCGGTCCAAAGGCAATATCTTCACCTACGGTGGGAGCAAAAAGTTGATAATCGGGATTCTGGAAAACATAACCGACCCGGTGGCGGACTGTTATAAGATCGGCCTGCTTGTCTTTGGTGTCGACCCCGTCAACCAGGACTTTCCCCCGGCGGGGGATGTGGAGGGCGTTGAAGTGCTGGGCCAGGGTGGTTTTACCTGACCTGGTGGGTCCGATAATGCCGACAAATTCTCCATCATCGATCACTAAATTGATATCGAAAAGAACCTGCTTTTCAAAAGGAGTGCCCTCTTTATAGCTGTGGTTCAGGTTGATGACTTCAATTGGCATAAGCAGTCAATTAATTCCTCCGTATGAATTATATCAGCCCTGATTTTAAATCCTTCCCGGAGCAGGCCTTCGGCGATCCGGGAGGCGACGGGAATATCGAGCCCTGTGTTTTTTAGCTCGCTGCTTTTGCGAAAAATTTCAACCGGAGGGCCCTGCATTTTTATAGATCCGTTTTCCATGACCAGCATCCGGTCGCAGTGAATCACTTCATTCATAAAATGGGTTAAAAAGACGATAGTAATCCCTTCTTCCCGGTTTAAGCGCAGGACGTTTTCCAAAACTTCCCGGCGACCGCGGGGATCCAGGTGGGCGGTTGGCTCATCAAGGACGATACATTCCGGTTTCATGGCCAGGACCCCGGCGATGGCTACCTGTTGTTTCTGGCCTTCCGATAAATTGTGGGGAGCTTCCCGGCGCAGGGATTCCAGGTTTAAAGTGCGCAGGGCCCAGTCGACCCTTTCAATAATTTCAGCCTGGGGCAAGCCCAGGTTTTCCGGGCCGAAAGCAATATCTTCTTCCACGATACTGCTGACCAGTTGATTGTCGGGGTTCTGAAAAACCATGCCTACAATCTTGCGGATTTCTTTAACATTATTTTTTTCAGATGTGGATAAGCCTTTTACGAAGACTTCCCCCCGAGAGGGGGTAAGGAGGGCATTGAAGTGCCGGGCCAGGGTTGATTTACCGGAACCGTTTTGTCCGGTTACCGCCAGGATCTCACCCTGAAAAACATTCATGCTTACACTGTCCAGCGCTTTGACTTCATCTTTGGTCCCCGAGCGGTAATGATAAGTCAGATCAATTGTTTCGATCAGTTTTCTCAAATGACTTCCACTCCATTGCTCAGGTTATATCTTCAGAAGGACGAATTCTCTGGATGCCCTGGACCAGGATAACCGTTAATATGGCGGCGACGATTAATTCGGGGACACCGTGCAGGAAGCCGATGGATATTGAAACTTCTGAGGGCAGGTACCCCCTCCAGGTGGCCATGGACAAAACCAGGACCGTGTTGGTGGCAGAGCCGAAAGCACCGGCCAAAAGACAGGGGAGGATCCTGCTAATATTTGATCCAGGTCCGGTGGAACCCGTTGCAGCGCCCTCTCCCGGGCCGGTGTTCAAAACCGGGCGGGCATTCAGGTTTAGCGCTTTTTTGCTTAGAAAGTATACCAGGTAGGAGACAACACCGATAAAAAGGCGGGGAAAGATCGAAACCAGCGGATCGGCAAAAAAAGGAGCGCCCGGCTGCAGGAAGCTGAATAAGCCGAAGATAGCGCCGGTAATTAAACCAACTGCCGGCCCTTCCAGGATACCGCCCAAAATTACAGGAATGTGGATAATCGTGGCGTGTCCGGCCGGCGTGGGAACGGGGATAAATCCGAGCCTGGTGACACCCAGCAAAATCGTTATGGCGCCAAGAATTCCTGAAATAACAATTTTCCTTACCGATAAATTCATATTGAGTTAAGATCCTCCTGTCATGATTGTCAACTACCAGGGTTAAAAATTCTACATCGAGCCGGTTTATCCTTCACCGTCGCTTTATTATATGCAGGATCTGTGGATCTTGTACCGGCTGCGGGTAAAAGCGGCACTCACATTTGGCCATATTGACATCCTCGCAGGGAAGGAATAGCCGACTATATGAAGAATAATATAAAACACACAAAAATTAAAGAGGGAATGCGGAAGATGATTAAAATAATCCGGCAGATCTTAAGGCAAAAAACCTGGTTTTTCATAATCCTGGTTCCGATCCTTATGCTGTGTGCGTCATGCGAAGAAGAAGAGCAGCCGGAACCCACCCCGGAAAGCACCTCCATAGGCGGCGCTGTATTGGAAACAGGATATGAAATCGATGATGACAAAAGAATTGTTACACCCCAAACAGCTTTCGAAGCCAGGGAGGACTTTTATTTTTCCTTTTACAATAACGAGCCTTTCGGTGTGGACGAAGTCAAGGTTGAGCTGATCTACAGCGAAACCGAAGAGGTGAAAGCCGACAATACCTACGAAGTCGATCCCGGATGGAAAATTGTTGCCGATATGATCTGGTTTGGACAGCCGGGACTGTATAAAATCTCCGTAGAAGTCGGTGACGAAGTCCGCGCGACCCGTGAAGTGATTATTGAGTAACCGGGCTGCTGTTAAAAAACCCGGCGCTAAAATATATAAGCAAGCGCCGGGTTTAAATAACGGTTACCAATCATGCAGGCCCAAAGCACTTATAACCTGATCTGTTTATTGCCCCGGAACTGCATCGCTTTTACCACTCTTTCCCGGGCTATCCCCATGGCGGCCTCCCTGGTTTTAATATTCTTAGAAACAGCTTCTTCAATGACCCTGGTAACATTTTGTTCCATTTTACAGCTGATTAAATCGTAAACTATATCCGGTTCGGGCCTCATACAGGAGTTCCTGGCATCCATTCCGATGGCTGCAGCTATAACCCCGCCGGCGTTGGCTACGATGTCGGGAACAATAAGTTTTCCTTTAGAAAAGAGAATTTCTTCCGCTTCTTTAGTGGTGGGCATATTGGCGCCTTCGATAATTATGTCTGCCTTAACCATGTCAGCATTGCCCTGATGTAAAACATCCTGAATTGCGCCCAGGATTAAAACATCTGCATCCAGCAATAATTCTTCCCCCAGGCCCAGAATTTTGCCGCCATTATAGTTATAAACAGCGCTATCACCGTATATTTTATATAATTCCACCAGCCTGGGGATATCCAGGCCGTTTTGATTATGCAAAACCCCTTCAACCGTTGAAACTGCCACTATGGTCGCCCCTGCTTCCGATAAAAATGAGGCCGCAGCATTGCCCAGGGCCCCAAAACCCTGGATCGAAACGGTTGTGTTTTTAAGATCTGAGTTTCTCATTTCCAGGGCTATCCGGGCCGATTCTTTAGCTCCAAAACCGGCCGCTCCAAGCTGATCGTAAGGTATGCCGCCAAGTTCCGGGGGGGTTCCCATCGAAGCGCTGATGTCATTACACTCATCTACAACTATTGCGGCATCGCTCTCATTCAGGCCCATGTCGAGGCCAAAAACATATTCGCTGGGGATATATTTTTGCAGGGCTTTTACAAAAGCGCGAATGATCTCCTCTTTATGGGGGCTGCGAGGGTCATTGCAGATGCCTGCCTTTGCTCCGCCATATTTAAAATCTACAATGGCCCATTTCCAGGTCATTGCCCTGGCCAGCCTGGCCATTTCATCGATGCTCAGGGTAGGAGACATCCTGCAGCCTCCCTTGCCCGGGCCGCGGGCCGTATTATCAATCACCAATACGCCTTTCATTCCCGTTTTTGGATCTGAAACCGCTAAAACCTTTTCCGGGCCATATTGGTCCATTTTTTCAAAAATATCAAGAGTGTGGGTCATTTTAATCCTCCTGCCGGGATTTATCCCTTTGTATTGTTCTTTACTAAAATAATTCTACAAGAGTCAGGACAATCCTTTTATATTTACCCACAATTAAACTGCGGGCTTCCATTAATATGTATAATTATATCTTTTATGATACAATAATAGCTGAAATTGGCAGAATAACCTCAATGAATCCCTGGGCCGCTCCAAGGGGCTGCCGGTTGCAGGGGTTGCCATAATCTTAAACCAAGGGGGAATAGTATTAATGGACGGCTTGTATGGCAAATTTTTAAGAATCAACTTAACCAACCAGAAAGTGCAGGAAGAAACTATACCAGAGGATGTCCAAAAGAAATATTTGGGAGGCAAAGGGCTGGCCGGCTACCTGTTGCTTAATTATATGGAGGCCGGGGTCGATCCCCTTTCTCCCGATAACAAGTTAATCTTTGCCACCGGGCCCGCTACGGGAACTACTGTGCCCGCGGCCGGGCGGCACGGCGTTTTTGCCAAGTCGCCTCTGACCGGGTATTTTGGCGAATCTTATTCCGGCGGTTACACGGCAGCAGCCATCAAAAAGACCGGATATGATGCGATCATGCTCGAAGGGGCCTCGGAGAAGCCGTTATATCTGCATATTTCCGATCAGGGTGTGGAGTTCAAGGATGCTGCCGACCTGTGGGGCAAAGAAAGTTATGAAACTGAAGATGCCCTGCTGGATAAAGTTAATGTTGAAGGCGCGCAGGCGGTCGTTATCGGGCCGGCCGGAGAAAACCTGGTCAAGTTTGCCTGCATTAAAAACAACCGCTGGCGCTCGGCGGGCCGGACCGGCCTGGGAGCGGTTATGGGTTCCAAGAAAGTGAAGGGTGTAGTTTTCAGCGGCGATCAGGAAACCACCCTGGCAGATAAAGATATGCTAAAAAGCTATGTTAAAAACCTGATCAAAGAATGCGTGGATACTGAACGAACCAGGAACATGAAACAGAA
>SL_8KL_010_SEDDRAFT_10000781_pt1 | contig 27795 bp, 25 predicted proteins | sample SodLakKL_010_SED_4_FD_11160 | JGI IMG/M metagenome (IMG submission 11160) | reverse complement strand
TTACAACTTTTTTATCCGGGTCAACCTCTATTGCCCTGCTCCCTAGATGTAAGTTAACTTTATTTTTACTGTAAAAATCCCTNCCCCGATATATGATTTTTCCCCCGTCTACTTTACCTGCCAAAAAATATGATATCAAGGGCCGGGAATAGCAAAGGTGGGCCTCTTCGGAAAGAACAGTAATATCGCCCTTTTTATCCACGGTCCTTATCCCTTCGATAGCACCCGTGGCAGCGGCAGAATTTCCAATAATCAGATAATCATTCATTTCATGACCCCCCTTTTAAAATTAAGGCCCCGTTAGGACAATTATTAACACAGTAGGGTTCCCCTCCCGAACCAATGCATAAATCACATTTTATTGGTAAAAGGGATTCTTTCTTACTGATTTGAATAGCCCCATAAGGACATTCCAAAATACAGGTGTAACAGGAAACACATTTATCTTCNTCAAGTAAAGTTATTTCTTCTTGATTTTTATACATGGCCCCGGTGATGCATCCTCTAACACAGGGAGCATCATCACAGTGCTGGCACTGGAGGGGAAAGGATACAGGTTTATCTATTTCCAGGAAAAGACGGGACTCTGCCTTTTCCTTTTCTCCTTTGAAGGCTTTAATAACTTCCCGGGAAGAAGAATGGGCTACAAGACAGTAAATCTCACATAATCCACATCCCACACAGTATTCCTTCTTTAGTTCAATTTTCATTTTTCAGGCACCCCCTTGTGATATATCCCTTTATTCTCCCGCCTGCTTTATACCTAAAACTTCCAGTTCACGGCTGCTTAGTCCTACACCTCTAAGCATTTCCCGGTTTCCTCTGAGACTTTCTATGGCATTTATACCCATACCACCCATCATTTCCTTTATTTCATGCTTCCATCCCCGGATCATGTTAACCAGTCTCCGGGCACCAATTTCCGGGTTTAGCCTTTTAGTTAGCCAGGGATCCTGGGTGGCAATACCCCAGTTACATTTACCTGTATAACATTTTCGGCACAGGTGACATCCCAGGGCCACCAGGGCGGCAGTTCCAATATAAACGGCATCTGCTCCCAGAGCTATGGCCTTGACTATATCACTGCTGTTTCTGATACTGCCGGAAGCTACTACTGATACCTGGTTTCTAATACCTTCCGCCTTTAACCTTTCATCTACAGAGGCCACGGCAAATTCTATAGGAATCCCTACGTTATCCCGGGTCCTGGTAGGGGCTGCCCCGGTGCCTCCCCGAAATCCATCCAGGGTAATAATGTCGGCACCCGCCCGGGCCATGCCCGAGGCGATAGCGGCAGCATTATGAACCGCTGCAATTTTAACTGAAACAGGCCTGGTGTATTGGGTGGATTCCTTTAAGGCATATATTAACTGTCTTAAATCTTCTATAGAATATATATCATGGTGAGGAGCCGGTGAGAGGGCATCTGAGCCTTCAGGAATCATCCTGGTGCAAGCTACCTCCTCCCCTACCTTTTCCCCAGGCAGGTGTCCTCCTATCCCGGGCTTGGCCCCTTGACCTATCTTTATTTCTATTCCTGCTCCTGCTTTTAAATATTTTTGATGAACTCCAAATCTTCCTGAGGCTACCTGGACTATAGTTCTGTGGCCCAGGTGGTAAAGACTTTCATGGAGTCCTCCTTCTCCCGTGTTATAACATATTCCCATTTCATCGGCAGCCATGGCTATGGAGGTACAGGTGTTTAAACTTACCGAACCGAAGGACATGGCGGCTATCATGAGAGGAAGGGAAAGTTCCAGTTGGGGAGGAATTTCAGTAATTAAATTTCCTTCCTTATCAAATTCCAATCTTTCCGGCTTTCTCCCCAGGTAGGTCTTTACTTCCATGGGTTCCCGAAGGGGGTCGATGGAAGGGTTGGTAACCTGGCTGGCATTTAAAAGGATGTTATCCCAGTAAACAGGTAGGGGGCTGGGGTTTCCCATGCCCGAAAGGAGCATACCTCCCGTTTCTGCCTGCTTTTGTATCTGCCTGATGGTATTTGCATCCCAGTTGGCATTTTTCCTGAACTCTAGAGGATTTTCTTTTATGGTCAAAGCCCGGGTAGGACAGTAGGCCACACAACGGTGACAGTTTATACAGTTTTCTTCCCGGGAATGGACCCTTCCCTCTTCTTCCTCATAGTAATGGGCTTCCATAGAACATTGTCTTTCGCAAACTCTACAATCTATACATCGATCCCTGTTTCTTTCAATAACGTAGGGTGGCATCAACATGCTGAAGCCCATCTCTCCACCCCCTCCAGTATTCCTATAACAGGTTCTCCTGCCCGGGGAACCCATATTTTATCAGGATTTCTACAAACTTCTATTATGGCCGACTCTTCACTGGAAACATAAAGGTTTTCATCCTTTTCTGCTGCAATCAAGGGCCTGAGCTTAATCCTGTCATTGATTGCTATCATGCCCTCACTGCAGCCCAGTAAGATGGAAAAGGGTCCGTTTAAAAGGGCTTTACCGTATACAATTCGCAAGCTGCGGGCAATTTCTCTTTCTTTTTCTGGCATCCGTTCTATATGTTCCCAAAAAGGAGCAGCCAGTACCTGGCAGGCAACCCTCTTGGGAAGGCCATGACACCTTATTAATAAGTCAAAAAGGTAGGCAGCCGCTTCCGTATCTGTTTTGAGGGCGCATTCATATCCAAACTCCTCCAGGTAGCGGGCATTGGTTCCATAAGAAGAAATTTCACCGTTATGAACTACAGACCAATCAAGTAAAGTAAAGGGGTGGGCTCCACCCCACCAGCCGGGTGTATTAGTTGGAAACCTGCCGTGGGCAGTCCACAAATAGCCTTGGTATTCCTCTAAACGGTAAAACTCTCCTATGTCTTCTGGATACCCTACTCCTTTAAAAGCACCCATGTTTTTTCCGCTGGAAGCCACAAAGGCTCCGTCAATAGCAGCGTTTATTTCCATAACAGACCTTACTACAAATTCATTAAGGGATATGTGAAGTTCTTCGCACACTTCTTTTCGAGGAACAAGAAAATATCTCCATATTATGGGGGGTTCTTTAATTGAAGGAATTTTATTTACCGGTAATAGCTCAGCCTTTTCTATTTGGTAGTTTCTGCTTAAAAACTCTTCTGTTTTTATCCTGCATGATTCGTCTTCATACAACATATGAAAGGCAAATAAATCTTTATACTCTGGATAAATACCGTAAGCAGCAAATCCTCCCCCCAAACCGTTAGACCGTTCCCTCATAAGAGAAATAGATTGTATAATCTCTTTACCAGAGAAGGTTTTTCCTTTTCGATTTAGAATCCCGCTGATAGCACAACCCGAAGGTATCGCCACATTTCCTTCTTTATACCTCTCCCTGACTCTCCTCATTATTTCCTCTCCCTTCTTCATTGAATAGCTGGCAAAAATCATAAAATGCTCGCAAATAGATTTCTTATTTTGCGAGCGTCGCTGCCCATTTCAGGAATACTCCCTTGTATTCCGACCTTATCCCTCTTAAGTGTTTTGTTTTGTGAAACGCTATTTTATATTGTGCAATTATATTACCATATATTTAAGGCATATTCAATAGATTGTTTTAAAAAAAGATTGTTAAAATAATAATTAAATTACTATATTAAGGCCTTATGCCTCCTGCCCTCCTTTTTTAGTTGACATTTATTAAATTTATCTGCTATGATTATAAATAATTTTGAAATAATAAAAGGAAAAAGGAGTTAAAAATGGATTCCTCCAAACTTATAAGCCTTGAAAAGTCCTTAAATCTTAATCAAGCTGAAAATATTGAAAACCATAAAAAATACGCAAATTCCGGCCTTGTAACTTACCTGAGTCTTTTAAATTTTAACCGCCGTTATGTAACAGCCCGGGGATCTTCCCTGTGGGATGAAAAAGGAGATGAATACCTGGACTTTTTAGCAGGGTATGGATCTTTAAATATTGGACACAACCATCCAAAGGTGATAGAAGCTTTAAGTAAGATAACAGAAAAACCCAACCTGGTGCAAACCTCCTTAAATCCCCTGGCGGGGGCCCTGGCCTCCAACCTGGCTGCAATTACCCCTCCACCTCTTAAGAGATCCTTTTTTTGCAACAGCGGGGCGGAAGCCGTAGAAGCTGCCATTAAACTGGCCAGAACCGCTACCGGTAGAGAAAAAATACTTTATTGTGACTGCTCCTTCCATGGAAAAACCCTGGGTTCCCTATCTACTACGGGAAGGCCTAAATATCAAGATCCCTTTGGGCCCCTCCTATCCTGGTGTACCAGGATCCCTTACGGGGATGCAGATGCTCTGGAAGAAGCCTTAAAATACAAAGAATATGCAGGGTTTATATTGGAACCCATCCAGGGTGAGGGAGGTATCAATCTTCCTCCTCCGGGTTATCTAAAAAAAGCTGAGGAAATATGTAATAAATATGAGACCCTTTTTATTGTAGATGAAATTCAAACGGGATTGGGAAGAACTGGTCAGTTGTTTGCTTTCCAACATGATAATATTTCTCCCGATGTTTTATGCCTGGCTAAATCCCTGGGGGGAGGTATTATGCCCATGGGTGCTATAGTGACCAGGGATGACTGCTGGCAAAAGGCTTACGGCTCGGTAGATAGATGCCTGCTCCACACAACTACCTTCGGAGGTAACACCTGGGCTTGTGCCGCCTCCCTGGCGGCCCTGGAAGTAATAGCAGATGAAGAGCTAGAGGTGCAGGCCAGGGAAAAGGGAGAGTATCTTCTTAGCCGGTTAAAAGAAATGGAAAACAAGTATGCCTTGATAAAAGAAGTTAGAGGACGGGGCTTACTAATAGGTTTTGAGCTTAAACCCGTAGAAAATCCTTTTGATAAGTTTACAGGAGGCATCATGGGAAACCTTTCCAGTAATTATACCGGGGCCATGGTTGCCGGGGAACTTTTAAACAAATACCGGATAATAACGGCCTACACTTTAAACAATCCTAATGTTATAAGGCTTGAGCCTCCTTTAAATATTAGTTATGATCAAATTAATTATCTACTGGAATCCCTGGAAAAGGTCCTGAAAGGCAGCAAAGGATTTTTTAACCTGGCTTTAAAGAGTTCCCGAAGTTTTCTGAAAGGATTTAGCGGGAAATAACTTGATATTCAAATTAAAAAGAATGGGAGGCCCGCAGGCCTCCCTTGACTTTTATTTATGGCAATTGACAAATATTTTATATGGCCTTTTCACCTTTTTCACCGGTCCTAATCCTGACAGCATCCTCTATATTATAGATAAATATTTTGCCATCCCCTATTTCACCTGTTTTAGCGGTATCACTAATTATATCTACTACCTGGTTTACATCACTATCATTTACCACAAGTTCCACCTTAACTTTTGGCAGCAGATTTACTGTATACTTGCTTCCCCGGTAAAACTCCGTTTTTCCACCTTGAAGACCGCACCCGGTGACATGGGTGGTAGTCATGCTTGCTAACCCCTTCAGGGTCAAAGCGTCTTTTACCCTTTCAAAAGCTTCCGGTCGTATAATTGCTTCTACCTTTTTCATTTTTGCACCTCCTGTTATTCTTTTCCAGGTAATCCTTTTAAATATTACCGAAAAATATTAGCTCTTGGCACCTATTATATTGTAAGCATGCATACCGTGCTCGGAAATGTCCAGGCCCGCTTTTTCCTCCTGCTCATCTACCCTCAGACCACCTACCAGCTTACCTATTACAAAAAGGCTACCTCCCGTAAGGGCCAGGGTCCATACCAGCACTGCCAGCACACCTACTACCTGGATTAAAAGGAGAGATGCACCGCCACCGTAAAACAAGCCATCTCCTACGGCAAATAATCCAACACTTAGAGTACCAAAAGCTCCGGCTATTCCATGAACGGAAATAGCACCAACAGGATCATCAATCTTAACTCTTTTATCCAGTAACTCTACGCCAATTATCATGATAATACCGGCAAAAAATCCAGTGATTAAAGCACCCGTGGGGGTAAAAACGTCTGCTCCTGCTGTAATTCCAACCAGCCCTGCCAGGATTCCGTTTAAAACCAGGCTGGGGTCTGGTTTCCCAAAGCGAATCCAGGTAAAAAGTATAGATCCTATGGCCCCTGCGGCTCCTCCTAAAAAGGTAACCACGATTATACTGGCCAGGGCAGGATCCGTTGCCGAAATAGTGCTGCCGCCATTAAAACCGAACCAGCCAAACCACAGTATAAATACACCGAAACCGCCTATAGGAATATTATGGCCTGGAATAGCATTTACTTTTTTGTCCACGTACTTTCCTTTCCGGGGGCCGACCATATAAGCTGCTATCAAGCCGGCAAAAGCGCCAACGGAATGAACTACTGTTGAACCAGCAAAATCTAAAAATCCCAGCTGCTCCAACCATCCCCCACCCCAGATCCAGTGGCCTACTATGGGATAGGTTATAGCCGTAATAAATATTGTAGATAAAATATAAGCTGAGAACTTAAGTCTTTCAGCCACGGCTCCCGAAACTATAGTGGCTGCCGTGGCAGCAAATACAGCCTGGAAAACCCAAAATACCATGGTAGGAACGCCAAAATCAAAAGTTTCTGCACCGGAAAGAAAAAAACCGCTGCTTCCGGTAAAACCACCCATTGATGTCCCGAACATAATGCCAAAACCGACAATAAAAAAGACAACGGCTCCTGTGCAGCAGTCCACGACATTTTTCATTAAGATATTCAGAGAGTTTTTCCCCCTGGTAAAACCTACTTCAACCATGGCAAATCCCAACTGCATGAGAAATACCATAAAAGCCGCCAAAAGAACCCACACCGTATCAATAAATACATAATCCATTATTATACCTCCTCTGGTAATTTTATTGTTTAATTAGAACAATCAAACATTTTTAAAGCATCTCCAGAAGGAAGCATCTTTGCCCCATATTACTCCTTTGTAAGTTAAATAATTTACCACCTCCCCGGGTTAATTCATAAACCTTTTTTATAGTGGAGGAAATAATTTTATTTATTTCCTCCACTCTTTTGCAGACCTGTTTTAAAACTTGGTTAGGTAAGCATCTAATTCCCAGGGATGAACCTTAATTTGGAAATCATCACATTCTATTCTTTTTGCTGTAATAAATCGTTCAAAAATGTGTTCACCCAGGGCAGCTCTCACAACTTCATCCCCTTCCAGTTCGTCCAGGGCTTCTGAGAGGGTTCCAGGAAGACTTCCTATACCCATTTGTTCCCTTTCCTCTAAGGTTAATTCATAAATATTCCTTTCGGTAGAGGATGGAGGCTCAATATTGTTTTTAATACCTTCCAGGCCGGCTTTTAGCATTACCGCCAGGGCAAGATAGGGGTTACAGGAAGGGTCAGGACTCCTTAATTCTACCCTGGTTCCTTCTTCCCTTCTGGCAGGTACCCGAATTAAAGGACTCCTGTTTCGTTCAGACCAGGCCAGGTAGACTGGAGCCTCATAGCCGGGTACAAGCCTCTTATAAGAGTTAATGGTAGGGTTGGTAATAGCAGTAAAGCCCCGGGCATGCTTTAAAAGACCGCCAATATAGTAAAGGGCTTCCTTGCTTAACTGTTGAGGTGCATTTTCATCATAAAAGACATTGTTACCCTCTTTAAAAAGGGATTGGTGGGTATGCATTCCTGAACCGTTTATACCAAAGATTGGCTTGGGCATAAAGGTGGCATGCAAACCATGCCGATAGGCTATGGTTCTAACTACAAACTTGAAGGTAGCCAGGTTATCAGCAGTAACCAGGGCTTCATCATACTTAAAATCAATTTCGTGCTGTCCCTGGGCTACCTCATGGTGGGAGGCTTCAATCTCCAACCCCATCTGCTCCAGGGTTAACACCATTTCCCTTCGAGCATTTTCGGCCAGGTCCACAGGAGACATGTCAAAGTATCCACCCGAATCATGGGTATTAATAGTAGGGCGCCCCTCGGCATCCCTTAAAAAGAGGAAAAATTCTGCTTCCGGCCCGGCATTCATAACATAACCCATTTCAGAAGCTTCTCTTAATATTCTTTTAAGGTTGTTCCGGGGACATCCGGCAAAAGGAGTGCCATCGGGATTATATACATCACATATCAATCGGGCCACCGCGCCTTCTTTAGGACGCCAGGGAAACAGGGTAAAAGATGATGGATCGGGTCTAAGGTACATGTCAGACTCTTCAATTCTTACATAACCCTCGATGGAGGACCCATCAAACATTAATTCCCCATCCAAGGCTTTACCCAGCTGTTCCGAAGTTATAGCTATATTCTTTTGCACTCCCAAAATATCGATGAACTGTAAACGAACAAACTTTACATCCAGATCCTGTGCCATCCTTAAAACATCAGCATTAGTCATTATTATTCCTCCTCATTTTAATTTATGGCCATGCTTTTCTTAAAACCATCTTCTACGATGGCCCTCTTACCTGAAGATGACCAAAACAAAAAGCGCCCCTGGACAGCAAATAATAATTGCTGTTTTTTTGGCGCCTTTGCCTATCCTTAGAACTGCTTCGTTCTCAAATATTATTTTATTTATAAAGACTGTTAATTATTTCCCCGTATCAACTTTATGGTTCATTTCATGAGCCATTATTATAGCTTCTGACATTCTCTTCATGGAAATCCTTTTGTTCATACTTTGCTTTTGTATTTTACGAAAAGCTTCTTTTTCCGATAGCCCCTGGGTTTCCATAAGAATTCCCTTGGCTTTTTCAATTACCTTTCGAGCCATAAGGTCCCTTTTCAGCTTTCTAACTTCTTCCTCCAGTTGGTGAATGTGGCTGTAATAATTATTTGTAACATCTAATAATAAAGGCAACACCTCCTTTGAGACTGGTTTAATCAAAAAGGGGAAAAATCTATTTTCCAAGACTTTCAGCAGTCTATCCCTTTGTGTATAATCTATTATAAGTATTACTTTATAGCCATCGTCGGATAGTCCTTTTCCCAGCTGAATAAACTCCTCTCCATAAGATGGAACATCTATCAGGACCATATCCGGCTGTAAGCTTTTTATCTGCCTCAGGCAATCGGCAATATCACTGGATATTCCTATTACTTTATGTCCCGTGGAATTTATTGAAGGGATTAATTGATTTTTTTCCTGGGTAGAGCCGATTAAAAAAACCCTTAAAGAACCAACCATTTAGTTCCACCTCCCAAAATTAAAACAACCTTCAGCACAAGGTATAAACCCCGGCGAAGGCTTCTTTGCCCTTTCGAGTACCACCCTGTACTCACTTTATTAATCTTTGATTATAATATTACAACAATCTAACGGAAAAAGCAATAAAAATTTTGTTATTTAAAACATGTTTCTGCATAACGAAATTACAAGAATAAGGGCAATAAACTTTTAAATATTGAAATAGCGTTTCTTATATTAAAATTTTATCTGTATTTTGTCCCTTTAAGGGCCCTGATCCCCTTTGATTTATATTGCTATTTCTGTTATTATTTAAAAAATAAAGCCTTTAAACCAGTCCCGTGAGACTGGTAAGGAAAATATAATTTCAGTGAGGTTGAATCCTTACTGAAACATATTAATCCTTAACCGTTTCCGGTTGAGGATTTTTAATGAGGAGGGGAATAGATGAAAGCCAGGTTGGTACTGGAAGACGGCAAAGTCTACTACGGGGAATCCTTCGGACACGAAGGAATAGAAGGTGGAGAAGTAGTATTTAATACAGGCATGACGGGATACCAGGAAATTATGTCCGATCCTTCTTACTGCGGCCAAATTGTCACCTTAACTTACCCCCTTATAGGAAACTACGGACTAAATCCCTTTGATTTCCAGTCAAAAAAACCTCTTATTAAGGGATTGGTGGTGAGGGAGTACTGCAATTACCCAAACCACTGGCAGGCTACCCTGCACATATCTGATTTTCTTAAAAAAGAGAAAATAATCGGAATCACGGGAATAGATACCCGATCCCTCACCCGCCACCTTCGCAAGAAAGGAACCATGAAAGGAATTATTACTACAGGAAAAGAAGGGGAAGAAGAACTGGTGGAGCAGGCACAAAAAATAACTTCTTTATCAGAAAAGGATTATGTTAAAGAAGCAACTGTTGACCAAAAGTATTCAATTAAAGGAACAGGACCACATATTGCTTTGCTGGATTTAGGTTGCAAATACAGCATAATTGAATCACTAAAGGATAAGGGCTGCACCATAACCATTCTTCCTGCATCATCAACAGCGGAGGAAATACTGTCTTTAAAAGCTGACGGTTTACTCCTCTCTAACGGCCCGGGAGATCCTAAAACAGTGCCTTATGCCGTGGAAACAGCAAAAAAACTGTTGGGGCATATCCCTTTATTCGGCGTATGCCTGGGCCACCAAATCCTGGGTCTAGCTTTAGGGGCAGACACTTACAAGCTCAAGTTCGGTCACCGGGGTACTAACCATCCCGTTAAAGATTTGAAAACAGGTAAGGTCTTTATAACTTCTCAAAATCACGGGTATGCCCTTAATAAAAAAAGCCTTAAGGATAAGCCGGTAGAAGTTTCCCACATAAACTTAAACGATTTTACTGTAGAAGGCTTAAAACACATGGAATTACCTGTCTTCTCTGTCCAGTTCCATCCCGAAGGGAGCCCGGGGCCTTATGATTCTGTCCAAATTTTTGAGGATTACTTAAAAACAATAGAAAGCCCCGGGGGGAATGTAGTTACTTAGTTTATCAGGCAATTTTCCCAAAGCGGTTAATAAATTTTTTTTCCTTTGTCAACGTAGAAGCAAATTCCAAAGCTTCCTCCCGACTTTTCAATCTGCCTTCTGCCTGGGCTTCCGAAATTTTATCCAGTAAATATCCCAGGGCAGGTGATGCCTTTATCCCTAAATCTCTCATCAAATCCCTTCCATTAACCAGGGGGGGAGGATTTACAAATTTGTCTTTTTCAAAGAAATACTTTTCCATTATTTTTTGTAAAAATTCCCGATAAAATTCAAATTCTTCTCTCCCCTGGCCTTTAGCCTCCCTTTTAGAAATAAAGTCAGCGGCAGAATGAAAAAGCACCTCAGGGCTTTCTTCTCCCACTTTTTTAAAAAATTTGTAGCAGGTTTTTGGTTTAAGGTTTTTAGTCAGGTGTAAAAACAAAGGTCTCATATGGTGTCTCATTAAATTCTTTAAAATATTTATTTCCGGAGCACTTAATCTTAAACCTTTAGCCATACCTTCTATAACTTCAATACCTGTTTTTTCATGTCCATAAAAGGTAATCCTTCCTCCTTCCCAAACCTTTTTAGTATACACTTTTCCTGCATCGTGGAAAAGTGTAAAAAATTTCAAAAGATTTTTCCTTTTCCTCCCCGGGATTATTTCCTCCTCCAGGCGATTTTGTAATTCTTTGGATATATCTTTTTTAAAGGGTGGTTCAAGAATAAACTCTTCTATAAACCTGTAAGTCCTCAGGCAGTGCTGCCACACATTTTCCCCATGATAAATATTTTGTTCTGTAAGGCGCATATGATTAACCTGAGGAAAAAGCTGGCTTAATAGACCTAAATCTTCTTCCAGCAAAAAAATCCAGGGGTAAGAATTCTCTTCATCTAATATTTTCCATAATTCTTCCCTTATCCTTTCCCTGGCTACCTCATTTATAAGGTGATTATTGCTTTTAATGTTTATTAAGGTATTATATTCCAGGTAAAATCTCAACTGGGCACAAAATCTAACCCCTCTTAAAAGACGCAGGGGGTCATCTTCAAAGACCCGGGAGGAAACTTCCCTGATTATCCCCTTCTGTAAATCCTGAATTCCTCCCCAGGGGTCAATAATTTTCTCCCTATCAAGGGGACTGTTTAAAAAATCCTCCAGTTTAAGGGCCATACTGTTTATGGTAAAATCTCTCCTGTTCAAATCCTCCTCTAGATTGTTCCCCTGCATAACGGAAAAATCAAGATATCTTTGAGAGTTCTTTACCCTCACCACAACTCTGTAAACCTGGTTTTTTTTATCCATCACCACCAGGGAAGCCTGTAATTCATCGGTAAGCTTTTGAAGAAAGAGGAAAGGTTCTTTACCCTTCACAATAAAATCAATATCCAGGGTTTCCCTGTCTTCACCTTTTAATAAGTTTCTAACAAACCCACCTACCAGGTAAAGTTCTATACCTTCTAACCTGGATACATATGATATTTTATGAAAAAGCTCCTGGATCACATTAACACCGCCTTTAACCAGGAAATATTATATTGAGAGTTGCAAATCATTATACTATATTTTCCCCTTTATTAAAATTTAATCAATAAAAAACCCCTGGGAAGGGGCTTATTTTATTCTTTAGGAACCTTTATCTGTTGCCCTGGATAAACTACCGGAGTTTCCAGTTGATTTACTTGTCGGATATTGTAAACTATTGATCTTAGATCTTTTTCTTTTTCTCCGTACTGACAGGCAATATCCCATAAGGTATCTCCTTCCCTGACAGTTACTAGCTGGTAGGGATCATTCCCTCTTTTTTCCTCCTTTTGTTGACCATAACTAAGGGACATGGAAAACAAAATCACTATTAGAAGAAAAGCAAATATAACAATCCTTTTTTTCTTTAGCTTTATCATTAATGCCGCCTGAAAAAAATTACAGGCAATACCCTCCTTTATAATTAATTTTCACTCCCCCTCAAACACCTGTTTGCTATATTATATAGCGGAACCTATGTTCTTGTCAACGTATATTTAAAAAAGCTCGAACCTTCGTTTGTAAATTATGTGTTTTTATGTTATAATTATTGAAATAAAAGGAATTTATTAATTATATGTGAGGTGAATATAATTATGCTCGAGTCTTTAAGCTCCAGGCAAAAAGAGATTTTTGAATTTATAAAAGAAGAAGTTTCAAAAAGGGGATATCCTCCTTCAGTGCGGGAAATCGGCAAAGCAGTTGGACTTAGTTCCAGTTCTACCGTCCATGCTCATCTTTCTCAGTTAGAAAAAAAGGGTTACATACGTAAAGACCCTACCAAGCCAAGGGCAATAGAAGTTTTAGAAGGTCAGGAGTTTTTATATTCCCGGGATATTTCACCGGTACCCATGGTGGGCAATGTTACTGCGGGACAGCCTATACTGGCAGAAGAAAATATTACCGATTATTTTCCCTTACCAAAAGATCTGGTCCAAGAAGACACTGCTTTTATGTTAAGTATTGAAGGAGACAGCATGATAAATGCAGGAATATTAGATGGGGATTATGTGATAGTCAAGCAACAGTCTACAGCTAGCAATGGAGATATTGTAGTAGCTTTGCTGGAAAATGAAGCTACTGTAAAAAGGTTTTACCAGGAAGGAGATTATATCCGTCTCCAGCCAGAAAATGATTACTTTGAACCTATTTTAACCAGGGAGGTAAAAGTTCTGGGAAAAGTTATAGGACTTTTCCGCAAAATTTAAAATAAACCCGGAGGAAGAACATTTATTCTTCTCCGGGTTTATTATCTTTTATACACAATATAAAAAATTAACCGTTTAATCCTTAATAAGTAGCCAGGTACTCCAAAACCTCCCATTTGTGGACCTGGGTTTTGTACCTCTCCCATTCCATCTTTTTTGCTTCCAGGTAACGCCTGTATATATGTTCTCCCAGGGCTTCCCGAATCAATTCATTCTTTTCCAGTTCTTCAATAGCATCGCCTAAACAAGTAGGCAAATCTTCAATACCCCTCTTTTTTCTTTCCTCGGGACTCATAGTGTAAATATTTTCATTAACAGGATCAGGAGGGTCTATTTTATTCTTAATTCCATCAAGGCCTGCTTTTAGGGTCACCGCCAGGGCCAGGTAAGGGTTACAGGAAGGGTCAGGATTTCTGATTTCTATACGGGTACCCATCCCCCGCCGGGCAGGAACCCTTATAAGGGGGCTTCTATTCCTTTCAGACCAGGCAATATAAACGGGAGCTTCATAGCCAGGAACTAACCGTTTATAAGAATTCACCAGGGGGTTGGTTATGGCAGCAATACCTTTTATATGATTTATTATACCGCCCATATAATAGAGGGCCGTATCGCTTAGCTGACTTGGGGTGGAAGGATCATAAAAGGCATTTTCCTCACCTTTAAAAAGGGACTGGTGGACATGCATACCGGAACCGTTGATTCCCATTACAGGTTTGGGCATGAAGGTAGCATGAAGGTTATGATTAAGGGCTATAGTTCTCACCACCAGTTTAAAGGTAGCAATATTATCAGCCGTTTTCAAGGCATCAGTATATTGAAAAGCAATTTCATGCTGACTGGGTGCTACTTCATGGTGAGAAGCTTCTATTTCAAAACCCATTTCCTGTAGATTAAGAATCATATCCCTTCGAGCAGTTTCCCCTAAATCTACTGGGAGAAGGTCAAAATAACCGCCACAATCATGGGTCCGGGTGGTAGCCCGGCCTTTTTTATCCCTCAAAAAAAGAAAAAACTCTGCTTCTGGGCCGGCATTCATGTAAAAACCCATTTCGTTAGCTTCTTCAATAATTTTTTTTAAAATATTTCTGGGACATCCAGAAAAAGGAGTTCCATCAGGATTATAAACATCACATATCATCCTGGCTGTAGCTCCCGCTCCTTCTCTAGCCTTCCAGGGAAATAAAGAAAAAGTTTCCTGGTCTGGCCGCAGGTACATGTCAGATTCCTCTATCCGGGCAAACCCTTCAATGGAAGAACCATCAAACATCATATCCCCTTCTAATGCTTTGCCTAACTGGTCTGCAGGAATAGCAACATTTTTGGTGATTCCAAATATGTCACAAAACTGGAGACGGATAAATTTTATTTCATGCTGCTCTATAAGTCTAAAAATATCTTCCTTTTTATACATGGCAACATTTCCCCCTTCAAATTTCTAATTATCCTGGTTTATAACATTATTTTTATTTCTATTTAACCTCTTAAATACCTCTTTTGCACCTTCAATAATTCCTAATTTAGCATGTTCATAGGTAAGTCCTCCTTGTAAATATACAATATAAGGAGACTTATAAGGGGCATCGGCACTTAACTCCAGGGAAGCCCCCTGGAAAAATGTACCTGCAGCCATCACAATTTTATCTTCGTATCCAGGCATCCAGCCTGGTTCCGGGGTAATAAAAGAATCCACAGGACCCTGGCATTGTATTCCCCGGCAAAAGGATAAAAGTAAATCCGGGTCCTTCAGTTTTATAGCCTGGACAATATCACTTCTCGGTTCATCATGCCGGGGGGATACCTCAAAACCCATTTTTTCAAAAAGGCAAGAAGCAAAAACAGCACCTTTAATGGCTTCTCCAACCATATGGGGTGCTAGAAAAAGGCCCTGATAAAAAGCTCTGTTTATATTTAAAGAAGCCCCTACCTCTTTACCCAGGCCAGGAGCTGTTAGCCGATCTGCTACCTTTTCAATTAATACCTTCTGGCCTGCCGCATATCCTCCTAAAGGAGCCAGGCCCCCTCCCGGGTTTTTTATAAGGGAACCGGCTATGAGGTCTGCACCTTTTTCCGGGGGTTCCTTTGTATCAACAAATTCACCATAACAATTATCTACAAAAAAAATAGAGCCGGGACTGACTTTTTTAATTAATTCTGAAATATTATTAATTTCTGCCAGGCTTACGGAAGGTCGCCAGCTATATCCCCTGGAACGCTGGAGCAGTACTAATTCTGCCCCCTCCCTCAGTTTCCTTTCCAGGGCAGGAAAATCAATATTGCCCTCTGGACCCAGGTTAACCTCCCGGTAATTAATTCCCTTATTCATCAGGGTGCCTTTCTTTTCTTCTCCCTTCAATCCAATAACCTTTTGCAGGGTGCTGTAAGGAGGACCTGCTGCTGAAAGGATAGTATCACCGGTATCTAAAAGAGCAAAAAGACAAACTGCTATGGCATGAGTCCCCGAAACAAACTGCATTCTGACCAGGGAATCCTCAGTACCAAAAACCTTTGCATAGATATTTTCTAAAGTATCCCTACCCGAATCACCATATCCATAACCTGTTGAACCGGAAAAATTGAATTCACTTACCTTTAATTCTTTAAAGGCATTTAAAACTTTACCTTGATTATAAAAGACCTTATTCCCCAATTCCCTAAAGTAAGGTAAAACTCTCTCCTCTGCTTCTTCGATATATCGGGCTAACTCCCATGGTATATTGAAATAACTCTTATAATCAATCAAACTTACTTCTTCCCTTCTATTCAAAAACTTCTTTAACATACTTACCAAGTTTATTTATCCATTTATCTGTCATTTGAGCTTCTACCAGGAAGCAGTTGTCTTCAGGGGTTATCTCCAGCACATGACCCTTATCATGGACAAGGGCCAGGGAACGGCTGTCCTCGAAGGGTATGGAAAAAATAACTTTTTTCCAATCTTCTTTTAACATCATGGCGATTTTTTCTAAAAGAACCTCCAGGTTTAAACCTTTTTTGGCAGATATGGCCACACTTTCAGGATAATTTATTTTTAATCTTTTAAGGGTTAGGGGATCATTTATCAGGTCTATTTTGTTAAATACAAAAATTATGGGCTTTTCTGATACTTCTAAATCCTCTAAAACTTCATGAACCGCTGTCATTTGTCTTTCCATATCCGGATGGGAAAAATCTACCACGTGAAGGAGCAGATCTGCCTCCTGTACTTCCTCCAGGGTAGCTCTAAAGGCTGCCACCAGGTGAGGAGGGAGCTTTTGAATAAAACCAACGGTATCGGTAAGAAGTATAGTTTGATTTCCAGGTAGAACAATTTTGCGAGTAGTGGGATCCAAAGTAGCAAAAAGCTTGTCTTCGGTAAAGACATATGAATCTGTAAGGGCATTTAGAAGGGTAGACTTACCTGCATTGGTGTATCCTACCAGAGCTACCACAGGGTAGGGAACTTTTTGCCTTGCTCTTCTCTGGAGTGCCCGCTGTTTCTTTATGGATTCTATTTCCTTTTTTAAATCAGTTATCCTTTTACGTATTACCCTTCGGTCAACCTCCAGCTTGGTCTCACCCGGGCCCCTGGTGCCAATTCCCCCGGCAAGGCGGGACAATACTTTTCCGCGACCAGTTAAACGAGGCAATAAATAATTTAACTGGGCCAGTTCTACCTGAAGCTTACCTTCCCTGGTCCTGGCCCTTCGAGCAAAAATATCCAGTATAAGGGCAGTCCTATCAATTACCCTGATATCCAGTACCTCCTCCAGGTTTCTGGTTTGGGAGGGGGAAAGTTCTTCATCAACAACTACCAGGTTTGCTTCCTTTTCCTCTACCAATCCGGCCAGCTCTTGAGCTTTTCCCTTTCCTATATAATAGGCAGGGTCAGGAGCTCTTCTACTTTGTATAACTTCTGCTACTACCTGAGCTCCGGCTGTTTCACATAGGCGAACCAATTCTTCCATAGAAGACTCTACCTGCCATTTTTGTCCCTGAGGCAGTAAAATTCCAACAGTTATAACTTTTTCCTTTATATTTATCCTTCCTTTCCAGACTTTTCACTAATTTTATCACAGGTCTTTTATAAATAAAAGAAGGCGCAGGTCGCCTTCTTTTAATCTCCTTGCTATGTATTCATCCGAATGCCTTATTCTTCAGCAGATGAAGAGGATAGGATTATATTTTTTAAAGGAATTATAGTCGAAACAGCATGCTTGTAAACAAGCTGTTGTTTTCCATCCACATCCAGTAAAATAGTAAAATTATCAAAGCTCTTAACAGTTCCTTTAATCTGATAACCATTTACCAGAAAAATAGTCATAAACATGTTTTCTTTTCTGGACTGGTTAAGAAAATTATCCTGTAAATTGACAGGCCCTTTATTCAATATTATCGCCTCCATAATTTTTCTTGGTTAAGAATAACATTTCTTGTATTTTTAATATTAATTTCCTTAATTACTTTAATTTCGAGGTTAAGTTTGATTCTCCTGCTAATATACATATTTTTTCTACTATTTCTTCTTCTCGGCTGAAATCCTCCCGGTTAATCCATTTTATCCTTTGATCCCTTCGAAATAAGGTTAGCTGTCTCTTGGCAAATCGTCTGGTATCTCTTTTTAGTGATTCCACCATTTCTTCCTTAGTATACTGACCCTTAATATATTTTATCATATGCCTGTAACCAAGCCCCTGCATGGAAACAAGATCCGGTTTATATCCCTGCTTTAAAAGGTTTCTAACTTCTTCTTCCAATCCTTCTTCTATCATTTTATCAACTCGTTCTTCAATCCTTGCATACAGTCTTTGTCGATTCATCATTAAACCTATTAGAAGGGTTTTAAGGGAGATCCTTTCTTCCACAGGCTTTCTTTTCTGATTGGAAATGGGCCTGCCTGTTGTCAGGTAAACCTCCAGGGCCCTTATAATTCTTTTTTCATCGTGGGGATGGATTTTTTCTGCAGACAAAGAATCAACTTTTTTTAGCCTTTCATATAAATGTTCAATGCCCCATCGGTTTGCCTGATCTTTCAGTTTTTTTCTTAAATCCCAATCAGCATTACTTTCACTAAAATCATATTGGTCAATTACAGCCTTCAAGTATAAACCTGTACCCCCCACCATAATAGGAAGACGGTTTCGGGAAGCAATTTCCGGTATTAACTTGAAAACCTCTTTTTGAAAATCTGCTACACTAAAGGGATCATGGGGTTCAATAATATCTATCAGGTGATGAGGTACCTCTTTTTTTTCTTCCGGGGAGGGTTTTGCCGTCCCTATATCCATATAACGATATATTTGCATGGAATCACCGGATATAATTTCTCCCTTCAGCCTTTTAGCAACCTTAATGGAAATACTGGTCTTACCTACAGCGGTAGGGCCAACAATACAAAGAAGGGGCCATTTCATAAAATTTTCCCCCTTTAACTTACACCCCGCTTAAAATTTTTTTCTAGCTGGGATTCTTCTAAAGAAATCATGGTAGGACGTCCATGGGGGCATGTAAAAGGAATCTTACTCTCAAAAAGTTTTTCTACTAATGCCTCTGCTTCCTCCCGGGAAATCCTGTAATTAGCTTTATAAGAAGCTTTACAGGCCATGGTTTTTAATACTTCCTCCCGGGCTTTTTCCAGGTCGCCCCTTTGAGGAAAAGAATCAATAATATCTTCTATCAGGGACTGGCTGTAAAAATTTTTTAAGAAAAGGGGAACAGAGCGTAAAACATAACTGTTAGTTCCAAATTTTTCTATAACAAACCCCATTTTACCCCAAAAAGAAAGATTTTCTTCTATAATTATTCCCGAACCCGATGGCACTTCTAAAAACATGGGTATTATTTCCTGATGCTGTAGCCCGCTTATTACCTGCTCTTTAAGCTCTTCGTAAATAATTCTTTCATGGGCAGCATGCTGGTCTATGATAAGAAGTTCCCGATCCCTCTGGGCCAGTATATAAGTTCCCAAAAAATTTCCTAATATATGGACATTTACCTCTTTTTTAAAAGATTCTTGATCTCTATCTTCAGGTGCCTCCAGGGGTTCTATCTCATCTTCCCCAAAATCCTCCTTTGCCATCCCCTTTAAGGCGGATACTACCTCCTCCTTCACGTATTCTCGGGAATCTTCCCCTGTATCCCCAGTTGTTGAAGTACCCTTATGATAAAAACTTTTCTGTTCAAAAACCTGGCTTTTTTCCTCTTCTTTATTTCTGAAAGAAACTTCGGGAATAAGGTTTTCTTTCCTTAAAGCTTCCCTCACTCCTTCATAAACCTTCTGGTAAATATAATCCTCCTGGCTAAATTTCACTTCAATTTTGGTAGGATGGACGTTAACATCCAAAAGATGTGGATTAACCTGTAACTGCAAAACCGCTACTGGATAGCAGTTTCGTGAAAGAAGGGTGCTGAAAGCATCCTCCAGGGCACGGGTCAAAAGACTGCTGGTAACATATCTTCCGTTAACAAAAAAAGTTTGGTGCTTCCTGCCGGAACGATAGATTGAAGGGCTGCCTATAAATCCTTTAATCACACAATCTTCTTTTTCTTCTTTAACGGGAATAAAAAACCTGGCTTTATTTCGTCCATACACCAGGGATATAACTTCCAGCATATCTCCCCTTCCCCAGGTATTTAAAAGTTGACGGCCTTCCCGTTTTAAAGAAAAAGAAATATTCGGGTAAGAAAGGGCCAGGCGATTAATTATATCAGATATTTTTCCCACTTCAATTCCTTCAGATTTTAAAAATTTACGCCGGGCAGGGGTGTTAAAAAATAAGTCCTCCACCAAAATATCCGTCCCTGCAGGACAGCCCTTTCTAGCATCCTTTAAAACCTCTCCCCCTTTAACAATAATTTCTGTCCCCTCTAAATTATCTTTTGGACGGGTTCTTAAGGTTAACCTGGACACGGAAGCTATACTGGGGAGGGCTTCCCCACGAAATCCCAGGGTACTGATATTGTATAAATCCTCGGGCCCTTTAATTTTACTGGTAGCATGCCGGCGCAGGGATAAAAAAGCATTTTCCCTGGACATCCCTGCGCCATTGTCTGCCACCCTGATGCTTTTTAAACCCCCGCCTGTTATTTCAATTTCTATTTTACTCGCCAAAGCGTCTATGGAATTTTCAACCAGTTCCTTAACTACTGAAGAAGGCCTTTCTATAACTTCCCCCGCAGCAATCTGGTTGGTAGTTTCCTGGTCCAGTAAAATAATATCAGTCAAAGGGATTACCCCCTTTTTTTGCTTTAACATCTTTTATCTGCTGGCTTTTTTCACAGAGGTTAAACAGCTTGTTTAACGCCTCCAGGGGAGTCATGTTTAATGGATCCATTCCTTTTAGTTCCTCCCATACATCCTTTAAATCATCTCTTGAAAAAAGAGAATCTTCCTCATCATATGTTCCTTCTCCGGGTTCTTTAACTTCCCTTCCGGCTTCCAGTTCTTTTAATATTTCTGAAGCCCTTTGTACTACCAGGGAAGGTAATCCCGCTAGTCGGGCTACCTGAATACCATAGCTCCGGTCTGCCCTTTCAGGAATTATCTTTCTTAGAAATACTATCTCTTCTCCCTCTTCTTTTACAGCCATGGAATAGTTCTTCACTCCCGAAAGCCTGTCCCCCAGTTCAGTTAATTCATGGTAATGAGTAGCAAAAAGAGCCTTGGAACCCACCAGGCTGTCATCATAAAGATATTCTATTACCCCCCGGGCTATACTCATGCCATCAAAAGTACTGGTTCCCCGGCCTATTTCATCAAGAATTACCAGGCTATTCCTGGTAGCATTGTTTAAAATATTGGCCACTTCGTTCATTTCTACCATGAAAGTGCTTTGTCCCCCTACCAGGTCATCTGCAGCCCCCACCCGGGCAAATATTCTGTCCACCAGGGAAAGGGAAGCCTTTTGGGCAGGCACAAAGGAACCCATCTGGGCCATCAAGGAAATAAGGGCTACCTGCCTCATATAAGTAGATTTACCTGCCATATTAGGACCGGTAATAATTAATAGTCTACTGCTGTTATTATCTAAAAAGGTATCATTGGGGACAAATCCTTCTCCCTCTATAAATTTTTCTACCACCGGGTGGCGTCCATCTTCTATTTTAATAGAACTTTCTTCATTAAAAAAGGGAGGGCAGTAATCATTTTCCAGGGCCAGGTGGGCATTATTTAAAAGACAATCCAGGACAGCCAGGGTGCTGGAACTTTTTTGTACTTCCAGAGTATGGGCAGCTACTTCCCTTCTAACATTATTAAACAGCTGGTATTCCCTACCCTGCATTTTTTCTTCTGCCTCCAAAATCTTTTCTTCATATTCTTTTAATTCTGGAGTAATAAACCTTTCCGAATTAACCAGGGTCTGTTTTCTAATAAAATAGTCCGGCACCAGGGAAAGGTTAGCTCGGGTTACCTCTATATAATAACCAAAAACTTTATTATAGCTTACCTTAAGGGATTTAATACCTGTATTTTTCCTCTCCTTTTCTTCTAATTCAACAATCCATTTTTTCCCCTTCCTGGTTATATCCCTCATTTCATCAAGTTCACTATCAAATCCTTCCTTTATTAATCCTCCCTCCTTAAGGGATATGGGAGGATCATCTACCAGGGCTTTTTCAATCAAGTAATTCAGGTCTTCAAGGGTAAAAAATTCTTCTTTAAGGGCCTGATATATTCTCCTTTCCAACCGGGAAATTATTTCTTTCACCCGGGGAAAAACCTTTAAAGTTTTCTTTAAATGGATTAAATCTCGGGCTCCAGCAGTGCCAAAGCTTACCCGACTTATTATCCGCTCCAGGTCATAAACCTCTTCCAGGAGCACCTTCAAATCCTCCCTTATAAAGGGGTTTTCTATCAGTTCTTCTACTCCTTCTATTCTTTCTTCTATCTTTTCCTTATCTATTAAGGGCTGCTCCAACCACTTTCGTAAAAGTCTTGCTCCGGAAGAAGTAATAGTTTTATCCATGATACCCAAGAGGGAGCCCCTTTTTTTGCCCGTCCTGATAGTTTGGGTCAACTCCAGGTTTCTCCTGGTAACCCCGTCTATCACCATATAGTTTTCAGGATTATAAACCTTTATATTATTAACATGCTTTAAGGGGCTTCTGTATAACTCCCCCACATAGGAAAGAACTGCTCCTCCGGCGCTTACAGCCAAAGGATATTCATCACATCCGAAACCTTCCAGGGAAACTGTTTTAAAATGATTGGTCAAAATTTCATAGGCCCGGGAATAATGAAAGTTATGGTCCTTATTTACAGAAACAAGCATATCGGGCAGCATTGAAAAAATAGAATGGAGATCTTTATCGCCTTCTGCCGAAGCATTAATTATACATTCCGTTGGCCTGTACTTTAAAAGTTCATCTTTTAGCTTTTCCATGGGAGCATCTCCAAATAGCTGGGTAATCAAAAACTCCCCCGTAGAAACATCCATAATAGCAAGGCCAATACCTGCCTGGACCATATATACAGAAGACAAGTAATTATTGCCAGAATCCTTAAAAAGATTATCCTCTAAAATGGTCCCGGGAGTAATTATTCGGGTAACATCCCTTTTCACCAGGCCTTTAGCCTGCCGTGCGTCTTCCACCTGGTCACAAATTGCTACTTTATAACCCTTTTCGATAAAACGAGCTATATAGGAATTAACAGCATGATAGGGTATGCCCGCCAAAGGGACATGGTTCCCCTTTCCCGTTTCCCGGGAAGTCAAAATAATTTCCAGCTCCCGGGCAGCTATTTTAGCATCCTCAAAAAACATTTCATAAAAATCCCCCACCCGGAAAAATAATATTTTGTCTTCATGTTCCTTTTTTATTCTCCAGTACTGTTCAATCATAGGTGTTGTTTTTGACAATTTAGAAGTTCCCCTTTCTCATAATGGAACCTGAATTCCTCCTCAAACCTTATCAAAGCCTTATCCACATCATTAATAATATCATCTATCCCTTTCCGGCGATCTCTTTTCCTTGATCCAGGTAAAAACCACAATTATTACAATACATGTCCTGCCCTTTTATTATCCCCCTGCAGCTGGAACAAGAACTGTAGAATAAATAATATCCCAAAGTAAATAAAACCATTATAAATCCATAGAAAACCCATACTGCCAGAGAAAAACTAAGGGGGTAGTCAAAATGCAAAGCCTCCATTAAGGGGGGTGATATTAAATAATAATCCAGGGCGGTAGCCGATAAAGAAATTAATAAATATATTATCCAGCCTACCAGGATTTGCATATGCAAAGGATCTATTTTTTTTGATAGTATATATTCAAAAAAGCCTCCCAGAAGCAGGCAAGCTCCGTAGATAAACCATATACTGGCAGCTAAAATAGTATTTCCCACGTAAAAATAAATCAGGGAAGAAACCAGGCCGCATACTAACAAAAAGTATAGCAAATCTTTCCAGATAAGCTTCATTTTTTATCTCCCTCTTTTTTAAAAATTAACCGGTTCCCTGGCCAGCTCGCCATCCAGGCTCCAGGTTTTAGGCTCCTTTATCATAACCTTTACCAGTTTGCCCAGGAGTTCTTTTTCCCCTTTGAAATTAACGGTTTTATTAGTCCTGGTCCTTCCGGTGAGCATGGAAGAATTTTCCTTGCTGACTCCTTCCACCAGGACTTCCACCCTCCGGCCCCTTAACTTTTCATTAATTTCTTTGCTAATACGGCTCTGAAGCTGAATTAGACGAGAAAGTCTTTCCTTTTTAACCTCCTGGTTCAAATGATCAGGCATCTCAGTAGCAGCAGTACCCTTGCGAGGGGAGTACATGAAAGTAAAAGCTGAATCAAATCTGACCCTTTCCACCATATCCAGGGTATCGGTAAAATCTCTTTCCTCTTCCCCGGGAAATCCCACAATAAAATCTGTAGTAATGCTGGCTTCCGGGATTAATTGCCGGATATATTCCACCATTTCCAAGTAATCTTCCCGGGTATATCCCCGGTTCATCTTTTTCAATATCTTATTACTTCCCGATTGTAGAGGAAGATGGAAATGCTCGCAAACCTTGGAAGATTTCCAAATTACTTCTACCAGTTCCCTGTTAAAGTCACGGGGATGGGAGGTCATATAGCGAATTCTTTCCAGGCCTTCTACCTGGTCTAGCTCTTCTAATAGTCTGGCAAAAGAAACTTTTTGAGAAAGATCTTTACCATATGAATTTACATTCTGACCCAGAAGGGTTATTTCCTTGTAACCTTCCAGTGCCAGATTCTTCACTTCAGCCACTATATTATTCATTTCCCTGCTGTGCTCCCGTCCCCTTACATAGGGAACCACACAGTAGGCACAAAAATTATTGCAACCGTAGGTAATGGGCACCCAGGCTTTGATGCCATCTTTTCTCATAACGGGTAAACCCTCTACGATGCCCTCCCTTTCAGGCCATATATCTATTAATGTCTTTCGTTTTTCCATGGCTTTTTGGAATATCTCAGGAAATTTATGAAGGTTATGGGTTCCAAAAACTAAATCCAAAGGTTATGGGTTCCAAAAACTAAATCAACATGGGGATAACGACTTTTAATTCTTTCAGCCACTTTATCCTGCTGGACCATGCAGCCACAAACACCAATAATCATATGGGGTTTTTCTTTTTTTAAATTCTTTAAAGCTCCCAGCCTGCTGTAAACTTTTTCTTCTGCTTTCTCCCTTATAGCGCAGGTATTAATTATAAAAACATCAGCTTTGTGGTAATCATCTATTTCCTGGTAACCCATATCCCTTAAAAAACCGGCGATTACTTCAGAGTCAAACTCATTCATCTGGCAACCGTGGGTCAATATATGAAATTTGTTTTTCCTTTTATTTTCAGTCATAATAGATCCTCCTTCATGCTGTTTCCTATTATATCAAAATAATCTTTATATTAAAAACCTTCCATGATGATTTCCTCTCAAAAGGATATATAATTAAAAATAACAGCTATTTTGCTGTTATTTTTAATTTATTTTTCATTAGTTAAAGTAATTTAATCAACGATTGTTCAATGATTTTAATTCTATAACTTTGATCTGTTGGTTATGGGCATAAAAATAAATTCGGCGGGCTTTAACCCCTCCCACACTTTCCTTCATAACCGGTATTTTTTCTTTTTTGAGAAATTCCCTGGCCATTTTTAAGTTTGATTCTCCTACATCAATAACCACACCTTTGGCAAAACTTCCACCAAAAATAGCTCCCTTTAAATCCTTAATATTAGACCCGTATCTAACCATTTCTTTCAAAAGTAGCTGTAAAGATATGTCACCAAATTTACCTGTGACCGTTTTTGATGTTTTTGTATGCTCAGGAAGCATAAAATGGTTCATGCCAATTAAGCCAGCCCGGGTATTCCACAAGCATACGGAAACACAGGAACCCAGCACGGTATAAAGGACTTCATCCTTTTTCCAGGTAACATAATAATCCCCTATATTTATTTCTACAATATTTTTTTTTATAACAGGATTGTAATATTTCTTCATAATAAATAACCCTCCCAGTAAATATATACTCTTATATTTCCAGGAGGGAAAAAGTTAATTTTTTACCGTCCTTATCATTCTTACTCACCTTATATACCCCTTCAACTTCAATAACACCCTCTTTATATAAATCCTTAAAAAACGGATAATTTTCGGGATCCAGTCGGGCAGCAAGTCCACAATTTGAGCTGACCTGCCGGGGTACGGGAATCAGCTTTATGTTTAGATCGTTTTTTTTCATAATTCTTTCAATCTTAAGGGCATAATTAGTTGAATAAAAAGTTACCACATAATAATCCATATTAACACCAATTTTCATATATTTAACTATATCTCTCCTTTATAATTATATTCTCTTGAACAATAATGTCAAGAATTATCAAAGTATGGATTATCAATTGGAGATGAGAAATTACTTTTTAATCACCAGGCGGAAAATACCTTCTTCTTCCTGTATAGTCACCTGAAAGCCCTGGTTTTTAACCATACGGCTTACATTTTCTTTCGCTACAGGAGAATCAACCATAACTTCCAACTCTTCCCCTGATAAAGATTCCAGGGCTTTACGAGTTAACACTACCGGTTCGGGACATGACTTACCCCTGGCATCAACCAGTATATTTTCATTTGACATCTTTTATCTTCCTTTCTTAATTTAAGTTTATTCATTTACCCTGGAGGGCACTTTACCGGGGACTCCAACAGGCAAAGTGACTTCAATACTTTTAAGAGCTATTGCCAAAAGGGTTACCAGGGCAATCACTCCAGCAATCTTTCCATTTATAGTTACACCTGCCGGGCTGGCTGCTAATCCAAAGTTATGCATAAAAGCTGCCCCCACCAGCATTCCAAAGAAGGAAAAAGCGCTATCAGAGTCTCCCTCTGAACCCATAATTACCTGTCTCAAGGGACATCCTCCCAACAAAATGGAACCGAGACCTACAATCATCATTCCTATAAAATTCCAAAGCCCATCACTGTGGGCAATAGGTTGGTCTGCAAAACCCAGGTTAAAATACCCGAAAGCCAGGTTTCCAATAAGGGCCAGAACAAATAAGGATAAAATACCTAAAAACAGATGAGAGTCCTTAATTAATATTAAATCCCTTATTCCTCCTGCCATACAAAGCCGACTTCTTTGCACAAGGAAACCAACAATTAAACCTGCCATTAATGAAACTAAAACGGGGGCATACATTGAACCAGGACCTGCTTCACTAAAATGAATATAAGCTGGTCTTACCAGAACAAAGACTACTAAAATTATAGCCAGGACCGGCATAACATAACCGTTAACTGATGGTATATTATGATATCTGCCCAGGGAAAAACCTTTACGCAGGAATAAAATTCCTATATATATTCCTGCTATAAATCCGCCTAATCCTACAAGGGCGTTGAGATCTCCGGCAGAAAGCCTTAAAACCATCCTCAAGGGACACCCCAGGAAAATTAATGCACCCACCATAACCATAAATCCAAGGAAAAAACGAACTAAAGAAGAAGAACCCCCGCGAGCCCTGAATTCTCCCGAAAAAAGAGCTACCAGGAAAGCTCCTAAGATAAAACCGGGCACTTCTGGTCGAAGATACTGTACCACTTCAGCCCTGTGTAAACCTAAACCCCCGGCTATATCTCTTATAAAGCAAGCTACACATATACCATAATTCATTGCATTACCAAAATAAACCAGCAAAACTCCTATTATGCCAATTACTGCACCGGACAATATTATTAGTTTTTTCTCCTCCAAGTTTTCCCCTCCTAAATTTTTTTTGAATTCTTACAATTCTCCCACAAGCTAAATTTCCACCTCCCTCGCGGCAATTTCCCTTACTGCCTTTAAAAAATAATCCACCTGCTCAACATTATTCAAGTAACTTAAGCTTACCCGGACTGTCCCTTCAGGTTTAGTGCCCATGTTATCATGGGCCCAGGGGGAACAGTGAAGGCCCACCCGGGTTAAAATATCATATTTTTCATCGA
>SL_8KL_010_SEDDRAFT_10000780_pt1 | contig 27814 bp, 19 predicted proteins | sample SodLakKL_010_SED_4_FD_11160 | JGI IMG/M metagenome (IMG submission 11160) | reverse complement strand
AACCCTGAGGGCTTAAGTTTTGCTGAACAGCTCAGGGAAGAGGGAGTCCAGATGGGCTGGGAAACCAGGCTGGTTCCCTTTGGCAAGGACATCACCGCCACCGTCTTTGCTCTGGGCTTTGCTTCCCGGGTAGCCATGGCCTTTGGCGGAGTTCAGCCTGGAGATTTCCGCCGGAATTTAATTTATAATAAAAATAGAACCTATGCCTTTGTTCTGGCCCTTGATGAAGTCGATGATATCAAATATGCTCAGGCAGCCGGTGCCATAAACTTCGGTTTTCCCACCATTGCCGATACCGATATTCCTGAGATTCTTCCCACCGGTGTCTGCACCTATGAGCATGTTGTTGCCATGCCCAAGCAGACCGAGAAGGAAAAGATATATGATGAAATCGTCAATAAAGCCATTGAAGTTCGGGGCTTAAAGGTAGAGGTTGAAGAGGTGCCGGTGCCGGTATCCTACGGTCCGGCCTTTGAAGGAGAAATAATCCGCAAGGAAGATATGTTTGTGGAGTTTGGCGGTCAGCGAACTCCTTCCTTTGAGTATCTGCAGATGCTTAAAGATTCCGATGCCGTGGAAGATGGCAAAGTGGTAGTGGAAGGCCCTAAAATTGATGAGATTGAAGAGGGTTCCCAGCTGCCCCTGGGTGTTATGGTCTATATCTATGGCCGGGATATGCAGGAGGATTTTGAGCCTGTAATGGAGAGAATGATCCACACCTATTTCAATCAGGCTTCCGGTCTCTGGCATAATGGTCAGAGGGATATTAACTGGGTTCGAATTTCTAAGACAGCGGTAGAAGAAGGCTTTTCCTTCGAAAATATGGGTGATATCATCCATGCCCGCATGCATCAGGAATACGGCTCAGTGCTGGATAAGGTTGAAGTTCACATTTACACCGAGGAAGAGAAGGTGCTGGAGTTAAGGGAGGAAGCCCGGGAAGCTTATCATCAACGGGATGAAAGAATTATGGGTATGGAGGATACCGATGTTGATACCTATTATTCCTGCGTGCTCTGTCAGAGTTTTGCTCCGGATCACGTCTGTATCATCACTCCTGAAAGGTCCGGCCTCTGCGGCGGTTATACCTGGCTTGATGCCAAGGCCAACTATGAAATTATTCCCACCGGCCCCAATCAGCCGGTTAAAAAGGGAGAATGTCTGGATCAGGAACTGGGTCAGTGGCGGGGTGTCAACGAATATCTGGAAGAGGCCTCCCGCGGCAATCTCAAGAAGTTCAGTGCCTATTCCATGATGGTAGATCCCATGACCTCCTGCGGCTGTTTTGAATGTATTGCAACCATTCTTCCAACAGCCAACGGTATCATGACCGTTCCCCGGGAATTTGATGGTATGACTCCTTCAGGAATGAAGTTCTCGACCCTGGCCGGCCAGATTGGAGGAGGAGTCCAGACACCTGGATTTATCGGCCATTCCAAGCTCTATATTGCCAGTGAGAAGTTCATCAGCGCCGATGGCGGTTTCCGCCGGCTGGTCTGGATGCCAAAGATGCTGAAAGAAGAAATTGGTGACCGTCTCAATGAAAGAGCGGCAAAAGAGGGAATAGAAGATTTTGTCTCTATGATAGCCGATGAAGAAGTAGCCACCTCCGAAGAGGAAGTGGTGGAATACATGCAGGAGGTAGGCCATCCTGCCCTGGAAATGGAGCCTATGATGTAAATCAGGAGTTGTCGGGCGGATAATACCTGGATAATAAACCGGGAGATTGTTTTTAATTCAGGTAAAGAATACAGGATAAATAAAAAGTTAATGAACAGCCGATGATGAACTGCCTCAGATCCATCCCGAATTTACCCTGTCCTGTGAAAGATTAATAGTTCAGCAAGGGGCAGGGGAATTCGGGCAAATAACATAAACCAGAATTTTTTGCAATTGGAGGGTGAAAAAAATGGCACTATCTGCAATGGAGATTTATAAGCTCTTGCCGCAGACCAACTGTGGTGATTGTGGTTTTCCCACCTGTCTGGCCTTTGCTATGCAGCTGGCCAATAAACAGGTTTCTCTGGATGATTGTCCCCATGTTTCTGAGGAAGCCAAGCAGGAACTGGCCAGCGCTTCTGCCCCCCCCATCCAGCTGATAAAGGTTGGCAGCGGCGAGCGGGAAATCGAACTTGGGAAGGAAACAGTCCTGTATCGTCACGAAGAAACTTTTCATAATCAGCCAGGTCTGGGAGCCCTGGTAAGTGACGAGCTGAATGATGAGGAACTGCAGGAGAAGTTTTCCTACTTTAAAGAGTTTAGTTATGAAAGAATAGGAGAAACAATCGCCTTTGAACTGGTAGGAGTTAAAAATGACAGCGGAGACCCCGGCCGTTTTGCTGAGGTTGTAGGCCTGCTGCTGGAAAACACCGGACAGATACCTGTGCTGATTTCCCAGGATCCCGAAGCGGTGGAAAAGGCCTTCTCCGAGAATGCAGAACTGGCTGAGAGACGCCCCTTAATTTTTGCTGCCACAGCGGCTAACAGTGATAAAATGGCAGCTCTGGCCGCCGAGCATGATGCTGCTCTGGCTGTTAAAGGAAATGGACTGGAGGAGCTGGCAGAATTGACTCCGGAGATCAAAGAGGCCGGAGTGGAAAATATTCTCCTCAATCCCGGAACTGAGGAGCCTCTGGCCACGCTTCAGGAAATGACCCAGATCCGCCGTCAGGCTCTGAAAAATAATTTCCGTCCACTAGGTTATCCCACCGTTTCCCTGGTAGAAGGAGATGATCCTCAGGAACAGCTGCTGGATGCCGCCACCTATACCTGTAAATATAACGATATTGTCCTGATAGAGGATGCCAAAGCCTGGCAGGCTCTACCATTGACTGTACTAAGACAGAATATCTATACCGATCCCCGGGTACCACCTACGGTTGAAGCCAAGGCCTTTGAGGTCGGTGAGGATCTGGATGAAAATGCTCCAGTTCTAATGACAACCAACTTTGCTCTGACCTACTTTACCGTAGCCTCTGAGGTGGAGACCAGCAGAGTACCATCCTATATACTGACCGTTGATACTGAGGGGCAGTCTGTGCTGACTGCCTATTCTTCGGAAAATCTTAATGCTGAAATTGCTGCTAAGGCTCTTAAGGAATCAGGTCTGGAGGATAAGCTTAATCACAGGGAAGTAATTATTCCCGGTTATATAGCTGTTATGAGCGGGTCTCTGGAAGTAGAATCAGGCTGGGATGTAGTTGTAGGACCCAGAGAGGCCAGCGGCATACCTGCTTTTCTGAGAGATTATACTCCGGGAGAAGGACAGTAAGATAATATAACTGATCAGGCTCTTTACCTGATTTAACCTGATCTTTAAATAATTTTGTAAATGAGACTAGGAGGAAAATCAATGCCATATACCTTCGCAGTTGCTGGAAAAGGAGGTACCGGTAAGACTACGGTCGCTTCTCTGGTAATTGCAGATTTAATTCGCCGGGAGAGAACCCCTATCCTGGCTGTAGATGCTGACCCCAATGCCAATTTAAATGAAAATCTGGGTGTTGAGGTGCCAGTTACTCTGGGTGATATCCTGGCCGAAACCAAGGATCGCAAGGATATGCCGGCCGGCATTAGCAAACGCCGTCATATTGAATATCAGGTCCAGACGGCTCTGGTTGAGAAAAATGGTTTCGATTTGATGGTAATGGGGCGCACAGAAGGACCGGGCTGCTACTGCTCGGTTAATGATATTTTGCGTTCCTATATGGATGAACTGATGCCGAATTATGATTTTGCTGTACTGGACAATGAAGCTGGTATGGAGCATATCTCCCGCCGGACAACTCGTGATATCGATGATCTTCTGCTGGTTAGTGATGAAAATCCTATCGGGATAAGGGCTGCCGGCAGAATTTTGCAGCTGGTTAATGATCTGGAGATCTTTGTAGGCAGCACCCATTTGATCTTAAATCGGGCCCGCCGGGAAGAGCTCCATCCCAAACTGGAGGAAGAAATTGCCAGGCTTGATCTCAGGCTGGTCGGTAGAATTCCCGAGGATGATGAGGTTCTGGATTATAACCTCAATCAGAAGTCGATGCTGGAACTGCCTGAAGATACCCCGGCCCGGAAAGCTGTGGCTGAAATTATGGAGAAAATCCTCCGATGAGACTGCTGATACTTTATCAGGAAACAGGTCGAGGCTGGGGCAATAGAATTGCCAGATTTATTTCTGCAACTGCTCCAGAAGGCTGGGAGGTTGAAACTCAGAAGATGCCGGCCCTTAATCTACCGGTTATAGATAATCCTGAAGCCTTTGTTCCGGAGAATCTACCCCGGGTTGAGCTGCTGCTGGCTTTGGTTGAAAGCTCCGGACTGGCTCAGCTGATACCGGATATTGCTGAAACCGTTCAGGCTGAAGCTGTGATTGCCCCGGTGGATTTTGAGACCGGTTTTCCCCCTGGTCTGCAGAATCAGGTAAAGGAGCAGCTGGCGGAGAGGGAGATTGCACTGTTGATTCCCGAACCTTTCTGTTCCCTAACAGAGAGGGGAGTTAAGCATAAAAAACTGCGGCAGTTTGCCGAAGTTTACGGTCGACCGGAATTTGAACTGGATTATGACAACCAGAAAATTGCCGGGGTAGAAGTTTTAAGAAGCTCACCCTGCGGGGGAAGCCCTGCGGTGGCCAAAGAATTGCAGGCCGATAGGATTACTGAAGCGGCCAGAAAATCAGGGCTTTATCATCAGTACTATCCCTGTAAAGCCTCGGTTGATATTATCCATCGTTCAGCCTATATAACCGAGGCGGCAATTAAAAGGGCCCGGCAGAGAAAGGAAAGTAAAGATGATGAAAATCTCAGTGAAGCACGATAACTCTAAGGGGGGACAATCGTGGCTGTAGAAAGAGTAACACGTAAGTTTAAGAACACCATAAATACTGTGACCATTGGTACGGGAGATAATGCTGTTACCGTTGGCGGTCATACCGGACTGCCCTTTCTCTATGATGAGGCAGATCTGCCGAACCCACCGGTAATTGCTCTTGATGTTTATGATGAGGTTCCCGAGCGCTGGACAGATACTCTCAAGGATTCAATTGGCAGAGAGGTGATCAGCGATCCGGTAGCCTGGGCTAAAATGGCTGAAGAACTGGATGTCGAGCTGGTTTCTTTAAGATTTACCCGGCATGCTGAAGAGGAAGATCCGGCCTCACCCGAGGAATGTGCCGAACTGGCTAAAGCCATCAATGATGCAGTTGACAGGCCTCTGGTAATCTGGGGCAGTGGCGATGAAGAACCTGATAATAAGCTTTTTCCCGAAGTAAGTCAGGCTCTGGCCGGAGAACAGTGTCTGATCGGTTCGGCAACTGAGGATAATTATAAAACCTTAGCAGCAACCGCTATTGCTGATGGCCATAATGTAATAGGTGAATCACCGATTGATATTAACATCTGCAAACAGGTCAACATACTGCTTTCTGATATGGGTTTTCCCACCGATAAGATAGTTATATTTACCACCAATGGGCCGCTGGGTTATGGCATTGAATATGCCTATTCTATCATGGAAAGAACCCGCCTGGCATCTCTGGGGGGAGATAAGATGATGGCCATGCCGATTATTGCCAATATCGGTCCGGAAACCCAGCGGGCCAAGGAAGTTAAGGTCAGCGAAGAAGATGAGCCAAGCTGGGGAGAGCAGGAAGAAAGAGCAATCGGCTGGGAGACAACCACAGCGGTGGCCTATCTCCAGGCCGGCACCGATATTCTGACAATGGCTAATCCCAGAGCAATTAAGTACATGCAAAACTACATTGCCAGAATGACAAAATAGCAGGATAGAACAGCCGGACAGTTATACTGTCCGGCTGTTTTTCAGCCTGAAGAGCTTGGGAAAAATTTAATTTAGGTAAACATCCATGCTTCTTCGGTCACAAAAATAGATGAAAATAATATGGCTTATTTTCAAGGCAAACTACCATGGCCCGTTAGGCCACAACAATAAATGAAAAAATCACGACATTTTTTCAAGGCAAACCGTCATGCCCTTCTGGGGCTCTACAATAAATGAAAATTTTTCTGCAAATTTTTAAGGTGAATTTAGATTAATTCTTATTATAAATTGGGGAGGTTATTAAAATGATTATTATTGGGGAAAGAATCAATGGTCAGTTTACCGATGTTGAGAAGGCTATTCAGGAAAAGAACAAGAAAGTTATTCAGGATCTGGCACAGAAGCAGGTGGAATGCGGTGCCGATTATCTCGATGTAAATGTGGGAACCTCGGTACCCTCCAAAGAGAGAGTGGATGCCATGCTCTGGCTGGTTGATACCGTTCAGGAATGCACTGAAGCGCCACTCTGTATTGACAGCCCCCGCAAGCCTGTAGTGGAGGCCGCTCTGGAGAAGGTGGATAAGCCGCCTATCATTAACTCCTGTCAGGCTGACCTGGAGGCCCTGGATGAATATATTCCCATGGCCAGGGAATATAATTCTGGTTTGATTGCCCTGACTATGGATAAAGACGGAGTGCCCAATGATGCCGCTAAAAGAGTTGAGCTGGCCGGCAATATTGTTATGAAGGCAACCGAGCACAGCTTTGATTTTGATGATCTTTACATCGACCCCATTGTTCTGCCGGTAAGCGCCACCCAGACCCAGCCCGGATTTTTGCTGGAGGCCATGCAGCAGCTTCAGAATATATCTGATCCCCTGCCCCATTTCAATATCGGTCTCAGCAATATTTCTTCCAACACCAAAGAAAATCATCTGATTAATCGTACCTATGCAGTAATGTGCATAGCTCATGGAGTAGATACGGCAATTATTGATCCCATGGATGAAGAGCTGATGGATGCCATTATTACTGCTGAGATTCTTTTGAACAAGCATATATATAATGATGATTATCTGAGTGCCTACCGCAGCAGCAAGAAATAACAGATTTTATTGGCATTAAAGCTCTGAAAAATGCTGATAAGTGAATAAAAACATAAAAACATAAAACATAAAATCCGGCAAATCAATCATATCCACTGCTGCCTGGCAGTGGATATGGTTTTTTTGGTGTCATAAATTGCTGCTAAATCATTATTAAATTATTAATAATTTTGTTCCAGTCCCCTGTATTGACAGTCGCTGTATTGACAGCTGTCACAGAAGATATCTTGCCAGCCAGGCAGGAATTATTTCTTATAAGTTTAATTATTAATATAGGTGAGTAAGTTTAATTATTAATGCAGGGCGAGTTATATTGGCGATTTTTCATAAATTTAGATTTTAATTCAGCTGTAATTCACCTCTAGGTGATTATGTTGATCCTTTAGCAATATTTATTTTTTCTTAAACAGGAAAGGAGATTTTATCATAAATGGTTAAAAGCTGTGAAGTAACAGTTAATCCAGGGAATAATATCCTGAAGATCAGGCCAGGGGAGAATCTACTGAAAATACTCCAGGAAGCTGAATATGACCTGCAGGTTGACTGCGGCGGTCAGGGTACCTGCGGTCGCTGTCAGGTGAGGATTGATGAGGGGGAAGAATTCAGCTATTCGGGGGAACTTCTCTCTGCCAGCAGGCTGGAGGAGGGTTTCAGACTGGCCTGTCAGCTCGAGGTTGAAGGGGACCTGGAAATAACTATACCGGAATCTTCTCTGCTGGCCGGCCAGCAGATCCTGGTTGGCAGTGAAAAAGAGGATAATTATCTTGAGATGCAGGAAGTTTCCGAAAAGCCCCGGGAGATAAATCCTCTGCTCAGCAGCAGAAGCCTTAAACTCAATCCGCCTTCCCTGCAGGATAATACCGCTGATCTGGATCGAATTTACCGGGAGCTGGCTGGAGAGTCCGGTTTTACTGATTATCGGCTTGAACTGGAGCTGGTACGGGGGCTGCCGGAGCTTTTGAGGGAGAATAACTGGGAGATTAAGGTGCAGCAGGCCGATCTTTTGACCCATCAGGAAATTATTGAAGCTTCTTCCCCAGAAGCCGGCACAGGCTATGGTCTGGCAGTAGATATCGGCACCACCACGGTGGTGGCAGCCCTGCTCGATCTTGAGGATGGTAGTGAAGCTGCCCGCCGGGGAGAGTACAACCGGCAGAGCCGTTATGGTGAAGATGTCATTTCCCGGATAAACTATGCCAGCAAAAATGAAAAGGGGGTAGAGGAGGTCAATCAAGCCCTGATAGAAACCATCAATGAGCTGACTGCTGAGCTGCTTTCCCAAAATGAGATTGAATCCAATCAGATAAAAATGCTGATGATGGCCGGAAATACCACCATGATCCACACCCTTATGGGAGTTGATCCCAATAACATCAGACGCTCTCCCTTTGTTCCCAATTTTTTTATGCCGCCGGTTGTTAGAGCAGGAGAGCTGGGGCTGGAAGCTCTTTTTCAGGCTCCGGTTTACTGTTTCCCGGCTGTGGGAAGTTTTGTGGGAGGAGATATAACTTCTGGCATTCTGGCCTCCCGGCTTCACAGGAATGAGGATCTTACCATGCTAATCGATATCGGCACCAATGGAGAGATTGTGGTCGGCAATCAGAGCCTTTTGATAGCCTGCTCAGCCTCAGCCGGTCCGGCCTTTGAGGGCGGCGGAATCTCCTGCGGTATCAGAGCCATGGAGGGTGCCATCGAACAGGTAAATTTTACTGACGATTATGAATTGCATTACCGCACCATTGGCAGTAAGCCACCCCGGGGAGTCTGCGGCTCAGGGCTGATTGACCTGCTGGCAACCATGCAGGAAAGGGGCATTATCAACCGCTCCGGGAGATACAACCGGGAGTTAGAGAGCGATAGGCTGCGGCAGCGAGAGGATGAAACCTATGAATATCTCCTGGTCCCGGCCGAAGAGACCGATGTGGGAGAGGATCTGGTTTTTTCTGAAAATGATATCAAGCATCTGCTGCGCTCCAAAGGGGCAGTCTATGCCGGAATTAAGATCATGCTGGACCGCCTTTCCCTGGAGGAACAGATGCTGGAAAAGGTTTATATAGCAGGCGGTTTTGGTAATTACCTCAATGTTGAAGCTTCTATCCGGATAGGTCTGCTGCCTGATCTCCCCCGGGAAAGATTTGAATTTATCGGCAACAGCTCCCTTAAAGGTGCCCGCCGGGCGGTTTTAAATGGAGAAGCCTTTAAAGAATCACTGGATCTGGCCAGCAGGATGACCTATCTGGAGTTGAGCTCTGATGAAAACAGCAAGGATTTTATGGATGAATTTATTGCTGCCCAGTTTATTCCCCACACTGATCTCTCACTCTTTCCTTCTCTTGAGGAAAAGGGTAGTCTGGAGGGAGAGTCAAACTAGGAGGGAAAAATATGAAAAATCTTTTTATTGCAGCCACCGGACAGGACCGCGGTAAAACCTCCTTTTCGGTGGGAATGATATCAGCTCTGCTGGAGCATACAGACAGTGTAGGTTACATGAAACCTGTCGGCCATCGCTCTATCACCACCCAGGAGGGTCTTCGGATTGATGAAGACGCCAAACTGATTGACACAATTTATGGCTTCGGTGATAATCTCAAGGATGTCAGTCCCATTATTGTAGACAGCAACTTTACCAGACACTGCATTCAGCACAGCTGTGAACGAGAGGTTGAGGAACAGCTCGGTCTATCCTATGATAGAATAAAAACCGGGCGTGATACGGTGGTGATTGAAGGATCTGGCAAATGCAGTGTGGGAGAGGTTATCAAACTTTCCAATGCCCGGGTGGCTGAACTTCTTGATGCTAAAGTTATTCTGGTTGCTCAGGGTGGTTTTGGCAGCACCATTGATACGGTAATGCTGAATATGGCTTTTCTCCAGAAATTTGACATAGATATTCTGGGAGTTGTTATCAACAAGGTTTTCAAGAAGAAATATGAAGAGGTCAAAGAAATTACCAGTAAGGGTCTCAGAGATCGGGGTGTTAATGTGCTGGGGGTTCTGCCCTATGAAAGACTGCTGACCTACCCCACCCTGGAACATATTGTGGCAGAATGCCCGGAATTTGAACCTCTGACCCAGGCCAGCAAAACAGTGATGCACCGCAATATCAGCAGAATCTTTGTGGGAGCCATGACCCCCCATGAGGCTTTAAAATACCTCAAGGGTCGGGAACTTATAATCACCGGCGGTGATCGCGAGGATATCATAGTTTCGGCTCTTGCCCGTTCAGCTATCCATCTGCAGTCCGGCCGGGGGGGTAGTGTTTCCGGCATTATTGCAACCGGAGGGCTTAAACCCCATGATTCTTTATTAGAAACTGCGGAGAATCTTGGAATTCTTATTATGCAGGCTGAAGATGATACCTATTCTGTTGCCAGCAGAATTAAGGGTATGACCGTGAAACTGAGACCCAATGACCGCCGCAAAATTGAAAAAATTCAGGAACTGGTAAAAACCTACCTTGATATTGATGAGATAATCAAAGCATTGAAGTGAGTTAATCCTTCACCGATAGGGTTAATTCCCTTGCTGTAACGGGATTTATCGAATCGCTGAAAAAGAGAAAATCCAATCAGTGAAAAAGAGTTGAAGTGCTGAGATTAGAGATTCTAATCACTGAAAAGTGTTAATCTAATTGCTGAAAGCAGAAAACCTGATCACCTGGAAAAATAATCATACCGCAAAAATAATTACTTCTCCAAAAGATAAGCAGCATAAATTATCAGCATAAACAAGTTTTTTAGCTTTTTCTTGACAGAAATGATTTTCTATGTTAGCATAATAAAAACCTTTAGGATAAAGCAGCAAAAAGCATCATATAGAGCCATAAAAGGTCTTAAAGAAGAACAAAGAAGCATGATGAAGCTTAAAAGATTAGCTGATGACAGCTGAATAGAAATCCTTATCAAGAGCGGTGGAGGGACTGGCCCTGTGAAGCCCGGCAACCAGCAAATAAATTTGTATGGTGCCACATCCTGCAGGATTTGGGATCCTGAAAGATAAGAGCACAGATTCTTTATGTCTCTTCTTCTTTGAGGAAGAGGCTTTTTTATTTTTAAGAAAGGTTTTTTGATATAACCTTCTCTAAACCCTTTGATATTAAGTTATATCCGAATTTTATGCTTCTATGTTCCTGTGGATTTTTTGTTTATTGCTGTCCTTTATCCGGCAGGTATACAGAAAGGCAGATATTTTTATTACTATTATTATAACTGCTAATAATAACAGTAAATCAATCAAACAACAAATTTCTAGGAGGTCAGAAAATGAAAGATCGAGAAAAGTTGGATTTCGCTACTCTGGCATTACATGCCGGACAGAGCCCTGACCCGGCCACCGGTTCAAGGGCTGTACCTATTTATCAGACTACATCCTATGTTTTTCAAGACTGTCAGCAGGCAGCTGATCTTTTTTCTCTGGAAGAAGAAGGAAATATTTACTCCAGAATCATGAATCCCACCAATGATGTGCTGGAAAAAAGAATTGCTGCCCTGGAGGGGGGGATCGCTGCTCTGGCTGTATCTTCCGGCCAGTCAGCCGAAACCCTGGCTCTGCTCAATATCACCGGGCAGGGACAGGAGATAGTCAGCGGCAGTTCCATTTATGGAGGAACCTATAACCTTTTCCGTCATACTTTTGCCAGGCTTGGCATTACAGTCAGGTTTGTCGATTCTACCAGCCCGGAAACCTTTGCCGCTAAAATTACCGATAAAACCCGGGCCCTTTACCTGGAAACCATTGGCAATCCGGGACTGGATGTGCCGGATATTGCTGCCGTGGCTGAGATTGCCCACCAGGCTGGCATACCACTGGTTGTTGATAATACCTTTGCCACCCCCTATCACTGCCGTCCCATTGAGCACGGTGCTGATATTGTTCTCCATTCCGCCACCAAGTACATCGGGGGACACGGCACTTCTATCGGCGGTCTGATTGTTGACAGTGGCAATTTTCCCTGGGATAACGGTAAATTTCCCGAGCTGAGTCAGCCTGATTCCAGTTATCACGGCCTCGTATATACCGATCACTTCGGTCCGGCAGCCTTTATCGCCAAGGCCCGGGTTCAGCTGTTGAGAGATCTGGGCAGCTGCCTCAGCCCCTTTAACACCTTTCTCTTTCTTCAGGGTCTGGAGACCTTAAGCTTGAGGATGGCACGTCACAGCTCCAATGCCAAAGAAATTGCCGAATATCTCAGCGCTGACAGTCGGGTAGACTGGGTTAACTATCCCGGACTTCCTGGCCACTCCACCCATGACAATGCCAGAGAATATCTCAGTGATGGTTACGGCGGTATGCTGACCTTCGGTATTAAGGGGGGAAGAGAGGCAGGGATAAGATTTATTGAAAGTCTGGAGCTCTTTTCTCATCTGGCCAATGTTGGTGATGCCAAATCACTGGCCATTCATCCGGCCAGCACCACTCACCAGCAGCTGACCGAAGAAGAAAGAGAAAAATCAGGAGTTCTTCCCGGAATGATAAGACTTTCCATAGGTATCGAAGCTGCAGCTGATCTGATTGCTGATCTTGATCAGGCTCTGGCAGCAGCAGTCAAGGAACAGGGGTGATCTGCTATGCCGATTAAGATTCCTGACAACCTTCCGGCAGCCGACACCCTGAAGCAGGAAAATATTTTTGTTATGCCTCTGAAGAGGGCTCTGAGTCAGGATATCAGGGCTCTGAGAATATTAATCCTCAATATCATGCCGACCAAGATAGCCACCGAAACCCAGCTGCTCAGGCTTCTCAGCAATTCTCCCCTGCAGATTGAGATCGATCTGCTGCAGACAGCCAGCCATGAGTCCCGAAATGTCTCCCGGGAGCATCTAATAAAATTCTATCAGGTTTTTGATGATATCAAGGATAAAAAATATGATGGAATGATAATAACCGGGGCCCCGGTGGAAAGACTGGAGTTTCAGGAGGTAGATTACTGGGAGGAGTTGAAAAAGATAATGGACTGGTCCCGCTCCCATGTTTTTTCCACCCTCCATCTCTGCTGGGGAGCACAGGCCGCCCTGAAATATCATTACGGCATTGATAAGTACCCGCTGAAGGAGAAGATTACCGGGGTTTTTCCTCACCGGGTATGCCAGGAAAATACCAGATTACTGCGGGGCTTTGATGATGTGTTTTACGCCCCTCATTCCCGCTACACCGAGGTCAGGGAGAAGGATATTGAAAAATGTCAGGATTTAATGCTGCTGGCCAGATCAGAGGAGGCTGGAGTCTATATTGCTGCCAGTAAAAGTTACCGCCAGATTTTTGTTACCGGCCATTCGGAGTATGAGTACGATACTTTAAAAAATGAATATCTTCGGGATCTAAAGAAGGAAGACAATCCTCCCCGCCCCCGAAACTATTTTACCGCTGGTGATCCCGAGAAAAGACCTCTAAACCGCTGGCGAGCTCATGCTCACCTGCTCTTTGGCAACTGGCTCAATTACTGTGTCTATCAGGAAACCCCCTACGATATCAGCAAAATTGGTGAGGAAATGGAGGTTTTTCGCTGCAATGGGGTTAATGTTTTATAAACCTTTAGTTTGTTAAATTTTCTTTTAATGAAACCCTGGCCCTTTAAGGGGAGCTGATGCTTGCTTAATCTTTTTCTGACTTCCCCTGCAGCAGACTTTTCAGCCTGCTGATTGTTTCCGGTGAGGTTCCACAGCAGCCCCCCAGAATCAGCGCTTCAGGCTCATTTCTCCCGGAGAATTTTTCTGCCTCCTGGAAAAAGCTCTCCTCAAGCTGATAGCTGGTTTTTCCGGTTTTTACATCGAGCTCGGGAGTGCCGGCATTATAATAGAGGCTGAAAGGCAGGGGAGCAAGCCTGGCAATCAGTCGGTCAATTGTTTCCCGGTAACCCGGGTCAGGAGCGATGCAGTTAATCCCGGCAGCCAGAATATTAGCGGCAGGGAACTCTTTCATCAGGCTGGCGAATTTTTCTGGAGTTGTGCCGTAGTTGGTCGAGTGATATCTGTCAAAGGACATGTTGACAATCCAGGGCAGTTCATATTCAGCAGCAGCTCTGAGGGCAGACTTCAGCTCCAGGTGATAGGAAAAGGTTTCGAAGAGGAGAATATCAATTCCACCGGCAATTAGAGCTGCTATCTGCTCTCTAAAGGCCTCTTCCAGTTTCTCCTGATTGTTATTCTGCTCCGGAAATATTGCCCTTTCCGAGCCTGTTGGACCGATACTTCCTGCCGTCAGCCGGCAGCTTTTTTCCCGGGAGTCTTGCTGAAATTTATTGACTGCTTCCTCAGCCAGTTCAGCTCCCTGACGGTTGATTTTTTCTACCAGCTGCTTAAGTTCATTTTTTTCTGCAGTCAGGCCGGTCTCTTTCAGATAGAGCCGGTTGGCACAGAAAGTATTGGAGGTAATAATCTCAGCTCCGGCATCCAGATAAAGCCGGTGAATTTCCCTGACACTTTCAGGGGATTTAAGATTGTATTCCAGAGGGATCATCTTTTTCTGGGAGCTGATTTTCATCAGCTCAGTACCCATGGCCCCATCACCCAGCAGCAGCGGAGTCCCGGCCCTGCTGCCATTCTGCTGCTGTTTTTCCCCTTTATAAGCTCGTGAAATTTACTCCGGGATTTGTTCCTGGTCTGCATAAAATCAACCTCCTCCGGCTGAATTTGCCAGCCTATCTGCCTGACTGATAAAATTCATACCCGATCTTATACTTTTTATAACAAATTACAGCTAAAGCATATTTTTGCAATTACCAAAAAATTTAGCCGACCTATTTAACTGACAGCCAGCTTAGAGAGCTGGTTTTTATTATTTATAGAAGTTTTTTCATTTATAGCTAATTATAACAGAGGAATAGCAGTTATACAATTTCCCTATTGCTGTTTTACACTAAAAATACTTATTTTACACTCACGCTATTATTTTTCAATCAGATGCCCGATCAGTTTTGGCTGGAAGATTGATGGACATTTTAATTATTTTCCTGTATACTAAATTTGGCGAAGTTTAAAATCAGGCTGGCTAAAGCCTGAGCAGCTATTTTTTATCTCCAGAATTGCCTGATTAGAGAGATTAAGGATTTATCAGGTAAATCTGCCCGGGATAGAACCAGCAAGCAAATCATCCAGGATGCTGGACGTTAATATTCCAGGGCATTAATGAAGGCAGAGAAGTTTATTTAAGGTTTTTTTAAGGGAGTGAATATTAATTACTACCACCAGCTGGACAGAGGAGATAGCAGTCAGATCTGATAACCGGGCGGTTGTCAAAAAGTTCAGGATGAAAATTAGGGCCAGAGCTAAATATCTAAGCTGTCACTTCAATTATCTGGAGGCTGAAGGCTATCAGAATTTTTATCTCCTGCTCCTCTTTGATCAGGATGATAAACTGAGACTGCAGTTTATCAATTCTTCCAGTAAAAATATTTCTCAGTTCTGGCTTCATAGAGATGAAAGCAGAACAGGTCTGGGAGGTGTCCCGGGAGAGATTTTACCCGGGGACTGGAGCATAATCCTCTATCTGCCACCCTCTTCCCGGGATTTTAGCTTTCGACTCCAGTTTAAAACCGGGAGCAAATCTTTAAACTTAACCCCCGGGGAAGATTATCCTGCCCTGAAAAATAATGTCTGGGCAGGCTCCTATGCTGAGAGAAAGCCAGGTTCTACTGATAAGTTGATTAATAACTATAACTGGCAGCATGAATTGCAAGAAAAATCAGGCTGGTTTGCCGGAGACCTTCACTGTCATTCCCTCCTCTCCGATGGCCTGATGCTGCCCCGGGAGCTTCAGGTTGAAGCATCCAGCCAGGGTCTTGACTTTTATTTTATTACCGACCATAATATTATACCAACAGGCTGGCCTGAGTCAGCCGGTGAGTCTCTGGTTCTTCCGGGATTGGAAATTACGACCACCAGAGGGCATTTTAATCTTCTGGGGGCGGAAAGGCTTTATTTTACAGATGAGCTGCTGGCGTCCAGTTTTGCCGGCAGCTCAGCAGACTTTTATCTGCCCGATTCTGCCAGCATCAACGGGATTATGAGACAGGCGGCTTCGGAAGAGGTGCTGGTAGTTATCTGCCATCCTTTTCTCCCCGGCTGGGAGTGGGATTATCAGGAGATTAACTTTACCGCAATAACCGCATTGGAGGTGCTGAATGATCCCCGCCTCCCGGGCAGCAAAATAGCTGCCGATAGGTCAATAGATCTTCTGGATTCCCTCTGGAATAAAGGCTGTCAGCTCTGGGGTTACGGCGGCAGCGATATACATATGAGGCCGGGGGAGAGCTATGCTCCTGAAGTTCTTCCCTCCCGGATCGGCAGGCCCCGTACTCTGGTTTATCTGGAAAAATTTTCGCCAGCTGAGATAATTACTGCTCTGCGCACCGGTCAGACCATGGTTACTGCAGGACCGGAGATTTTCTGGCAGGGCCGGGCTGAAGAGAGCAAAATTTTTCCAGGGAGTGATCTGACTGAATACTGCCAGTCAGAAAAAAATGTCATCATTAAGCTTACAGCAGAAGAGTGTCTGGAGTATCCAGAAGCCCGTCTGCGCTGGCTGGAGAACGGGATCTGCCTGCAGGAGAGAATAATTTCAGGTTCTACCGTTTTAGAGGTAGAGCTGGACTGGACAGGAAAGGATTATAACTGGGGAAGAATGGAAGTTAGAGACTCAGAAAACCGCCTGCTGGCCTTCAGCAACCCGGTCTACTGCTGTCCTGCAGAATATATGCAGCCAGCTCCCGCTGAATTCACCTGGCAGCAGGCAGTATCCCTGCAGAAATAAAAAAACCAGCTCCGGGGTTTGGCGGCATTCCGGAGCTGGCTGATTGCTGAAAATCATCTATCTTCATCAGTAAAGAAGTGAAAGTCTGGAATTAAATCAATAGCGGTAAATGGCATTGATTTTGCCAGCCTCTGCCGGCATTTCTGCTGCAGGAATTAAAAAAGCTTCTCCTCCCTGAGAGATAGTTTTAATCAGGGTGTAATTGTAGAGTTCATAACTATCCTCCAGATTTTCATCGCTGCTGAACTCCACTCTTTCTTCTTCGGGTATGAAAACTCCAAACTGTTCGGCGCCCTCTTCGATCAGCAGGGTCTGAATTTTTCCATAGTAAGCATCGGGCAGTATTTCTTTTAGCTCGGATTTGGTTTTTTCGCTGCCCTGAAGTTCCATGAAATTTTCCAGAGCCTGCTGGCGGTCAGCTTTGGTGAGGGGCTCAATAACTTCCCGGGAGTCATTAAAAATCTGGCTGGGCTCCAGTTTTCCCGGGCTGCCCTTGACAAACTCTTCCAGCAAGTTGTTATAGCTGTTGGCTCTGGCATAAATAGGGTAGATTTCTTCCACACACATCAGGAGAAGAGGCACATTTTTAGCTTTTAGGTAATCAGAAACTGCTTCATCTACCAGCCGGAAATACTGAAGAATATCCTCTTTTCTGTCACCTTCAACTGTTTCGTGACCATGAAAGACAGCAGAGCCCCCGCCCCGGGAACTGGAGTGGTGCTGCAGACTACGGCCGGAGTCATCCTGCTCCAGTATTTCAGCAAAACTGCCCGGAAGATTTTCCAGTTCGATCTCTCTGATATCATTTTCAGTCAGATAAAATAATCTGGTGTTATTGCGGCTTAAGCTCAGCAGATAAAACTCCCGGTTTTCATAAATCTCCGGTATAGCCTGTTTTAGATCAAAATAGCGGCAGACCGAGACCTGNTCATAAAAATTCAGGGGAAGACGAAAATACTGAAAGGATTCCGGGTTGAGATAGATGGCCAGTCCGTCACTCTGTTTCAGCCAGAAATCCCGGTCATTCATCAGCCCTGACAGAGGTGACAGTAAATCTTCTATGTCAGCATTACTGTAATCCCAGTTATTTTTAAGCTTTGTTTTTGTGGAGCTGAGCAGATTTTTAAACCGGATTTTCATCTTGTTGACGGCATTACCTGCCGATTTTTCTGTGGGCATATAGAGTGAGATCTGAGGATAAACTTCGGAGGAGATTAAATCCATGACATCATCTTTTGCTAATTGATCCATAGTTTTTCCCTCCTGTGAAAAGAATTTTAAATTTTTCAAGCTGAAACTGCTGCTAACTGCTTGCTGCTCTCTGGTAAAATACCGGATAGTTTTAAAAATGCATAGGGGTATTTGTTTATATTATAATATAAAAGCGGGAAATCAGCAATTAATTTTACTATCCTCAGTTTGCCCGGCTCCTTTCAAACCCTGTTGATTCCTGCTAATAAGAGAAATGATCGAGCTAGCTAACTTTGAATATCTACCGTTTAATAATCAAAGGGATGTGAAATGATGATAGAAATAGATAGTTTAAGCAAGTCTTATAACGGTGTCAGGGCTCTCAAAGGAATTAATCTTAAGGTGGAGTCGGGAGAAATTTTTGGTCTTCTGGGTCCGAATGGAGCTGGAAAAACCACCACTATCAGGCTTTTAACCGGACAGCTCAGGCCTGATTCCGGCGGGGCTAAAATTTTTTCTCGGGATGTTTTTCAGGAAAGAGAGGAGATATTAAAAAACCTGGGGGTGGTTCCGGAAGAGACAAATCTCTATGAAAGATTAACCATTCTCCAGAATTTAAAATTTTTCTGCAGGCTCTATCAGGTAGATTATGCCAGAATTGAGGAATACCTTGAAATGGTGGGATTGCTGGCAGAACAGGACCGTCAGGTAAAAAATCTTTCCCGGGGTATGAAACAAAAAGTGCTGCTAATCAGAGCTCTGCTGCACGATCCTGAAGTATTGTTTCTGGATGAACCTACCTCAGGCCTTGATCCTGGCTCAGCCTCGGTGATTCACAGAATTCTGCAGGATTTAAACCGGGAGGGAATGACGGTATTATTGACTTCTCATAATATGGAAGAGGTTGATAAACTCTGTCACCGGGTTGCCTTTTTAAACCAGGGTCAACTGGTTGAACAGGGCATCCCCCGGGATTTAAAGCTGAGACATTCCCGCCAGCAGATCAGGATTGTTTATCAGGAACAGGAGAAAATCAGAGAAGAGCTGCTGGATATTCAGGGGAAGGAAAGCGCAGAATTTATTGCCGATCTGATAACCGAAGGCCGCTTGCAGGCAATTCATTCTCAGGAACCAACCCTGGCAGATATATTTGTGGAAATTACTGGAAGGGAGCTGGACTAAATGTCTAAAATAGCCAGAATTACAGCGGTTTTGATTAAGGAGATTCAGGACATCCGAAAAAACCCCAATATCCTGGTGATGTATGCTCTGCCGGTATTTCTGACTCTACTCTGGAACAATATCATGCCGGGAATGCCTCCTGCAATGGCTCTCAGCTTCGGTCTGCTTTTTCTGGTGGTGATGGTAGGTATGTATGTTCCTTCGATGATGATAGCTGAAGAGAAGGAGAAGAAAACTATTGAGGTCCTGCTGCTATCTCCGGCAACTCCAGCAGAGGTTATTATCGGCAAGGGACTGCTGACATTGCTCTCGATTATTTTGGTGGCTTTTTTGCTGATGCTGATTGCCGGCAATCAGCTTCAGGGGCTTCTTACCATTCTACTTGCTACAGCAATTACTTCAATATTTGCTATTTTTCTTGGTATGATAGTTGGACTGCTGGCCAAAAATCAGATGTCTACCGGCGTGGTTGGTATGCCGGTTTATCTTCTGCTTTTGATAATGCCGCAGGTTGCTGATATTGGCCCTGAGCCAGTTCAGCTGCTGGCCAACTTTTTACCAACCTATCATTATCTGCTGATTCTGGAATCAGCTCTGACTGCCGCTGCCGGGCCAGCCGAAAGTCTATTTCAACTGGCTTTTATTGCCTTCAGCAGTTTAATAGTTTTTCTGGGGCTGCTTTATATCTATCGGATTAAGGGACTGAAAGGTTAATAGAGAAAAACCCTCTGTAGAGCATAAATCCGGGGTTTTGCTTTCAGAAGACAAAATATTATAAAAAGAAAGAAAATATAAATTTATTGCTCTCTCCTTTACAATGTTAAAGTAATATGTTAGTATTCAGAGAAATACATACTTTTTTAGACAAACCAGAACAGATATCAATTGTAAGATTTTTCTAGAAGTGAGTATGATGAGTAGTGAGTATTAGAGGAGGAAGTAAAATGTCGGATAAGAGAATTGATGCTCTGGGAGCTGTGAATAGAGGTGTTCCCTGTCCTTCGGGACTCTGTACCCTGTGCCAGTCAGACTGCCGGGGTCGCTGTGAGACCTGGCTTTCTGCTCTTCACGGCAAACAGATGCTCTATCCCCGGGATTTTGGCTCGATTACCTCGGGTAGTAAAAATATCGACCCCCGGGGCAGCAGCTATGATGCTCTCAGAATTCAGGGATATGTCTTTGGCTCTCAGGGTCAGGATGAAGATTTAACCTCTGAGGCTGACGACTGCATTTATCCCAATGTAAATATTGAAACTTCTTTTGGCAGTAAAATAAAAAGCAGGGCAAAAATGCCTATTATGACAGGTGCGCTGGGCTCTACCTTTATTGCTGAAAAGTACTGGAATTCCTTTGCCGTGGGAGCGGCTCTGGCCGGTTTTCCCATTGTAATTGGAGAGAATGTGGTCGGTGTTGACCGCAATTCCACCATAGAGAATGGAGTAATTACCGAGGCTCCTGAGATGGACCGCCGGATTGATATCTATCAGAGATATACCCGGGATGGTTACGGTGATATCTTTGTTCAGTTAAATGTTGAAGATACCCGCAACGGAGTGGCTGAATACTTAATCGAAAACTACGGAAATGATATTATAATTGAGCTGAAATGGGGGCAGGGAGCAAAAAATATTGGCGGCGAAATCCAGGTGAGAAGTCTGGAATATGCCAGTTTTCTGGCTGAGAGAGGTTATCTGGTTGATCCTGACCCTACCAAAGAAGTTACCAGAAAAGCCTACCAGTCCGGAGCAGTAAAAAGCTTTGCCCGCCACAGCAGGCTGGGTGCCACCGAAGCTCAGGATGTTGATAGCTTTAAGGAAGCTTTCCTGGAAAGGGTTGCTTACTTGCGCTCGCTGGGATTTAAAAGAATCTCTTTGAAAACCGGGGCCTATGGTATGAGAGCTCTGGCTATGGCCCTGCGCTTTGCAGCTGAAGCCGAGCTTGATCTGGTCACCATCGACGGGGCAGGAGGTGGAACCGGAATGAGCCCCTGGAACATGATGCAGCACTGGGGCGTTCCTTCTCTACCCCTGCACACCAGAGCGGTAGAGTATGCCGGGATCCTGGAGGAACAGGGTTTTAAGGTGCCGGATCTCTCACTGGGCGGAGGACTGGCCCGGGAGGATCACATATTTAAGGCTCTGGCCCTGGGCTCTCCCTATGTCAAACTGGCCTGTCTGGGGAGGGCTCCTATGATAGCCGGATTTTTAGGTTCCAACATCGAAGGAGTTTTCTACCCGGCCCGTAAAGAAGAGCTTAACGGCAACTGGGATGAACTGCCTCCAGCAGTCAAAGAAGCCGGCAGCCGGCCCCGGGGCATTTTTGCCGGTTGGTATGATGTTGAGGAGATTGTTGGATCCCGGGAAATGGAGAACATTCCCTTTGGAGCAGTGGCTCTTTATACTCTAGCCGATAAACTCAGCACCGGCCTCAAGCAGTTACTGGCCGGAGTGAGGAAGTTTAATATTGCTGAAATATCCCGGACAGATCTTATGTCGGGAAACAGGGAGGTTGAGGAATTGACGGGCATTCCCTATATGACTGAAGCTCTGCATGGGGAAGCCCTTGATATTTTAACTGAATAAATTCTTCGCCCTGGAGTCAATTTCATTTTAGTCCCGCTCTTTGTCCGTTGCCTGAAGCAGCTTAAGCCGGGACATATTTCCAGTTTCCTGGGAATGTTCTAGATGAAATAATAGGCTCCATTTTTTCTTTTTTAGCATAAATAACTATTGGCTTACCATGGCAATTTAGATTTATGAGAGGAGTGATTATTTTGAGCAAGAGATTCACCGGAGCAGAGATATTTATAAAATCTCTCTCCCGGGAAGGAGTAGAAACTATCTTCGGATATCCTGGTGGCACTGTGCTGCCAATTTATGATAAACTCTATGATGCCGAATTTGAACATATTCTCCCCCATCATGAGCAGGGTGGAATTCACGCTGCTGATGGCTATGCCCGTTCTACCGGGAGAATCGGTGTGGTTATTGCTACCTCTGGTCCCGGAGCTACCAATCTGGTTACCGGACTGGCCACAGCCTACATGGATTCGGTGCCCCTGGTGGCCTTTACCGGTCAGGTGCCGAGCCATATGCTGGGGACTGATGCCTTTCAGGAGGCAGATATAACCGGCATTTCGATGCCGATTACCAAGCACAATTATCTGGTACAGAAAACCGAGAATCTGGCCAGAATTATTAAAGAGGCCTTTCATATTGCCAGCAGCGGCAGGCCGGGCCCGGTTCTGGTTGATATTCCCAAGGATATTATGCTGCAGGAGGTGGAGTTTGTTTATCCTGAGCAGGTTGATCTCCGTGGCTATAAACCCAATTATCGGGGGCATCCTCTGCAGATTAAAAAAGCTGCTGAGAAAATTAATCAGTGCCGCAGGCCGGTTCTCTATGCTGGTGGAGGTGTTATTATTTCGGAGGCCAGCAGTGAACTCCGTCAGCTGGCTGAAAAGGCTCAGATACCGGTTACCACTACCCTCACCGGCCTGGGAGCCTTTGATGAAAAAAACAGACTCAGTCTGGGAATGCTGGGAATGCACGGCAGCACCGAGGCCAATATGGCAATCTCCCATGCCGACCTTATCATTGCAGTGGGCTGTCGTTTTGATGACCGGGTTACCGGCAAACTTGAAGAGTTTGCTCAGGAAGCTGATATTATTCATATTGATATAGACCCTGCTGAGGTTGGAAAGCGGGTGGCAATTGATATTCCCATCGTTGGAGATGTAAAAGGTATTTTGACAAAACTAAATGAACAGGTCTCTGAGAAATCAAGCAATGGCTGGGGCTCACAGATTCAGGAATGGCAGGAGATGGACTGCCGCAGGTGTAGCTCTACCGGGAAAAATGGCCGGCTATCCTCCAGACCGATAATTGAAGAGATTGACAGTCTTACTGATGGAGAGGCCTTTATTGTTACTGAAGTCGGCCAGCATCAGATGTGGGCCGCTCAGTTTTTTAACTACAACCGTCCCCGGCAGTTTATTACCTCCGGAGGGCTGGGTACCATGGGCTATGGCTTTCCCGCTTCGCTGGGTGTACAGGTCGGGAACAGAGAGGCTACGGTATTTCTGCTGGCCGGTGATGGCAGCTTTCAGATGAATATTCAGGAGCTGGCCACGGCAGCCAAGAATAATCTGCCGGTCAAGATAGTAATTTTTAATAACCATTATCTGGGAATGGTCAGACAGTGGCAGGAGATGTTCCTGGATAGAAGGTATTCATCTACCTGCTTAAGGCGGCGGTCTGACTGTCCTCCGCAGTGTTCAGAACCGGATGAAGGCTGTCCTGAAATGATTCCTGATTTTACCAAAGTAGCGCAGGCCTATGGGATTAAGGCGGAGAAGATCACAAAACCTGAGGAAGTCAGAGCTGCCCTGGAAAGGGCGCTGGCAGAACCAGGACCCTATCTGCTGGACTGTTTGATAGAGGTTGAGGAAAATGTTTTTCCCATGGTTCCGCCGGGAGGCAGTCTTTATGAGATGATACTGGAGGAGGAATCAGAATGAAGCATACAGTAGCAGTTCAGGTAGCCAATGAATCGGGAGTGCTGGCCCGGATTGCCAGCCTTTTCAGCCGCCGGGGATTTAATATTGAAAGCCTTTCGGTGGGACAGACCGAGGATGAGGATGTCTCCCGAATTACTCTGGTGGTCTGCGGCAGCCAGAAGGACCTGGAGCAGCTGGAAAAACAGCTTAATAAACTGATTGTGGTCTACAAAGTGAGCAATATTACCAATGATCCGGCTGTCAGCCGCAGCATGGCCTTTATTAAGGTTCGGGCTGATTATTCCACCCGGTCGGAAATTATTCAGATTGTTGATGTTTTTCGGGGTGAGATTGTTGATGTGGCAAATGACTCGGTCATGGTTGAGGTGACTGGAGATGAGGGTAAAATTAATGCCATGGAGGAGCTGCTGGAGCCCTATGGCATTATTGAACTGGTCAGAACCGGAAAGATTGCCATGACCAGAGGGAAAAAATAACCAGAGAAGTAATTTGATAAAGAGCTATATATTTGTTTACCTGCAGAAGAAGAGAATATCCATCGAGAAATAATAAAAGAGGAGCTGAAATAACAAATGGTAGATATGTATTACGATACCGATGCGGATCTGGCCAAACTTGAAGATAAAACCATTGCAGTTATAGGTTACGGGAGTCAGGGGCATGCTCAGGCTCAGAATTTGCGGGATTCCGGTCTGAAGGTGATTGTCGGGCAGCGCCCGGGTGGAGCCAGCTATGAAGAGGCGGTCTCCGATGGCTTTTCACCGCTGCCGGTGGCCGAGGCAGCTAAAGAGGCTGATATAGTGCAGGTGCTGCTGCCCGATGTTGTGCAAAAATCGGTCTATCAGGAGGCTATTCAGCCCAATCTGGAGGCCGGCAATGCCCTGGTATTTTCCCATGGTTTTAATATTCACTTCGATCAGATTGTCCCTCCAGAAGAGGTTGATGTTTTTATGGTGGCTCCGAAAAGTCCCGGCCATCTGCTTCGGGTTTATACCCAGGGCGCTGGCGTTCCCTGTCTTTTGGCCCTATATCAGGATGCCACCGGTCAGGCTAAAGATCTAGCCCTGGCCTATGCTAAGGGAATCGGAGGAACCCGGGCCGGGGTGATAGAGACCACCTTCAAGGAGGAGACCGAGACCGATCTTTTTGGAGAACAGGCCGTACTCTGCGGCGGTACCACTGAACTGGTTCGGGCAGGTTTTGAAACCCTTGTCGAGGCAGGCTATCAGCCCGAGATTGCCTATTTTGAATGCCTTCATGAGCTCAAACTTATTGTAGATCTGATGTATGAGGGTGGTATTGCCAATATGCGGGACTCCATTTCTGATACTGCTGAATATGGTGATCTGACCTCCGGCAAAAAGGTAATCAATGAGAAGTCCCGGGAGGCTATGAAAGAGCTCCTGCAGGAGGTTCAGAACGGTGAGTTTGCCAAGCGCTGGCTGCTGGAGAATCAGGCTGGCAGGCCCTCCTATAACAAGCGCAAGGAGAAGGATGCCGTTCATCAGATTGAGAGGGTTGGCAGCAAACTTCGCGGTATGATGAAATGGATAAAAGAGTAAAGGAGTTGGGGAAAATGACAGTAAAAATATTTGATACAACATTGCGAGATGGAGAACAGTCGCCGGGAGTTAGCCTGAATTCTGAAGAAAAGTTGAGGATCGCCAGACAGTTAGCCAAGCTGAAGGTTGATGTGATAGAGGCCGGTTTTCCTGTGTCTTCTCAGGGAGATTTTCAGGCGGTGGAGAAAATAGCCCGCGAGGTGGANGGACCCACTATAGCAGCTCTGGCCCGGACCAATTTTGAGGATATCGATCGGGCCTGGGAGGCAATCAAACANTCCAGCAATCCCAGGATTCATACCTTTATCGCCACCTCGCCNATTCATATGGAGTTTAANCTNAAGAAGAGCCCTTCTGANGTGCTGGAAAATGCAGTTAAGGCTGTTAAAAGGGCCAAGGGTTATACCGAGGATGTGGANTTTTCGGCTGAGGATGCCTCCCGCAGCGAGCGGGATTTTCTCTGTAAAATCTTTCAGGCGGTAATCGAGGCTGGAGCCACCACCATCAATATTCCTGACACNGTTGGCTATGCCACTCCCGGTGAGTTTGGTGAACTGGTCAGGTACATCTGTGAAAATGTTTCCAATATAGGTCAGGCNGAGGTGAGTGTTCACTGCCATAACGATCTGGGTATGGGGGTGGCCAACTCAATTGCTGCAGTGGAAAATGGGGCTACCCAGGTTGAATGTGCCGTTAATGGGATTGGAGAAAGGGCCGGCAATGCTGCTCTGGAGGAGATAGCTCTGGCTCTCAATACCCGTCAGGATTACTATGAGCGGAAAACTGCCCTGAATTTACAGGAAATTTACCGTACCAGCCGGCTGGTAAGTCAGTTGACCGGTATGGATATTCAGTTCAATAAGGCTGTGGTCGGTAAAAATGCCTTTGCCCATGAGGCCGGCATTCATCAGGATGGAGTTATTAAGGAGAGAACTACCTATGAAATAATGGATGCTAAAACAATAGGTCTTAAGGAAAATCGAATTGTAATGGGAAAACATTCCGGACGCCACGCCTTCCGGGAGCGGCTGACTGAGATGGGCTATGATTTAAACCGGGATGAGTTGAACCAGTGTTTTAAGCGTTTTAAGGAACTGGCTGACCGCAAGGGAGAATTAACTGCTCTGGATCTTGAGGCCATTGTGGAGGATCAATTCGGTCAGAGCCCGGAACTTCTAAAATTGAAACTGTTGCAGGTAGTAACAGGCAACGGCATCTCTACCGCTACTGTGCACATGGAAAGAGAGGGCGAGAAGGTCCTGGAATCGGTCTGTTCCGAGGGCGGTCCAATTGATGCTGCCTATGAAGCGATTAACCGGGTGGCTGAGGTGGATTGCCGGCTAGATATCTTTAAGATAGACGCCATCACAGGCGGCAAGGATGCTCTGGGCAATGTGACTGTTAAGGTTGAGTACGAAGAAGAGCTTTATCTGGGCCGGGGTGTCAGCACCGATATTATTAAAGCAAGCGCTGTGGCCTATAACAATGCCCTCAATAAAATTATGGCAGCAAAGATCCGGAAGGGAAGATAAGCTTATGGCTATGACAATGGCAGAAAAAATACTGGCTGTTCATTCCGGTCGTGACAGGGTAAAGCCGGGAGAGATAGTAAAGGCTGAAGTTGATCTGGTACTGGGCAATGACATTACAGCCCCGGTAGCTATTCGAGAATTTGAGAAGATCGGGGTCGAAAAGGTTTTTGATGCCGGCAGGATTGCGCTGGTTCCGGATCATTTCACTCCCAATAAAGATATAAATTCTGCAGAACAGAGCAGGCTGCTCAGGGATTTTGCCCGGGAGCAGCAGCTGGATAATTATTTTGAAATTGGTGAGATGGGTATCGAGCACTGCCTTTTGCCGGAACAGGGTCTGGTGCGGCCTGGTGAAATTGTTATTGGAGCTGATTCCCATACCTGTACCTATGGAGCTCTGGGAGCTTTTGCCACCGGGGTGGGAAGCACCGATATGGCTGCAGCCATGGCCAGCGGTCAGGCCTGGTTTAAAGTTCCGGAATCCATGAAGTTTATTTTTCAGGGAGAGCTGCCAGAATGGGTTGGCGGCAAGGACCTAATACTGCAGCTGATTGGAGATATTGGGGTTGATGGAGCTCTTTATCGGGCAATGGAATTTGTCGGAGAAACAATTGAAAACCTTTCTCTGGCCGGTCGGATGACCATTGCAAATATGGCCATTGAAGCTGGAGGAAAGTGCGGACTGATTGCTCCGGATAAAAAGACAAGGGAATATCTTAAGGGAAGAACCACTGTCGATTATACCGAGTATTACAGTGATTCCGGGGCTGGTTATTTTGAGGTTAGAGAATATGATGTCAGCAAGCTGGAACCTCAGGTAGCTTTCCCCCATCTGCCGGAGAATACCAGGGGCATCAGTCAAGTCGGTGAGGTGGAGATAGATCAGGCGGTGATCGGCTCCTGTACCAACGGACGNCTNGAGGATCTCAGGCTGGCTGCTGAGGTGCTGGAAGGACGGGAGCGGCATCCTGAGGTACGGCTACTGATTTTTCCCGGCACCCAGCAGATTTATCGCCAGGCCCTGGCCGAGGGAATCATTGACACTCTGGTTGCAGCAGGAGCGGCAGTCAGCACCCCAACCTGTGGACCCTGCCTGGGTGGTCATATGGGAGTTCTGGCCGCCGGTGAGAGAGCCATTGCTACCACCAATCGAAATTTTGTGGGACGGATGGGCCATCCTGAGAGTGAAGTCTATCTGGCCAA
>SL_8KL_010_SEDDRAFT_10000778_pt1 | contig 27863 bp, 22 predicted proteins | sample SodLakKL_010_SED_4_FD_11160 | JGI IMG/M metagenome (IMG submission 11160) | reverse complement strand
GAAAAGTGGTGTTTTTTTGTTTGTGTTATTTGTGTAACGACTTAAATATAAACAAAATACATCACTTTTCCTTGTTTTTATTTTACTTTTTCAAGTGGCAGCTTTTGTTTTATCGGGTTCCCTGACCACTATTTGCAGACAAGGCTTCAATTAATATTGCCCCCTCTGGCATCATGAGGTTAACAGATTCCCTTATTCAAATGTTTTATAGATAATTATGTCACTGTTTGAAAATATATATTTCTTTTTTATACATTTGTGCTTTATTTAAAAAACAAAAAAAACTTAGTTATGCCTTTGATTTTCTGGTTAGTTCCTTTTAGTGCAGTAGCAGCTCTTGTGGTAGCTTTTTTGTTTTACAGACAAATGTTTCGATATGATGAGGGTACAGACTTAATGAAGGAAATTGCCGGCCACGTTCGTGAAGGTGCTTCAGCGTATCTTCGTCAGCAATACAAGGTAGTAATTATAGTTTTTATAGTTATTTCTCTTGTTTTGTCGCTGTTGGCATACGGACTGGGAGTTCAGAACCAGTGGGTGCCGTTTGCGTTTTTCACAGGAGGTATTTTTTCGGCTTTTGCCGGTTTTGTAGGGATGCGAACTGCCACTTTTGCTTCCTCCCGTGTTGCCAATGCATGCAGGGAGTCTCTTAATGGCGGTTTACGTCTTGCTTTCCGAAGCGGGGCGGTGATGGGACTGGTTGTTGTCGGACTTGTACTGCTGGATATTTCGGGATGGTTTATAGTACTCAATACTTTTTTGCCGGAAACCGGTGACGGGTTTAAGCTTATGTCGATAACAGCAATAATGCTCACATTCGCTTTGGGTGCTTCCACACAGGCTTTGTTCGCCCGTGTTGGAGGTGGCATTTTTACAAAGGCTGCAGATGTGGGAGCTGACCTGGTAGGAAAGGTTGAATCGGGTATTCCGGAGGATGACCCCAGAAACCCGGCAGCTATAGCTGACAATGTGGGCGATAACGTTGGTGATGTTGCCGGTATGGGGGCAGATCTTTTTGAATCTTTTCTGGTATCAATACTTGCTTCTGCTCTTCTTGGCGCTGCCGCCTTTTTTGATTATGGTCCACATATGCAGATGAATGCGGTAATTGCTCCCATGCTTATAGCCGCTACAGGCACTTTACTCTCAATACCGGGTATCTTTATGGTTAGGGCCAAAGAAGGGGCTTCCCAGAAACAATTGCTGGGATCGCTGAACCTTGGTGTTAATTTCACAGCCTTTTTTATTTTGATATTCTCACTTATAATATTATATGCACTTGGGCTGCCCAATTACCTGGGAATATGGGCAGCCATTGTAATTGGCCTTCTTGCAGGGATAGGAATCGGCAAGTCGACCGAATACTTTACCTCTTCTTCTTACAGGCCCACGAAAAATATAGCCAAATCAAGTGCTTCCGGTTACGGTCCGGTTATTATCAGCGGTTTCGGCACAGGTTTGTTCTCAGCCGCTGTTCCGATGATCATTGCTGTTGTGGTAATAACTTTCACATATTTTTGTGCTGCAGGTTTTACATTTGATATAGCGAACCTTAACTACGGACTCTACGGGATTGCCCTTTCGGCCGTTGGAATGCTTTCTACTCTGGGTATTACCCTAGCCACTGATGCCTATGGTCCTATTGCCGACAATGCCGGCGGAAGTGTTGAAATGGCCGGTCTGGGCCCAAATGTGCGCAAAAGAACAGATGCACTTGATGCATTGGGCAATACCACCGCAGCTACCGGCAAGGGGTTTGCCATCGGAAGTGCTGCCCTTACCGCACTTGCACTTCTGGCTTCCTATTTTGAAGAGGTAAAAATGTTCTTTATTAAGGTAATTGAAAAGCCTGATATCCTTATTAATGGCATGCCTGCTATTGAGGCGGAGTTCATAGATTATGTTCACCATTTTGAGCTTCATATAATGAACCCGCGTATGATAGCAGGTGTAATGACCGGGGTTATGGCGGTTTTCCTGTTTGCCGGACTAACCATGAATGCTGTCGGAAGGGCTGCACAGAAAATGGTGGAGGAGGTAAGGCGGCAGTTCAAAGCGAATCCGGGAATACTGGAAGGTACATCAAAGCCCGATTATGCCAGATGTGTTGAAATTTCAACAAAAGGCGCCCAAAAGGAAATGCTGGCTCCGGCACTTATTGCACTGCTGATACCGGTAGTTGTCGGCTTTATTTTCGGAGTTGCCGGTATTTCTGGCTTGCTTGTAGGTACTATAATAAGCGGTTTTGCAGTGGCTGTTTTTATGGCAAATGCCGGTGGAGCCTGGGACAATGCAAAAAAATATATCGAAGAAGGCCATTATGGGGGTACAGGTTCAGACAGCCACAAGGCTTCTATTGTTGGCGATACCGTCGGGGATCCTTTTAAAGACACCTCCGGACCCAGCCTTAATATCCTTATTAAGCTTATGGCGATATCATCTGTGATTACAGTTGGAATAGCCGTCAGTTACAATATTTTTTAATAAAAAAATTCTAGCCTTAAATAAGTTAAAAAATGAGCGGCAATGAAAATAAAGCCGCTCATTTTTGACTGTGGTGCGCTAAAGATTAGAGTCAAAACTTAAGGAACCGCCGTATACCGAACGGTACGTACGGTGGTGTGGGAGGCCGAAACGGGAATTAATCCCGTTCCTCCTACCCGATTGGAGCATAACAGAGAGCTTAATCTTAATGTTTTGCCAAAAAATGCATATTCTTATAGATTTGCCGGAAGCGTAATTTCGGGATTTTCATTTGATTTTTCCTCTTTACTTCCCTGAAGTATTCGCACTGCCCCCTTATCCGCTGAAGAGGCAAAGAGTGCATAAGCTTTAAGGGCTTTAGAGGTTTGCCTTGTTCTGTTTGCGGGCCGATAGGCGTTTTTGTTTTTTGAAAGTTCTCTCATTTTACGTTTTTCAATATCTTCTTTAGCTATTTCAGCATGGATTTGCCTTCGGGGGATATCTATTGTTAGCTGATCCCCGTTTCTGATAAGTGCAATAAGGCCTCCGGCAGCTGCTTCAGGTGAGATGTGACCCACCGACAAGCCGGAGGAGCCTCCGGAAAAGCGTCCGTCTGTCAAAAGGGCGCATTTTTTCTCCAGGCCGGCCGACTTCAGGTATGAGGTTGGATAAAGCATCTCCTGCATTCCCGGTCCCCCGCAAGGCCCTTCATATCTTATAACAATCACTTCACCTTCCCTGACTTCTCCTGAGAGAATACCTTTGCATGCTTCCTCCTGTGAATCAAAAACTCTGGCTGGCCCTCTGAAAGCTAAAACAGAGGGATCAACACCGCTTGTTTTAACTATGCATCCGTTTTTAGCAAGATTGCCCCGCAGAACTGCCAGTCCCCCGTCACCTGAATAAGCATTTTCTACGTTTCTTATACATCCCTTACGCCTGTCAGTGTCAAGCTCTTTATACATTGAATTTCCGGTTCCCATTTTACTAGTTCGTATTCTGCCCGGAGCGCTTTTGTATAATTCAAAAGCCTCCCGGGAGGCCTCCTTGTTCATTATGTTATAGGATTTAAGGGCTTCTTCCAGTGTGGAATGATCAACCCTGGATGCTGAACCGTCAATCAGGCCGGCTTCCTTAAGTGATCCCAGGATACCGAATACCCCTCCGGCCCTGTTCACATCCTCAATGTGATAGTCACTTGAGGGTGATACCTTGCATAAAACCGGAGTTTGCTTTGATAAACGGTCAATATCCTCCATTGTAAAGTTTACCTCAGCTTCATGCGCAATGGCAAGAAGATGTAAAACCGTATTTGTAGAGCCTCCCATTGCAATATCAAGTGTCATGGCGTTTAAGAAAGCTGTACGTGTGGCAATGTTTTTGGGCAGAACCGAAACATCACCATCACCATAGTAGTTATAAGCCAGCTTTACTATCAAACAGGCTGCTTTTTCAAATAGCCTCAAGCGGTTGGAGTGTGTTGACGGAATGGTGCCGTTGCCTGGCAAAGCAAGGCCAATGGCCTCATTAAGACAGTTCATAGAGTTGGCAGTAAACATGCCCGAACAGGAGCCGCATGTTGGGCATGCATTTTTTTCAAGCTTTTCCAATTCTTTTTCATCTGCCGAATTGTTTCCCGATGCAACAATAACATCTACAAGGTCTACTGCTTTTCCCTCTACTAGTCCGGCCTCCATTGGTCCGCCCGAGACAAAAACAACAGGTATGTTAAGCCGCATTGCGGCCATCAGCATGCCCGGTGTAATCTTGTCACAGTTGCTTATGCAAACCAGGGCATCTGCGCAATGTGCGTTTACCATGTATTCTACACTGTCGGCAATCAACTCCCTTGAGGGAAGAGAGTAGAGCATGCCGTTATGCCCCATTGCAATTCCGTCATCAATGGCAATGGTGTTGAACTCGGCTGCAAAACAGCCCTGACTCTCAATTTCTTTTTTTACCTTTTGCCCGGCTTCATGTAGCTGCGCATGACCCGGCACGAACTGGGTGAACGAGTTTGCAATGGCAATTACCGGTTTCCCCATTTGGCTCTCTTCCATTCCGTTGGCTCTCCACAAGCTGCGTGAACCCGCATTGAATCTGCCATGGATGGTAGTACTGCTTCTTAATGGATTCTTCATACCTATAATAATTAAAAATGCCCTCTCATCCGGAAGTGAGAGGGCATTTAAGTTAAAACAATTAATTAATTTCCTACATGCCGTCTTCACCTCCGTGGGAAATGCCCCATAGAATGATAATAATCAAAATATGCAAGACGGATATAGGTCTCATTTTTTCATTATTTAATATCACTGCCAAATATTCTCAGGCCAGCCTTAATAAATTTGTCAGCAGCAAATGTAATAATAAATGTGTTAACAAATAATTAATGATCTTATTTTTCCGGGCCATTACAAATGTTAAATGCTCCTTTTTTTCATATATTCCATGCCCCCGGTTTTGTGATATTTTGGCAGCAGGCAATTGATGAGAGGTTTATTTGATTAACCGGGGGTGAATTTTTTCAGTTCTATATTTTCTCCGTCAAATGTGGCGTATGTAAAATTAAATAGCCAGTCGCCCAGGTTCACAATTCGCGATCTCCCGTTTTTTAGCTGACGGTTTAGTGGTATATGTCTGTGACCGAATACGAAAAAGTCAATTTCTTCACTTTCCAGCATTTTGTTTGCAAAAATGAACAGCTCTTCATTCTCTTCCCCTTTGAAAGGCGCTGAAAAATCTTTTGAGTAGCGGCTTGATATTGACCATTTGTGGGCTATCCACACTGCAAAATTCGGATGCAGCCTTGCAAATAACCATTGTAGTACCTTGTTGGTAAAAATTGATTTAAGAAAATGGAATTTTTTGTTGCTGCAACCAACTCCGTCTCCATGAGCAAGAAAGAATCTTTTGCCGTAAATATTTGTTTTCAGTGGTTTGCGGTGAACGTTCATGCCCGTTTCTTTTGGGAGATAGTCGAACACCCAGAGATCGTGATTGCCGGTAAAGAAATGCACCTTGATACCTTTGTCGGACAATTCGGCAATTTTCCCCAGAACGCGAGTGAAACCGCGTGGAACAACCCGGCGGTATTCGAACCAGAAGTCGAAGATATCACCGAGAAGGTAAATTTCTTCGGCTGAATCAGCTATCTGATCCAGCCACCTGGCGAACAGCTTTTCGCGGGGAATGCTTGATTCGGGATCAGGTAGTCCGAAATGTGCATCTGAGGCAAAATATATATATTTTTTAACGGTCAAAATGAGAATAAATTAATCAAATGCAACTGAAAGCCTGCGCCTTATTTCCGATGGACTAAGATCGCGGGCAATAACCCCAATGTCGCGATTTATATAAAAGTTGGAGGGGATTTGCTGCACGTTGTATATTCTTGTGTACCTTGAGTCTTCGATATTGAATTCGGCTACGTTCAACCAGGGGTATTCATTGAACCTTACATAACTTGCCCATTCTTGGGGATCTTCCTCCATTGAAATGTGATAAATTTCAAATCCCCTGTGATGGTAGGCATTGTATACCGGTATCATATCAAGGTGGAAGGCGGTGCTTTCTTCGTTTCGCGAAGAGCCGAAAGTAACAAGGATGTATTTTTCCTCAATTGAGCGAAGAGAGATGGTGTCTCCGTAGATTCCGGGCAGACTGATATCGGGATAGGAGTCAATAATCACTCCCTCACCCTCGGCCCTGGCCGATAATTTTTGCAGCTCATATTGCTCAAGCTGCCTTGAAACATCGGCAGAGAGAGACTTTACATAATCCAGGTCAGGGTAGGTTTCCTCCAGCTCTTCGGCAACAATTTTCATGTACTGCAGGTCACCCAACCTGTTCAACACATAATCATCGTAAAGTTCCTGGTAAAGGACCGTAATGCTTGCGGGCGAATCAATATTCTCAAGAACAAAAGAGACTGAAAACCTTCTTTGTTCATTTAAGATTGAATCGATCTGCCTGTCAGCCTCTTCTTCTGCTGTAGCCAGGGCAGTTTCATCTTCAATTTTATCCAGGGAATTTACCAGTGAGTCTATCTCTCTTTTGGTTCTTAGCAAACGAAGGTTTGCTTCCCTTACTTTTTTGGAGCCCGCGGAGCCTTCAATTTCGTAGGTTTTTGCAAGGTTGGAAGATTGGGCTTTAATTTCAATATTTTCTCCCGGGCGGGCAAGCAAGGTGAGATAATTATCGGAGGCAAGCCTTAGCCTCAGGAAGCGGGGCTCGGAGATAGTCAGGGTAAACCTGAAATTATCCCTTTTGTTAATATCAACTGAATCCCTCGTGGCATCCTCGCCTACCAGAATTTCATCCAGGTATATTTTTTTACCAGCCCCCCCTTCAAAGTTGCCTTCTATTTGAACTCTTTCGGGCCTTTCGCATCCAGCAATAAGCAGAACCCCGATCAATACCTTTATAAGCCTTTCCATTTTATATAATTAATTATTTGTAAAACTCATGTTAATTGATCAAACTCTCCATTATACGATCAACATCACTTGCCGGAAAATTTCCGGCAATAATCCTGCCTTCTTTATCGAGTAAAAAATTAACGGGCAGCTCGTTGAGCTCATATACAGGAACTACTGAAGAGCCCCAGAAGCGGAGGTCGCTCACATGAGTCCATACTCCTGTGTTGTCTTCACTTATACCCTTTACCCATGATTCGCGGTTGCGGTCAAGCGATACCTGGTATACCTCCAGGCCATGAGGATTGTATTTGTTGTAAATCTCCACCAGCTTTGCATTCTTTTCACGGCTTTTTTCATCCCATGAAGCCCAGAAATTCAGCAGAACGTAATCGCCTCTGAACGAAGAAAGGGTTACGGTATCTCCTTCAGGGTTCGGTAAAGCTATTTCCGGTGCCTTAACTCCGGCTTCCAGCCTGGTTTCACGTTCTCTTCTGAGTTCGAGATTGGCTTTAATCTCCTCTACGTTTTCACGCAGTGTAACTACATAATCAAGCTCTGGATATTTTTCATGCATCACCGAATCAACCAGCTTGTAATATTTAAGATCATCGGGTTGACCCAAAACAAATGTGGAATGGTCAATTTGCTTGTAGAGGGCCATAAGGCTTGCCAGGCACCCTGGGTTTTCCTCAATGAAATCAATAGTGAACCGGCGCTGTTTTTCCGTAATGGCCTGATGCTTTTCTCTTATGTCGGCGCGAAGAGCTTCAATGTCAGTAGAGGGTTCATCCAGTTTGTCTCGGTAAACATTTCCGAGGGAATCGAGCTGATCCAGTGTTTTGTCCATTTCCCGGTTTAATTTTCTTATCCTTTTTGACCCTGGTGAACCTTCGACAGTATATGTTGTGCGAAGATCGTTTATATCCCCGGTTAAAAAGAGCTCCTCTCCCGGCTGTACCAAAAGTGTAACATTGTTTCCGGGTTTATCCTGCAGGGCCATAAAGCGCGGCTCTTCGATCTTCCCTGTGAAACGAAAGGATTTGTCTGTATCAATCTTTGCAGAGTCAATTTCTTTCAAATCAAGGGATGTCATTTCAAAAAGGTATATTCTCTCTCCCCCGGCATTATCAAGCTCCCCCTTTATTTCATAGTTGTATTGATCACCCGGGGAGCAGGCTTTAATCACTATCGCCAGTGAAATTGCAGCTAGTGCTTTAAGGTTCATATTATATGAATTATTTGCATTTTTGCGAATATAATACATTTTGCCAAAAAGTTGGCAGTTTTTCTATTGTTGTGATTTTCTAAACAGAATTAAATATTTACTTTTACCTGATGTGACAATTCACATTTTGAATTAACCCAAAATTTAACCAGATGCACCCCCGATCATTTGTTCTTTTAACTTTCATTTTCTTTGTCAACACATCCGTTGTTGCACAGGATTTTGATTTCTATGAGCCTTTTTCCCAGTTCCGGGCCGACAGGGCAGCTTTGCAGAGAAAGTATACCCTAACTGAAACCAGCGAGTATTATGATAGAATGAATACTTTGTATAATGAATGGCTTGGGTTTCTCGGGGAATATGATTTTGACCCGTTGCCGGTTAACGGCAGGGTTGATTTTCTGGTTTTCAGAAATCATTTGAAAAGGGAATTGTACTTTTTGGAAAAAGAGGAGAAAGAGTTTGAAAAGGTAAAGTTTGTAACCGGCTTTGCAGATGATCTTTATCGTTTTATCAGGCAGAGGCGAAGGGGAAAGAATGTTGAGGGAGCCCAGGTTGCTGACTTGTTTCATGGAACAGCCGAAATGTTTGAGCAGGCCTGTGAAGATCTTAAAGAGAGAGAGCCTTTTGAAGACTGGATTAGAGCTGATAAGGCGGCAAGGGTTGTGAGATCTCTTCGTGATAATCTGAAAGAGGCTTATGAGTTTTATTACGGTTACCATCCTGAGTTCACATGGTGGGCCGAGGCGCCATATGAGCGGCTTGATTCGGTAATGAAGCAGTATGAAGAGCTTGTTGGGGAACAATACAAGGAAGATTCGGTAAAGGATGACGGAAGTGGTATAGTTGGCAGACCGGAGGGAAGGGAGTCTATAATAGAGCGCCTCAGATATGAGTTTATTCCGTACTCTCCCGAAAAACTTATAGAGATCGGTAAAAGGGAGCTTGAGTGGGCACGGGGGGAAATGATTAAGGCTTCCCGTGAAATGGGTTTCGGGGAGGAATGGAGGGAGGCTCTGGAATACGTTAAAAATCAATATGTGCCTGCAGGAGAGCAGCCGGAACTTATTAACCGCCTGGCCGAAGATGCTATATCCTTCATTGATGAAAATGATATGATAACTGTTCCCCCGCTTGCTAAGGAAACCTGGAGAATGGTAATGCTCTCGCCCGAGCAGCAGGAGATGAGCCCTTTTTTCCTTGGAGGTGAAGCTATAAGGATCTCATATCCGACCAATACCATGGATCACGATGCCAAAATGATGAGCTTAAGGGGTAATAATCCTCATTTTTGCAAGGCTGTGGTCCATCACGAACTGATTGCCGGGCATCATCTGCAGGGCTTTATGAATCAGCGCCACAGACCTTACCGGCGGATGTTCGGTACTCCCTTCTGGACTGAAGGCTGGGCACTTTACTGGGAGTTTCTCTTGTATGACATGGGCTACCCAAAAACGCCCGAGGACAGGATGGGATTTTTATTCTGGAGAAAGCACCGGGCAGCAAGAATAATTTTTTCACTCAAGTATCACCTGAATGAAATGACACCACAGCAGTGCATCGATTTTCTCGTAAATGAGGTTGGCCATGAGCAGGCTAACGCGGAAGCGGAAGTGAGAAGATCTTTCACAGGCCGCTACGACCCCCTCTACCAGCTGGCATATATGATCGGTGGAATACAGTTCAGCGCTTTAAGGGAGGAATTGGTTGATTCCGGTCAAATGAGTAAGAAAGAGTTTCATGACCGTATTATCCGGGAGAACAACCTGCCTGTGGAACTGCTCAGGGCACTGCTAAAGGATCGGAAATTGCCGGAAGATTTTGAATCTTCATGGTATTTTGACAGTGAATGATTTTTATAAATTGATCTCTCGAATACATTCATAAATAATCACAATTTTTTAACCAAAAAATTCCTTTATGGAGAAACAACAGTTTTTCAGCAGCCGCGTGGGGTTTATTATTGCTTCTATCGCCATGGCTGTCGGCACAGGTAATATTTGGCGCTTTCCAAGGGTTGCCGCTGCAAACGGCGGGGGCACCTTTTTAATTATTTTGCTTATAGCTGTACTTGTTTGTTCAATTCCCCTGCTTATGTCTGAAATGGTTATCGGGCGCAAAGGAAGAAAGGGAACCGTAGGCTCTTACGGGGATTTTATGGGGAAGAATTTTTCATGGGTAGGTGCCTGGATGGGATTTGTCTGCATTGCAATTATGTTTTATTATTCGGTGGTGACCGGGTGGACTATAAAATATGTGATTTTTGCAATACAGGGTAAGTTTACTCCCGGGGTTGACACCCTTGCATTATGGGAGTCTTTTACCACAAATCCGGCAGAAACAATTTTTTACCATTTTCTTGCAATGCTTGCAGCTTTTTTTGTTGTTTATCAGGGTGTTACAAAAGGGATCGAGCGTTATACAAAAATATTCCTTCCCCTTCTGGCCGTGCTTCTGGTGATAGGGGCTGTAAGGGCTGTCACTCTGCCAGGTGCCGGTAAGGGGATAGAATACCTTTTCCATTTTGATATGGAATATATGGTAAACCCCAGAACCTGGCTGGAAGCGTTTACCCAGGCTGCCTGGTCGACCGGCGCGGGCTGGGCGCTGCTTATGACCTATTCAATATACAGCAAACCAAAAGATGATGTGGGCAGCAGTATGTTTGTTGTTGCTTATTCAGATATAGCCATAGCCATAGTGGCGGGATTGGCAATTGTTCCCACCGTATTTGCCCAGGCCCCGACCCTGGATTATGCCAATGAGGCTTTGGCTGCTGATAACGCGGGACTAACGTTTATCTACATGTCCGAATTGTTTACCACTATGCCCGGTGGTGTTTTCATATCAATAGTCTTTTTTCTTGGCCTTGCTTTTGCCGGTATTTCCTCATTGCTTTCGATGGTTCAGGTAGGTGTGGCCAACCTTGTTACTGCCGGGTGGAACAGGAAAAAAGCGGCCGTCTACACGGTTATTGCAGGTTTTATTTGTGGTATCCCGTCAGCTTACAGTCTCAATTTTCTCGACAATCAGGATTTTGTTTGGGGAGTAGCTCTTCTCATCAGTGGTATTTTCACTGCAATCGCCATTATGAAATATGGTGTTGAGAAGGTGCGAACAAAACATATTAACCACGAGGGAGCTATAATGAAGATCGGGCGGTGGTACAATGTTTGCATTTATCTCAATCCTGTGATTATTTTAACAATTCTGGGGTGGTGGATATACCAGTCGATCGAATGGTACCCGGATAACTGGTGGAATCCTTTTCAGGTTTCGAGCACCGGCACATTGGTACTTCAATGGGGTTTGATTATTTTGATTTTTATACTTGCCAATAAATGGCTGAGACGATACTTTAACCCTTCGCAACCTGATTTTCCAGGTGGTAAATAAAATGTTCCTTGTTGCCCGATCTTCTCAGGTTAGTTTGTATATTCGAAGTTTTTTTAAACCTGTAATAACACAGTTTTGAGAGTTTACAAAGGAACCGGAATTGAAGGATTGAAAAACCCTGTTGTTACAATCGGTGTGTTTGACGGGGTTCACAAGGGGCACGCAGTTGTTGTGGAGACCGTTCTTGAAAGAGCCGCCGCGTTAGGTGGTGAAGGTGTGATTGTTACATTCTGGCCGCATCCGCGTATCGTACTTGGCGGTGCTACAGAAAAACTGAAGCTTCTCTCCACTTTGGAGGAAAAAAAGGAGCGGCTCGAATCCCTGGGAGTCAAACATCTTGCAGTAGCTCCCTTTACAAGTGAGCTATCGCGACTTAGTGCGTGTGAGTTTGTGAAAAGCTATCTTATTGACGGGCTGGGATTGAATCATCTGGTTTTTGGATTCGATCACCATATCGGACGTGGCCGCCTTGGAAGTTATGAGAATATGAAAGAGTGTTCACGCCTTTACGGGTTTACACTTGAGCAAGTGGACCCTGTATTCTACAAAAACGAACGTATAAGTTCCTCGTCAATACGGGATGCACTTTTTTCCGGCGATGTTAAGCTTGCATCCAGACAGCTTGGTTATCCATATTCACTTTCAGGCAAAATAGTAAGCGGGGAAAGGATTGGTCGCAAAATAGGATTTCCAACTGCCAATATGCAAGTCGGGAATCCTCTTAAACTTGTACCTGCAACCGGGGTTTATGCCGTGGAAGTGGCATTTGAAGAGAAGATTTATGAAGGGATGATGAATATCGGATACCGGCCTACTTTTAACAGTAAAAAAAATGGAGGGAAGAATCTGGAGGTTCATATACTGGATTTTGGCGAAGATGTTTATGACCGCGGGCTCCGGGTAAGATTTATAGATCGGGTTCGCTGCGAGAGAAGTTTTTCCGGGTTAAAAGAGTTGGGGGATCAGCTTGCTAAAGACAAGAAGCAGGTAAGGGAAATTTTGGCAGACTATCGCAGGGGAAAGCAGTAAATTGTTGAGCTCTATAAAAGTCAGCTTGCAGCACTGATTGGTCATAGTATTGCAACAATGAGAAATTCAGCAGGTTAAGAACGTTTTTTTTTTTGGGAATTAAATGTTATTTTTGCTTTCCTGTAAATGACATGTTTAAAAAATAAACTTAAAACATTTTTAGTATGAGTGAATTATTAGTAGATGATCTGCCATATAAAATTAAAGACATTTCTTTGGCAGACTGGGGAAGAAAAGAAATTGAACTTGCTGAAAAGGAGATGCCCGGTTTGATGTCGGTGCGTGAGAAGTATTCAAAGGAAAAACCGCTCAAGGGTGCCCGGATCACCGGTTCGCTTCATATGACCATACAGACGGCTGTGCTGATTGAAACTTTGGTGGAGCTGGGCGCTGATGTGCGCTGGGCAAGCTGCAATATTTTTTCTACCCAGGATCATGCGGCTGCTGCAATGGCTAAAAGGGGAGTGCCTGTATTTGCATGGAAAGGTGAGACCCTTCGCGAGTACTGGTGGTGTATTGCCCAGGCTCTTTCCTTCCCGGGTGGCAAAGGCCCCAACCTTATAGTTGATGATGGGGGTGATGCTACATTGATGCTTCATAAAGGTTATAAAGCGGAAGAAGACTCCTCTGTGCTTGATGTTGCCCCCGGCAGTGAAGAGGAATCTGAATTTATTGGTTTGATGAAAGAGTACCTGGAGGTTGACAACGGTAAGTGGCACAGGATAGTGAAAGATATAAGGGGAGTATCGGAAGAGACAACCACCGGAGTTAACAGGCTTTATCAAATGAAAAAGTCGGGAGAGCTTCTTTTCCCTTGTATAAATGTGAACGATTCGGTAACTAAGTCGAAATTCGACAATCTTTACGGTTGCAGGGAATCTTTGGCTGACGGAATAAAGCGTGCCACTGATATAATGCTTGCCGGCAAGGTTGTAGTGGTTCTCGGTTTCGGGGATGTGGGTAAAGGTTCTGCACGTTCTGTCAGAGCTTACGGAGCCCGTGTTATCGTTACCGAAATAGATCCGATATGTGCCCTGCAGGCCGCCATGGAAGGCTTTGAAGTAAAAACAGTTGAAGATGCCCTGGAAGAGGGAAACATTTTTGTTACAGCCACAGGTAATAAGGATGTGATTACCGTGGAGCATATGAAAAAGATGAAAGACCAGTCGATCGTCTGCAATATAGGTCATTTTGATAATGAGATACAGGTTGAGAAACTGGAGCAGACCAAAGGGGTGGAAAAAATAAACATCAAACCCCAGGTTGACAAATATGTTTTCCCGGACGGCCATTCCATTATTTTGCTGGCCGAAGGGCGCCTTGTGAATTTGGGCTGTGCTACCGGTCACCCATCATTTGTGATGAGTAACTCATTTACCAACCAGGTGCTTGCACAGCTTGATCTGTGGAAAAAGGACCATGAGCTGGATGTTTATGTTCTGCCCAAGCATCTTGACGAAGAGGTTGCGCTCCTCCATCTCGACCAGATTGGGGTTAAACTGACAAAGATGTCTCCCGAGCAGGCAGAATATATCGGAGTACCCGTTGAAGGACCTTATAAGCCGGACCATTATCGCTATTAAGCCATAATGGGCAGGCACAACAAAACAGGCCAAAAGGGTGAAGAGATAGCTGAAAAATATCTCGAAGGCAAGGGGTATAGCATACTTGAAAGAAACTGGCGCAACGGTCAATATGAGATAGATATAATTGCTGCAAGGGAGATTGAGCTGATAATTGTGGAAGTTAAAACACGCCATTCCGATTATCTGGAAGCTCCCATTAATGCAGTAAACAAAAAAAAGCAGGGGTTTCTCATAAAAGCCGCCAATGCATATATAAGGCGCGGGAAAGTAAACATGGAGGTGAGATTTGATATTGTAACCGTTGTTTTTCATGCCGGTGAAACAGGTGACCGTTACACTGTTGATCATACGGAAAATGCTTTTTACCCCTTGCTTCGGTAAGCGTATACCTGGGTATACCTGTAAACCAAAAAAATATAACAATGAAAAAGAGAAAATTCACCCTTTTTGCTGTTGTTGCTTTAATGCTGTCCGTTTCATTATCCGCTTTTAAAAGCCCGGAGGCTTCTAAAACGGAAACTGTTAAGGATTACGTATTTACCCGGGATATAGACCTGCCTGTACTTCCTGCTAAAAATCAGGCGCGTACTGGAACATGCTGGAGTTTTGCCACGGTCTCTTTCATTGAATCGGAGCTGATCAGAATGGGAAAGGGAGAGCATGATATTTCGGAAATGTTTTTTGTGCGTTATGTCTACCCTGAAAAGGCCGACAGATATGTACGCTTTCACGGAAATGTAAATTTCTGGCAGGGTAGCCTCTCTCACGATGTTATGAAAGTTGCAGCTGAAAATGGTTTTGTTCCCGATGAAGTTTATCAGGGGTTGGAATACGGAATGGACAAACACAATCATGGTGAGCTGGCGGCTGTTCTCGACGGGTTTCTGGAAGGAGTTCTAAAAAGAAGGAGCACTGTTTTAACCGAGGCCTGGCCTGAAGCTTATGAGTCGATTCTGGATGCTTATTTGGGTGAAGTGCCTGAGGAGTTTTCCTACAATGGCCTGATTTATTCTCCCGAAAGCTTTATGTCTGAAATGGGCTTTAATCCGGATGATTATGTAGAGCTTACCTCATTTAACCATCATCCTTTCCACGAAAAATTTGTGCTGGAAGTTCCTGATAACTGGGCTCATGCACTTTACTATAACCTGCCTCTCGAGGAGCTGATGGAGGTTATGAATTATGCGCTTTCGAACGGCTTTACCATTGCATGGGACGGAGATGTGAGCGAGCGCACCTTTTCTCACAGAAACGGTCTGGCTTTGTTGCCAAAAAAAACATGGGATGAGCGAACCGAACAGGAGCGAGAGGAGCTGTTTGAGACTCCACAGGAAGAAAAGAGTGTTACCCAGGAGAGCAGGCAGGAATCATTTGATAATTTCTCCACAACCGACGACCATCTGATGCATATAACAGGAACCGCAACAGACCAGGAAGGGGCGCTTTATTATCTTACCAAGAATTCATACGGTGAAGACAGCAACGAACTGGACGGATTTCTGTATATGTCGGAGCCTTATGTTATGAAAAAGACAATCGCCATAATGGTCCATAAAAATGCAATTCCTCCGGCCATCAGAACAAAGCTTGGATTGTAATGCTTTGTACTTGAATTTCCAGTGGAGTTTATTCCGCAAGCAGGTTGCAACCACGTATGTCGCTGTGGTCGAATCGTCCGAGCACTTCAAAAAAACCTTCAGGGGAAATTTTGCCAAGGTCGGATGTTTCAAGGAAAGCACATGAATCAATATTTGCAAGATCAATTATATTTATGGCGCCGCTTTTTCCTTCAGCTACAAAATCGAAAGGATCGTATATATCACGGATCATTATCTTCATCCAGGGGGGGCAACTAAATTGCCCCCTCTCTTTTGAATAAGCCTGAGTTAAAAGCTCGGCCATACCATATTCGGAATGAACCCTTTCCACTCTCAGCTTTTTTTTAAGTATCCCATGCAGCTCCTCTCTTGTCAGCTCTTTCCTTTTTCCTTTCATTCCACCTGTTTCCATAACTATAGCATTTTCCAGGGGATAATCGAAACTCTCTGCAAAATCAAGCAATGCAGAGCTTACTCCAATCAGTATTTTTTTTTGTTTTTTTACTTCAGGAGTCTTCAGCAGGGAAACGAGCCTGCCCATTTGTTCATGGTAAAAACCGCTCAGAATATTTCCGCTCCATTCAATAAGCCTTGAGACCATATATAGAAGTGATGAATTTTGTATGTTCCCCCTGACTGGGATAAGGGCTATTATCAAGTAACCGGATATGCTGCCGTAAAAAATTTCAAAACTTTTACGAATACTCTTTTCATAAAGATCCAGGCTTCTGACATAGTGCCTGCCCGGGTCTGTTCCTGTGGTACCGCTTGTGTAAAATACAGCTTCGGCAACTGCTTCGCCGCTAACAACTTTGTGCGTTTTATAAAAGGATACAGGAAGAAAAGGTATTTGCCTGATTTCTTTAATATGGCGGGGAGAAACTCCCAAAGCCTCCATATATTGTCTGTAAATGGAATTTTCGCGGGACTGGTAGGAAAATATTGACATGGCAAGCTCCGAAAACTCTTTTTCGGATTTAACAGCAAATATATTTTCTTTAAGAGCAGACCTTTGTTTCATTTTAATTTTTATAAAGGCTATATGGTATGGGATTAAAGATCCCTGTAAAATAGGTTAGTTTTCTCAATGCTAATTTAACTTGAATTATTTGTTTTGCCGAGATTAATATTATTCTCTTTTAATCTCCACCAGGGTTACTTATTTAGTTAATGTTAAAGGGGCATAAAATGTTTGATAAGTGAAATGTTGTTCAGTGATACCCGTGGAGGTACCGGAATTTTAATTTGTGATAATAAAAAAATGAGTCATTATGCAACCATTTTCTTTATATTAATGTAATGTAATGGTATGGATTTTATGCTTTGATATAATATGGCAACAAAAAAAGACAAAATCGGGGAACTGATAAAACGGATTGCCGGTCTGGTAAAACACAATCAAAAGCTGAACCGGCAAATTCAGGTGCTGAGCAGCCGGAACCGCGAATTGCTGAAGCAAATAGAGGGGTATGAAAAAGACAATGTCAAGGTTAAAAAAGGGGAGGGGGCAACTAAATCAAAAATGCTCAAATTTCAAATGGCAACCGTTTTGTATCTGGATATAAGGGGATTCTCCAATATACCCAAATTGGATGATTCACGAAAATTTGCTGATGAGCTGGACAGTCTTATATTTAATTTTGATGCTATCGCCCGTAAATATAAAATGCATAAAATTAAAACCATAGGTGATACCTGTTTATATACCGGAGGAGTGCCGGTAAAAAATTCTACCAACCCTGTTGAGGTTGTTTTGGCTGCTTATGAGATGATGCAGTATTTCAGAGAGCGCAGGGCAGAGTCACATAGCCCCTTTATTTGGGACTTAAGTATGGGGATACATACCGGCCCGGTTACAGCTGTTTTATCAGGCAATATGAAGAAAGTCACCGAGCTTAAGGGTGATTCCGTTAATGTGGCAAGCAGAATCGGTTCAGTCTCTTTTCCGGGTAAAATAGGTGTTTCAGCAAATACTTATGAATTTGTGAAGGAGTTTTTTCTATGTGATTTTAACGGAAAAATGCCTGTAAAATATACCGATGAACTTACCGTCTATTATATTACAGCCATCAGACCGGAATTGTCTGAGGGGAATTCCGGGGCGGTTCCCGATGTAAATTTTACAACCAAACTCAGGTTAATTTACTTTACAGATATTCAGGAGGCGGTTCTGGACAGGATGGAGAAGGGTTTGCCTGATAATCTTTATTACCATAATGTAAAACATACTATTGATGTGGTCACCGAGGTTGAGCTTATCGGACTGGCCGAGGGTATCTCTGACCGGGAGATCCTTCTTTTGAAAACAGCAGCTTTGTTTCACGATGCAGGTCATATCAGATCATATGACTGCCACGAAGAGGTGAGTGTGGAGCTGGCAAGGGAATTTTTGCCGGCTTATGGCTATTCAAGTGAAGAACTTGACGTTGTTGAGGAGCTTATAATGGCAACCAAAATGCCTCCATCACCTGTCAATTTACTGGAGAAGATCATTTGTGACGCAGATCTTGATTATCTTGGAAGAAGTGATTTCATACCGGTCTCCAATTCACTTTTCAATGAAATGAAAGAACAAAACAAGGTTGGCTCGCTTGAAGAGTGGAATAAGCTCCAAATAAAATTTATCAGCAAACATCAGTATTATACTGAAACGGCAAGAAAACTCAGAGAGGTCAACAAGCAGAAACAGATAGAACGCCTAAAGGCATTGACCGGGGAAAGCCCAGGCTGAACAATGCCTGCTGTAATGGGAAAATGCAAAATTTTTTAGTGGTTTATCTTGTTGCCCCGGATAGCCTCTATGCCCGGCAGTTCTTTGCCTTCCATATATTCCAGCATTGCCCCCCCTCCGGTGGATATGAAACTTACCTGGTCTTGGAGGTTGTATTTTTTTATTGCACCTACCACATCTCCGCCTCCTACGAGGCTGAAGGCGCCGTTTGTGGTAGCCTCAGCTATTGCTTTTGCTATACTTACGGTTCCCTTCTCAAATTTCGGCATTTCAAATACACCAAGGGGACCGTTCCAGAGGATTGTTTTTGAGTTTTTTATAACCGAGGTGAACAGTTCAACCGATTCTGTGCCAATGTCTAGTCCCATCCATCCCACGGGGATTTTATCAATGGGGGTCTCCTTAGTGTTGGCATCATTGTCAAATTTGTCGGCTATAACATTGTCAACAGGAAGCACCAGGTTAACACCTTTTTTTTCCGCAAAAGAAACCAGATTTTCAGCAATTTCAAGCCTTTCATCTTCAGTGGCAGAGGAGCCGGTTTCCCCTCCCTTTGCTTTTACAAAGGTGTATGCCATTCCGCCTCCTATCAGAAGATTGTCCACCTGGTTGAGAAGTTTTTCTATGACCAGGATTTTTTCGGATACTTTTGCGCCTCCAATAATGGCCGAGAATGGTTTTTCCGCTCTGTTAAGCACTTTATCCATGCTTTTGAGTTCTTTTTCCATCAGATAACCGAACATTTTTTCCTCTTCAAAACACTCTGCAACACATGCTGTGGAGGCATGGGCACGGTGAGCCGTACCAAAAGCGTCATTAACAAATATATCTCCCAGCCCGGCAAGTTTTTTTGCAAATTCCCTGTTGCCTTGAGTCTCTTCTTTAAAGAATCTGAGGTTTTCGAGCAGCATTATTTCACCGGGCTTCAGTTCCTTTGCCATGTTAAAAGTTTCCTCCCCTATGCATTCGGGGGCAAATTTCACGTTTTTACCGGTTAATTTTGAAAGGTGGGGCACTATGTGCTTAAGGGAGTATTTTTCCTTATATTCCTTTGGCCTGCCCAGATGCGACATAATAACTGCAGAACCACCTGTATCTACAATTTTTTTAATTGTCGGTATAGCAGCCCGTATACGGTTATCGTCGGTAATCTCATTTTTTTCATTTAGCGGGACATTGAAGTCTACTCTCACTAAAGCCCGTTTTCCGGAAAAATCGTAATTGTTAATGCTCTTCATTTCTAAATTCGGTTAAAGATTTTATTAATTAGTGAAAATAAAATGGCTGCCAAAAATAAGCAATTATTTAACATGCTCGTATAGGTCTGGCAGCGTCTTATTGTGTTGAAGCAGAGTAAGAAATAAAAACTCTTCACGTCCTTCCAGGACTTGTTTAACACAAAACTATAAACAATTTTTTTAATTACCTTTGTTGTTCATTATAAATTCTGAAAACTTCCACACTATTTAATGCTTTTCAAAGAGATCATAGGTCAGCGGGAGATCAAAAACAAGCTGACACAGCTTGTAACTGACCAAAGAATAGGTCATGCACAGATGTTTTTTGGCAGCGAAGGCTACGGCAGCCTGGCTCTTGCAATTGCTTTTGCGCAATTTGTTTGTTGTGAGGACAGGCGTAATGGTGACTCCTGTGGTTGCTGCAGATCTTGCAGAAAATTTGAAAAATTACAGCACCCTGACCTTCATTTCGTTTACCCTGTTGCGGTTGTTAAGAAAACTAAGGATGCCTCTGATGCAAAAAATGAAAGTGACAGGCATGCCAAAAGGAAAGAAAAGGAGGCTGTGAGTGATGATTTTATCTCCCAGTGGCGTGAATGCCTTATTGAAAGCCCTTATATTAAGCCTTTTCAATGGTATGAAAAAATAGGGATTGATAACAAACAGGGGGCTATAAGTCAAAATGAAAGCAGGCAGATAATTCAAAAGTTGTCTTTGAAGACTTTTGAATCTCCTTATAAAATAATGATAGTGTGGAGACCGGAAAAGATGAATAATACGGCTGCCAATAAATTGTTGAAAATCCTTGAGGAACCTCCCTCAAATACATTGTTTCACCTCGTTACTGATGATACCGCGCAAATGTTGCCAACAATAGTATCGCGTACGCAGATAGTGAAAATACCCAGGATTGACAAAAACAGTATGGCAGCAGCCCTGAAGGAGCGTTTGGGACTTGCAGACCAGCATGAAATTGACAATATAGCTCATATTGCTGACGGTGATTATCAGAAAGCTTTATCTTTTATTGAAACCAATGAAGAAAATGAATTTTTTTTCAACAATTTTGTAAAAATTATGCGTTTATGTTATGCAGTGGATATTGCTGGTTTGAGAGACTGGGTGGATGAGATGGCAACACTTGGCCGTGAAACCCAAAAACATTTTTTACAGTATGCAATCAGAATGATACGTGAAAATTTTATGCTGAACCTTAAAGCAAATGATATAGTATACCTCTCATCAAAAGAGAAGGATTTTTCAGCTAATTTTTCAAGATTTGTCAATACCGGCAATGTTTTGCCAATTGCCGAAGAGTTGAACAAGGCATGTGTACACATAGAAAACAATGCATATGATAAAATTGTGCTCTTTGACATGGTTTTAAAAATAACCAGATTGTTGAAAGCTTAATTATTTCCTAATTTTGTAGGTGTGAGTAGGTAAGAAAGAAAAAAACAGAGTTTTGAATATGTCAGAAAACGGAACAATATACAATGTGGAGACGATTTGCCGGGGTTGTCCGTCACTGAACGAAAAAAGGGAGCATAGCTGCAGTAACCACTGCACGTACAGGAGTTTAAATGTATATGACTGGCTTTCCGGATTGCCTGAGGCTCCGGTAGATTGCGATATAGTTGAGATCAGGTTTAAAAATACCCGAAAGGGTTTTTATTACAATGTGAACAAGCTTCATTTACAGACTGGTGATATTGTTGCAGTTGAGGCATCTCCCGGCCATGATATTGGAGAGGTTTCACTCAAAGGTGAGCTGGTTTACCGGCAAATGATCAAGTATGGGATTAACCCCAAAGAGCAGGAGTTTAAAAAAATATACAGGAAGGCAAAAACTGCCGATATTGAAAAGTGGAAGGAGGCCACCTCCCTTGAAAGACCAACTATGCTGGAAGCCAGAAAGATAGCCGAATCTTTGGAGCTTAATATGAAAATCGGTGATGTTGAATATCAGGGAGACAAAACCAAGGCTATTTTCTATTACATTGCAGAAGAGAGGGTTGATTTCCGCGAGCTTATAAAGGTACTGGCCGACAAGTTCAAGGTAAGAATAGAGATGCGTCAGATTGGCGCCCGTCAGGAGGCCGGCCGCATTGGCGGAATAGGTTCTTGCGGCAGGGAGCTTTGCTGCAGTTCTTGGCTTACAAATTTTATTTCCGTTACAAGTAATGCCGCCAGGTTGCAAGAGATATCCCTGAATCCTCAAAAACTTGCAGGCCAGTGCAGTAAGCTGAAATGTTGTATCAACTATGAAGTTTCCGGCTACAGGGATGCCAAGAAAGATTTCCCGGATGATTCACAAGTATTGCAAACTGAAGAGGGGGATGCCCATTTTATAAAAGCCGATGTTTATAAAAAAATCATCTGGTATTCTTATGAGCCGGACTCAACCCTCAATCTTATACCTGTTTCACTTGAGAGGGTGGATGAAATTATTGAAATGAACCAGGCAGGGAAAAAACCTAAAAGGCTTGAAGGGGAGAAGGAGAAATCAAGGCTTGGGGTTAAAAGCGACAATGAGCTCCCGGCTGAGGAGAGTATAACAAGGTTCGATGAAAGGAAAACAGGCCAGTCAAAAAGGAAAAAGAAAAAAAACAAAAACAAAAAGTAATATTTAACTATTTATATTAAGAAAAATTTTCAGATTTTGTGTAAACCGCCTTGATACGCCGGTTCATTAGCTAAATCTCAACAAGAGGAATAAGTAAATGTATGATTTGTTAAAACTCAAATTATTTTGCGCCTGTTTGGTAATATTATTTGTTTCATGTGATCAAGATGTCGCATATGAAGAAAATATAGCAATACCCGACGGCAAGTGGAATCGTCACAATATTGCCGAATTCCGGACTGAAATTGGCGATACCCTCCAGCCTTACAATGTGTATATTAATGTACGCAATACCGGCAAATACCCTAAAAGCAACCTTTATTTGTTTGTGACCACCACTGCGCCCGGAGGTGCTTATATGCGTGATACGGTTGAATGCATACTTGCAGATCCTTCGGGTCAATGGAGGGGAAAAGGGTTTGGCAGTGTGTGGCAGAACCGTTTTCCTTACAGAAAGCACGTTCGTTTTGCTGAAGAGGGGATATATAAAATTGAAGTTGAGCAGGCTATGCGTCTGGAAGACCTTCCGGGCATAAAAGATGTGGGTATTCGTATTGAAAAAGTAACCGACTGAAACTCTCTTTAAAGGTTATAACTGTGGCAAAAAATAAACTTACCAGGTTTGCCGAACTCGGAACATATTCTCATGTGATACAGCCAGCATTATCGGAGGTTTTCAATAAAAAGCATCCTCTTTACGGGAAATGGAATGAAGAATTTTACTTCAATGAAAATCCTATAGTTTTGGAGCTGGGTTGCGGTAAAGGAGAATATACAGTTGGGCTTGCTGAAAAATATCCTGATGTGAATTTTCTGGGTATAGACATTAAAGGGGCCAGAATGTGGAAGGGAGCAAGCTATGTTAATCAGCGCTCCCTAAAAAATGTTGGTTTTTTAAGGACGCGGATAGAATTTATAACTTCCTTTTTCGCCCCCGGTGAGGTATCTGAAATATGGCTTCCTTTTCCTGATCCTCAGTTAAAAAAGCCAAAAAAAAGACTTACTTCGCCAAGGTTTCTCAACATGTATACATCGTTTTTGAAAACGGGAGGGTATATTCATCTTAAAACAGATTCTTTTGAAATGTACCATTATACACTTGAGGTAATAAATTATAACGGCCTTCCCCTTTTGGCCTCAACAGGTGATCTCTATAACTCTGATCTGGATGAGGAGGCCCTTTTTATTAAGACATTTTATGAAAATATGCATTTATCGGAAGGCAAAAAAATCCATTACATTAAATTTGCCATGCCCCGGCAGGGAGAAATAGTAAATATTGAAAGTGATGGAAAATGAAAAAAGCGATGAAAAGAATTTTTTTACTCGTGTTTATGAAGTAACCTCTCTTATTCCCCAAGGTCGTGTAACCACTTATGGTGCTATTGCCAGGTATCTTGGCAGCGGCAACTCAGCCAGGATGGTCGGCTGGGCTTTGAACAGCTCATTTTCACACTCCGGCTTTGTGCCGGCTCACAGAGTGCTGAACCGTAACGGTATGCTAACCGGGAAGCACCACTTTGGCACACCTTCAGCAATGTCTCAGCTTCTGGAAAATGAAGGGGTCAAGGTAGAAAACGATCGGGTGGTGAATTTTAAAAACAGGTTTTGGGATCCTGCATCGGAACTTTGAATATTCCGGCATGAAGTGCCAAAAGAAGGGGGAAGCCTGACAATGCCCGCTGATAATAAATGAAAGCATAAAACGTTATATATTTAATTAAATTAAATTTAAATAAGGTGCAGGCGGGTTTGATTTTTCAGATTAGTCAGGACTGCAATAAACAAGAACCTTTGAATAACATTAAAATGCTCAGTTATGGAAAAAACAAAAAAAGAAGACTTGCTTAAAAGAATTGATACAACACTTAACAATGTCAGGCCTTATCTTCAGGCTGATGGTGGTGATATAGAAGTTGTTGACCTGACCGATGATTATATTTTAAAAGTAAGGTTAACCGGTGCATGTCACGGGTGCCCCTATAGTATGCAAACCCTTAAAGCCGGAGTCGAACAGGCCGTAAAACTTGATAATCCGGAAATTGTTGAAGTTGTTGCCGAACAATAATACTAAATATAGGATAACTTACGTTTAAAAAGTTGTAAAGGTTGTCTGAGTAATATAATTGACGGTTCAAAGAAGATAAAATCCCGACCTTTTACCTCCTTTCCCCCGATTCGTCAATTAGAAAATCAGACAGCCTTTACTTTTTTATTTGAAGCGGGAACCTTGAAAGGCTTATTTTCGTAATATAAAATTGATAATTTAAAAGAATAATTTTGCTGTTTGTAAGCCTTTAACAGTCTCAATTTTTATAATATAAAATTCCGCTATTAATCCAGGTAGCAACAGGTGAGAGCAATTTTTTTAAATATTGTTGTTTTGATTTTCACTGCCGCTTTATTGGCAAGTTGTTCAGTTCAGGAAAATACATTGTTGACCAGAACTTACCATCAGATAACCTCTAAATACAACACTTTTTTCAATGCCAGACAAAGTTTTGATCGGGGATTAGGAAAGATCAACAGTCAGTATCGTTACGATTATTCCAGAATATTGCCGGTTTTTACCCAAACAGATCCGGAATTAGCATTAAGTGTCCAACCGGAGATGGAGAGAGCTGTAGCTAAGGCGAACAAGATTATCTCCAACAAATCCATAACGGCCAGGCCCCGCGAGTATGGTAGGATTTTTACCAGGGATGCCGAATTTTATAACAGGCGTGAATATAACAGATGGGTTCCTGAAAGCTATATGCTTATGGGGAAGGCTTATTTTTATATGCATGATTTTGAATTTGCCGCAGAGTCATTCCGTTTTGCGGCGTTCGAGTATGATTATGCTTCTGTTGGTTTTGAAGCTATGTTGTGGCTAGCAAGAAGCTATAATAAACTGGGAAATTTCAGAGAAGCCGGAATAATTCTGGAAGATATGGATGAAAATTCCGATTTTCCCTCTAATCTCCAAGGTGAGCTTAATGCAACTTTTGCTGACCATTTTATAAAGCAGGGAAGTAACGAAAAAGCTGTTGCTTACCTTGAAAAGGCTTTGGATTTTAATCCGTCCGCAGATGAGAGGAAAAGATATATATTTATACTGGGGCAGATAAATAAATTTGCCGAATATACTGAAGAAGCCGCAAGATATTTTGAAAAAGTAGTGGCTATGGATCCTGGTTACGAGATGGTTCTCAAAGCCCAAATTGGGCTGGCCGGGGCATATCCTTCAGGAAGTCTTGAAAACGAGGCTCTTCAGGGCGATCTTTATGGTATGCTTGAGGACCCGAAGAATGAGGACTACAAAGACCAGATATATTATGCTCTTGGCATTTTATATGATCAGGAAGGCGATGAAGAAAAGGCTTTGGAAATGTTCAGGCTTTCATCGGCTTTTGCCGGTGGGAGCTCCTCACAAAAAGCTGTGGCATATGAGACCATTGCCGGAATTTATCTGGATAACAAAGATTATATAAAAGCCCAGGCATATTATGACAGTACTGTTATGTTTATGGATCCGGGTATTCCGGGATACGCGGATATTGCCGAAAAAGCGGGCGTACTTACAGAGCTTACCGGGTATATCAATAGTGTTGAATTGGAGGACAGCCTCCAGTATCTTGCTCAGTTGCCGGAAAAGGAACTCAATTACAGAATCGATGAAATTATTGCAGCCGCAGGAGAGGAAAACCCTCAAGAGCCAATGAATGAACAAGGTTCCGGCGGCGAAGGAAACAAAAGTGCAAGAGAGTTGCAGTCATTCCGGCTTCAGGCTGAAAGAACAGTAGACGGGCAATGGTATTTTTATAACCGCCCGGCTGTCACATTCGGAAAAGCTGAATTCCAGGCTGTATGGGGATCAAGAAACCTCGAGGATAATTGGCGCAGAAGCGGTCACCAGGAAACAGTCTCCGGGGGAAGTGAACCGGAAGATGCTGAGGTAGAGCAAAAAACAGAAGAGGCCGTGCTTGCTGATGCTCCTGAGGTTCGTCAGATTTACCTTCAGGATATTCCATTTACTGAGGAGGATATTGATCTCTCACACAGAAATATTCAAAATGCTTTGATCGGAATGAGCAGCGTTTATGCCGAGCATTTAAATGATTATCTCAATGCTGCAAAGGCATTGGAGGAATTCATTGAGCGCTATCCCTCCAAAACCAGCATACCCTCTCTTTGTTACCGGTTGTATAAGCTTTACGGCCGGCTGAATGATCCTGCCCGCGCCGGTGAGTATAAAGATCTTTTGATTAACCGGTATCCGGAAAGCCGATATGCAGCAATTGTTAAAAATCCCGAATATCTGGATGAGATCAACCAGGTACATCAGGAGGCTGAGATATATTATGAACAGACAAGGGGTTTGTTTTTGGATCAGGAATATGAAAGTGTAATTAAAAGAGCTGATAATGCAAGGGAAAAGTTTGGAGAAACCACCCTGATGCCCCTTTTTGAATATCTTGAAATTTTATCTGCTGCCGGCTTATCGGGAAATATCTCTGAGTTAAAATATGATCTGAGAGAATATGTCAATAAATATCCGGAAACAGAATTGAGTGAAAATGCAGGAGATTTAATTGAGTATCTTGACAGAGACTATCCTGATTTTGCCGGGCGTTTGGATCTTGCTGTGGGGGGCACTGAATTTGAAACGGGAGAGAGAGAAGATCACTTTTTTATTTTGGTAATTGAAAACAGGGAGGAGCTGGTTAATAGAATGACTTTCAATATTATCAATTTCAATGTTGATCACTTCCCCCGTCTTGATCTGGAAGTTGCAGGACAGGAGTTCAGCTCCCGTCAAAGACTCCTGGTTGTAAGAGGTCTGGAAAACAGGGAAGTGGCAATGGATTATCTTCAAAATTTCAGATCAAGCCCTGATGTGCTGAAAGAAACCGGTATAACCACTCCTGCTTCATTTGTAATATCTGCCTCCAATTACCCTGTTTTTATGGATGAAAAAAACATTGAAAATTATCTTATGTTTTTCCGTGATGAGTATGAAGAATAGGTTCAGATTTGATCTTGAAAATATAGATGAGGTTGCTGCCAAATTTATTGAGTTTACCGGTTCATACACAATTTTTGCTTTCTACGGGGAGATGGGCTCGGGTAAGACAACTTTCATCAAAGAGGTTTGCAAGCTGATGGGAGCTGAAAATAATGTTACAAGTCCGAGTTTTTCCCTGGTTAATGAATACAATACAAAAAACAACCATACAGTTATTTATCACTTTGATTTTTTTCGTGTAGAGAGTGTAGAAGAGGTGTTTGATCTGGGCTATGAGGATTATTTTTATTCCGGGCGAAAATGTTTTATCGAGTGGCCGGAGAAAGCGGAAGCACTGCTTCCGCCAAATACCGTCAGATCTTTTTTAAAGATATTGGATGATAATACCAGAGAGCTGAAAATTTCTACCTGATAAAATTTTCCCGGATTTTTAATATGTATCTTGAAAAAGTAAAATAAAAACAAGGAAAAGTGATGTATTTTGTTTATATTTAAGTCGTTACACAAATAACACAAACAAAAAAACACCACTTTTCAGATGA
>SL_8KL_010_SEDDRAFT_10000777_pt1 | contig 27871 bp, 30 predicted proteins | sample SodLakKL_010_SED_4_FD_11160 | JGI IMG/M metagenome (IMG submission 11160) | reverse complement strand
TAATAATCATCGAATACACTCAACCCTTGATTATTTAACCCCTGTCGAATTTCGAAAAAAACAACTTAATTTATATGTCTGATTTAGTGTTGACAATCCATTATACGACTACATGACTACAACTTTTGTAGTTGTGTAGTCATGTTACCCCAAAAATGTAGTCATGTTTATTGTTATTGGTTTTCATGCTTAAATTCAGTAATTGCAAATCTTATACGTGTTTTCACTTATTCTTTTAAATGACTACAAATATATATACGTAATTTTTATGTAATTAACAAGCCCAAAAAGGTAATCTTATCTTCTTTGTATACTAGCAATATACACAAAAAAACAGGCTGTAGTGGTTTAATAAGTTTATTGTTTTTTTGTATGTATTTAGAAACAACTTATTCAGAACCTGTTAAACCTAATGACTCATCAGATAAATAACCAATAAAATCAATTATTTACAAACCAATCTATTACTGATCACTAGCCATATGGCAATCTAACAGACTTGTACTTGAATAATAACCTTTCAATATGCCAGTAAGTTAGTCGCATTAAGGCACTCCAGATAAGAGGTTTAGGCTTTTGGACCTCTTTAATAGTTACCGGCTTGCTAAAATACATTTTTAGTATATTAAAGGCAATTTCATCAATGATGCTTTCTTCTGATCCATGAGCTTGCAGTAAGTCTCTATAAGCCAGTTTTTCATTAAACATCGCTTTGATGTTATCAAATTCAGTCTGTCCGTCAGTCGTATTTTCAGGTGTTTTCATTTGTTCTTTTGGCTCTTCTTTTGCAGACGGACTGACTGATGAAGTCTCTGAGGTAGTCTCTGTGTTATTCTCTGATAATGGTTGGGTCATTTTGATCTAATGGAACATCTGTTGAAATATCAACATTTTTTACATTGGTGCATTTTGACCCAATGGGATTTTTCAACGCTTCTAACTCGTCTATCTTAATAGAATACCACTTAGTTTTATCATTCATTCTTCTCTGGTTCCACTATTTTTGACATGTCCAACGTTTAAAACTATAATTTAATTAACGATTAAGGAGGAAAGGCTTATGAATGATGATATTTTACATTGTTTTACTGATAGTTTATATGGTAGAACAAAAAAAGATTACACTAAAACTATTAATGACTTTCAGCTGATTATAAATAAACCTTATTTAGAAGCGCATAGAGAAGATGTTCTAATATATATAGACCATATAAAAAAAATAAATGCGCCAACTACTGTCCAGAAAAAGTATCACCAATTGCTTAGCTTCTTTAATTACCTATTTGATAATAATCACATTACAGTTAATCTATTTAAACTTGTGAAAAAACCTAAAGCATCTAGTAATCTTAAACGTGAACGTGTACCATCTTTAGATGATCTTGAAAAACTTCTTTTAACTCTTAAAAAAAAATCTCTGCGGAACCATGCCTGGGCTTATTTAGTAAGCAGCACCGGACTTTCTTTGTCAAATGCATTAAATGTTAAGTGGAGCGACTTTTTTATAGATATGAATGGCCAGAAAGGACTTTTAATCGACAAGGGTACTCCTAGAGAGCGATATGTCTACATCATTGATAACTTATGGAATACTTTGCAGCAGTACCGGGAAGAATGGTTGCAAGTTGATGAGTCTTACTTAAAAGAGGATTACTACGTTTTTATTAGTCGTAATGACTTAACTAACTATCGATCTTATCCAGACATTGTAAAGCCACTTGTAGAATCAAGAATCAGACCTATTTTTGTAAATGCATGCAAGCGTGCTAATATTCCACTTTATACAGCTAGAGATCTACGACATGCTCAAGTTGCACTAACTAAGTATTTTGGTGCTTCTGAAGAGTCTATCACTAAACAAATGGGTTGGTCCTCGACTGAGTGGATCCAACGATACAATGGCGTCTTAATGGATTTAACAGACAGCGCTAATAAAAAAACTGAGACTTTTTTTAACTCCTTAGATCAAAAAGCATAAAAAAAAGATGGAACTTATTATTCCATCTTTTCTCTTTTAGCTTGTATTAAATTTTCCTTTTAAAATTCCAACGGTTGGAATTCTCTTATAACCATTGAAATAAAGCGATTTTATTACCTGTTTTTGAACATTTTGGGGGAGTTATTACTGCATTCTCTGACGTCTGATCCACTGATCTATGTGTTTCTTTAAATCTTCTTTTAAGTCTTCTTCTATCTTAAAACTCACGGTGACTTTCTTTTTAACCTCACCTGTGAATATTGAATCCAATTCACTTTTCGAGTATTTTTTCCGCGGACTAATTTTTGATATATAATCACTTTTCAACCTAGCTTTATGATTCTCATAAATATACTCTTGCATATCAAAAGTCATATTTCTAAACTTCAAAACTTCGTTCGTTTTTAAATCACCTGAAAAATATAATTCTTTTAAGTTCGGATGTATTTTTTCAGCGAGCGTTTTTTCATTATAAATCGTCGATTTACTAGTTTTTAAGTCGCCGGCAATCTTTCTAATAAGTTCTTCCTTGGCTTCATATCTTTTCTCACCATTTTTTAACTTAATCATGACTGCCTTATTTTTCCCCTTAGGATCATTTCCCCTTTGCTGGTAATTTGCATCAATTGCCATTTCTTGAGCTTTTTCTCGATCTAATTCCCCAATTTCTTTTATTATTGCCGGTATCATCTTAAATTTTTCATACTCAAAATTTCTAACCCATTCGTCATCCAATCCTGCTTTATCTCTAAGAGCCATTAGATAATCCAATCGTTCATCTTCAGTCATAGAAGCAAAAGTACTATATATTTCTTTAAAAATACGTGTGCGATTATGACCTGACAATATCATATAATGTTCTTTATCTTCAGGGGTATTTTTAGGCCTCCGCCAAACCACAATGGGATGAATTAATCCATTTATAATAATAGAAAACATCATTTCATAATATTTTTTTCCCTTTATCGGACTGTAAGGATTAATATCATCAGGAGCTTCTACCAGATAATCTGTACTTACACGATTGATCATAGCATCTACTGACTCTATATTTTTTTCTAACTCTAAATCTCTTGTTCTTGCTTTTAGTCTACCTTCTCCTCTTTTTGCTTTGTTGGTAGCTTCACTGGCTTCTTTCAATAATGCATCTTTATCAAACTTACCTTTTGACATCTTTTATCCTCCTATTTGCTGCGACTTTCAATCCTATTGATTATATTTTTACATATTTCGTTAAGATCTTTTTGTGCTTTTGAGTCTTTTTGGTATTCACACACGGCTTGGAATAAGTATGATGCTTTTTCCATCGCTGCATCTTGTCTTATAAACGGTGGAATGAAAAGATCATTATAATTCGTTTTAATGAGATCGTAAGTGATTCCACTAACTTGTTTTGTCGCATGATGGTTCGTATATATCAACCCTAAAATATTTAATCGATCTGTAAATTGGTTTACGGATGATACTTCCTGTATCATTTCTCCGATTGCCTGGTAAGCATGCCTATGTGGTGTTACCGGAACAATTAATTCATCACAACCATTTAGTAGTGAATAGTTGAACGCATCCAAAGCCGGACTAAAATCAACAATTACGTAATCGTATGCTCCTTGCTCAATTAAACTTTTAGAAATCATCGAGAAACGCTGTTCTTTATGGCTTAGTCCTTGCAATATTCCTCCATTGATTTTACCAATTTCGTAAGAACTATACACCACATCTATATTCTTAAATCGCGTTGGCTGTATACACTCTCGTACATCAATGCCTTCTACGAACGATGTGTAAAAATTCATGGGATAATGATAAGCTCGATGATCAAAAAATTCCGAAGCATTCCGTTGACCATCGGTATCAATAAAAAGAACGCGCTTATTATAGATTTCACTTAAGGTAGCTGCTACATTAACTGACAAGCTTGTTTTACCGGATCCACCTTTATTGTTATGAAATGCGATTACCACAGTATTTCTTTTTTTCGTTTTATATAGTTTTTTAATATCTATACCAAAATAACTGGCTAGTATTTTAGCATTTTCCTCGGTTAAATTCGTACGCTCGGTCTCGACATTTTTTATAGTGCTCAATGTGAGCCCCGATAGTTCTGATAGCTTGGTTTGTGAAAGATTCATAGCCATTCGCTGTTGTTTGACCTTTTCACTATCTACAATCTTGTCTTTAATATCATCTTCATTATCTCTTAAAAACAAAGGTTCCCGATTATTGATATTACTTTTTAATAATAAACCTTCTTCATCAACATCATAAAACCTTGATATTTCATTGAGTAGACTATTTGGAAAATCGACTTCTTCACCATCTTCTAAAGCATCAATGAGTGTTTTTTCGCTTCCAAGTTTAAAGGCTAACTCCTTTGTTGTTAGGTTTTTCCATGATCTCAAGAATCGTAAATATCGAATATCTATATCTTTTGCATTGATCATCTACATAACCTCCTTTTTTAGCTATTATATCACAACCCTAAACCGGTGTGTGTGTTCTTCGTTATTTTTTTCTTTTAAAATTATTTTCTATATATTAACATTTTAAAAAAACTCTTTATGTGCTCAAAAAACAGCAAAATCAGCAAAAAAAGTTTATTGACACATTTGTCAGTATTAAGTTATCATTATCTTAACAAAGATATTCTACACTTGTTTATTTGCTTTATGTAGTTCAAGAATTTTCATACATATCAGACAAAAAAAGAAATCTGCAACTGTTGTGTTTGGTTTGGGAGCCTCGCACAATTGCAGATCTCGGTAAGTTATGCTTTATAATGCAAACTATATTTTTATATTACAGCAAATGTCGAATTTTGTCTAGTATTATAATAAAACACTAGACTTATATACTATGCTGTCTATAGTTTGTTTTATATGATCATAAACTTTCCTGGATCTCAAGATTTCTTTAGAGATCTTTTTTATTTTATAAATAGTTTAAGAAAACATTATACGTCAGGAGGAGTGCTAAATGCCTAAAAGAGCGCGATATACATTGAATCAAGTGTCAAACGATCGATACTTTCAGATGCCAAAATTTTTGTTCGAAGGTGAGTTTACATCACTATCTAATAACGCAAGAGTTTTGTATTCCTTACTAAAGGATCGTCATAGCCTTAGTATTAAAAACGAATGGATTAATAAACATAACGAAGTTTATTTAATATATACTCGAAAAGACATGCAAAAAATGTTAGGACTAGCAGATAAAACAACAAAAAAAGCAGTTGAACAATTAAAAGAGTATGGTTTATTAGAAGAAGAAAGAATAGGCTGTAATCGAGCTAATCGAATTTATTTAACAGCCATAGATATTGAAATCACCGGAGTCGTAGAAAATACGATTCCGGAAAAGGAGGATTTACGATTCAAGAATCGTAGTAAATACGACTCCGAAGACGTAGAAAATACGATTCAAGAATCGTACAATTTACGCCCGAATAATACTGATATTAATGATACTGACTTTAGTGATCTTGATTTAAATCAATCTATCAATCAGGATGAGATGGATAGATTGATACATACAACAAAAAAAGACACCAAGACTGCTAATAGTGATCATGCTAAATACAATGATAATATTATTAATGATAAAGAGGTGGTAAAAGAACTAACAAGAAATAAAGAAATTCCATACAGATATTGTTCAAATAAAGAGCATATGAAGATTGCTATTCATTATTTATCAGGATATAACAAAACACAAACCTTCTATGATGACGAAATTAAGGATTCTTCTTTTAAATTAGCCATTAACACACTCGTAGAAATGGCAACAACAGATCAAATAATGAATATTGGCGGTTCAAAAATAAGTTATAAAAATGTTATAGACAAAATTAATGAAGCAATAACTGAAGAGTATAATATACTTAGTATTGATAGATTTTTAAATGAGGTTGTTGGAGACTTTGTTAAAGCACTAAAAAACAAAGATATTAAAAATCTAGTAGCTTATATGCGCAGTTGTATTTGGAATAGCCTCATAAATCATGAAGTTCAATTCCATGCTACATTGCAGCGATTAATAAATGAGGTGTAAATCTCACATTTTTTAAAAAAGTATTGAGTATAATTTGTACTCGATACATATGCCTTGTTCTATTTAGGTAATTAGCTTACATTCGAAAAGGGGGATATCCATGGCTTATCAAAGCGAAGCAGCACTAGAAGAAAATTTAATAGAGCAGTTGGCCAATGATGGTTATGAGCGGATCGAGATTAAGGATTACGATGCATTGATTGAAAACTTTCGAATAAAACTGAACGAGTTTAACCATAAAAAGCTAGAAGGGAAGCCTTTATCAGATAAAGAGTTTGATCGGGTTCTAAATAAGGTTGATGGGAAAAGTATTTTTGAGAGTGCAAAGATCCTTCGGGATAAAATCGAACTAGAGCGGGATGATGGAAAACGTATTTACATAGAGCTGATGAATACCAGGGAATGGTGTAAAAACATTTATCAGATTACCCATCAAACTTCGGTTCGAGGGCGTTATGAAAACCGTTATGATGTTACGCTTTTAATCAATGGACTACCCATGGTCCAAATCGAACTGAAAAGACGAGGATTGGATTTCGTCGAAGCTTTTAATCAGATCCAGCGGTATCGAAGACACTCCTACCGTGGACTGTTTCGTTATATCCAAATTTTTGTGGTGAGCAACGGCGTTGATACAAAATACTTTGCCAACTCCGATGGAGAGATCTATGAAAGCTACACGTTCTTTTGGAGCGATGAAGCTAATAAACGGATAACCAACTTATCATATTTTACCGGGGCATTCTTAGAAAAATGCCATATTTCTAAAATGATTGCTCGATATATGGTCATAAACGAGACAGAAAAGGCCCTTATGGTTATGAGGCCCTATCAGGTATATGCAACAGAAGCTATTGTTAAAAGAGCACTGGAGACGAAAAATAACGGATATGTATGGCATACTACTGGATCCGGTAAGACCTTAACTTCTTTTAAAGCAAGTTATATTCTATCGAAAGAGCCGAAGATTAAGAAAGTAATTTTTCTTGTGGATCGTCGAGACCTGGATGCACAGACAGAGCAGGAATTTAACAAATTCCTCCCCGGCTCCGTGGATCAGACGGAGAATACCAGTCATTTGATTAGACAACTAAAGAATGTTCATAAACCAATCATCGTAACCACGATTCAAAAGATGGCCAATGCTTTAAAATCTCCGAGATATGAAAAGGTACTGGAGCCTTACAGAGAACAACGAGTGGTATTTATTATCGACGAGTGTCACCGTACCCAGTTTGGAGATATGCATAAATATATAAAAAACCACTTTGAAAATGCCCAGTATTTCGGGTTTACCGGTACGCCAATTTTTAAAGAGAATGCCAACCAAAAGGGAATGGTGACAGCGGATCTCTTCGAGAAGTGCCTTCATACTTACCTCATTAAAGATGCTATTAGAGACGGAAATGTCCTTGGATTTATGGTGGATTATATTAATACCATTGATCAAGACTTTAAAAAATTGGATACATCAAAAGTGAGAGCCATTGATACAGAAGAGGTGTGGCATGCGCCGGAGCGAATGGAATCAGTAGCAAAAAACATCATTCAAAACCATGGCAGGAAATGCAGTGATAAGGGATATACCTCGCTTTTTACCGTGGACAGTATAAATGCTGCAACGAAATACTATGATATTTTTAAAGCCCTGGATCATGATTTGAAGATTACCGGGCTCTTTACGTATAATCCCAATGAAGACTTGGAGGATAAAGAAGAGCATTCCAGGGACACCCAGGAGCGAATGATCGCTGATTACAACCAAATGTATAATACGAACTTCAATACCGATAAATTTCAGGCCTTCTCTGCGGATCTTCAAAAACGGATTAAGAAGTCACAAATTGATATTGTGATCGTAGTACGAATGCTTCTTACTGGTTTTGATGCGAAGAAACTCAATACCCTTTATGTGGATAAAAACTTGAAGTATCATGATCTACTGCAGTCTTATTCCAGGACTAATCGGATTGAAAAGAAGACGAAGCCCTACGGGAATATTATTTCCTATCGAAACTTAAAAAATGAAACCGATGAAGCTATTAGAAGATTTTCTAATACCAACGATGTGGATGATGTACTGATGAAGCCATATCAGGAATATCTAGCGAAATTTAAAGGTTTCTTAGAAAAGCTGTATAGTATAGCCCGTACACCAGAGGAAGTAGACGAACGCGTATTAGAAGACGACGAAAAATTACGAGAGTTTGTGATCACTTTTCGAGAACTGACACGGACCTTAGTCAGTATGCAAAACTTCGAGAACTTTGAGTTTTCAGAGGAAAAGCTAGGAATTGGTGAACAGACCTATCAAGACTACAAAAGTAAATACTTAACGCTCTCTGATACTACAGGACCAAAAGAAAAGGTATCTATCCTTCAAGACATTGACTTTGCTCTTGAATTGATGCATACCGATAAAATTAATGTCTCGTATATTATGAATCTTATCCGGAAAATTGATTTGGAAGATGAAGAGAAGAAGAAAAAAGATGTGGAAGATATTAAAAAAGAACTTAAACGAGCCGATAGCGAAGAGCTTCGATATAAAGTGGAGCTTATTGAGGAGTTCTTGGATCGAGTAATCCCGAAACTGGGTAAAGATGATTCCATTGATAATTCTTTTAGTGAGTATGAAACGGAGAAACGTAACGAAGAAATTAAAGATTTTGCAGCAGAATTAAAAATCTCTCCGGACGTGTTGGAGCAGATCATTAGTGAATATGAGTACTCAGGATTATTAAATGTTGAGGGGATTATGAACATACTGAATGAAGCCGGTTATGGAATTGTTGAAAAAATGAGACTACGGGATCGTATGAAAGGATTTATTCTGGATCTTGCCCGTAAATTTGCTTAAAATATATCCGTCCCTATGGATAAGGACAAAAAAGTTCTTGACTTTAGGGGCGGCTTCTTGTATGCTTTATATGATCAGTCCTTATCAATAAGGACAAAATGGAGGTGGTGAATTGAAGCTTCAGGAATTTTGTGAGATATACTATGGTCAAAAGATGAATCGCTACAAAACCTTAGAGGGGAAAAATACGGTTCGTGTACCGGTATACTCTTATTATGAGACGGAAACATCGTATACCGTTGTAAAAAAAGAAGACGAGAATAAGCTCCCTCGAACAAAAGAAGGGATGGTTCTATTAAACGCATCATCCCACAGAGCAGAGCTTGTCACAAAGACTCAAGAAAACAAAGTAATTCCGGCAAATTTTATTGTATTAGAGCCAAAGAATATCGATCCTAATTATTTAACCTGGCATGTGAATAATGACCATTATTTCAAGCATCAACTACAAAAGGCGATCCAAGGATCCAGTATAACTATTATCAGTGTACAGCTGGTGAAAAATCTTGTCTTACGTCTTCCGGATCAAAAGACACAAGAGTGGATCGGCGCTATGGTGGAATTAAAAGAAAAAAGAATGAAATTAACCAATGAAAGAGAAATGCTAATGGATCAAATACTAAAACACACTAATCGGGAGGGAATATAATTATGACAACATCAGAAAAAGAAGCTATGCACCAAGGAGAACTACATAAAAAATTATGGGATATGGCCAACAATCTACGAGGACAAATGGAGGCTTATGAATTTAAGAATTACATCTTAGGCGTCATATTCTATCGGTTTCTTTCGGAAAAAACAGAAATGAAGGCGGAGCAGTTACTATCTAATGATGGAATCACTTATAAAGAAGCCTGGGACAACGAAGAAATAAGACAGCATGTTATTGATGGAATAAAGGACCAAGTAGGATACATTGTAGAGCCTAAATATCTTTTTTCTAAGATGATTCAAGATATTGAGGACGGAAAGTTTGATATTGAACAGTTGGACCAAGCGATTAATGCCGTTTCAGAATCGACTCTGGGAACGGAAGCACAAGCCGATTTTGAAAATCTTTTCGATGACATGGATCTTCAGTCATCCAAACTTGGGCGAGATGTTAAGAGTAAATCTTCACTGATGGCAAAGATTTTAACGAATGTGAATGATATTCCATTTTTACATGATGATATAGAAATCGATGTTTTAGGAGATGCCTATGAGTATTTAATCTCTCAATTCGCTGCAACAGCTGGAAAGAAGGCCGGCGAGTTTTACACACCTGCCCAGGTATCAAAAATATTAGCAAAAATCGTGACAGTTGGTAAAAAGGATTTAAAGAGCGTTTATGACCCGGCTTGTGGATCAGCATCCTTACTGCTACGGGTTGGCAAAGAAGCGAATGTACGGAAGTACTATGGTCAGGAACTTACGTCTACGACTTATAACTTGGCTCGAATGAATATGCTCCTTCATAACGTAAGCTATTCCAATTTTGATTTAAAAAATGATGATACCATTGAGAATCCCCGGCACATTGAACATACCTTTGATGCGGTCGTCGCCAATCCTCCGTATAGTGCTAATTGGAGTGCGAAGGATAGCTATTTAACCGACGAACGGTTCAGTGATTACGGGAAACTCGCTCCGAAGAGTAAGGCGGATTTTGCCTTTGTTCAACATATGATCCACCAGTTATCGGATAAAGGTACAATGGCCGTGGTCCTTCCCCATGGAGTTTTGTTTAGAGGCGCAGCAGAAGGAACCATCAGAAAATACCTTATTGAAGAACGAAACTACTTGGATGCAGTAATTGGGCTTCCAGCAAATATCTTTTATGGAACCAGTATTCCTACCTGCGTATTAGTTTTTAAGAAATGCCGGGAAGAAGATCAAAGTGTGATTTTCATTGACGGATCCAACGCTTTTGAAAAGGCGAAAAATAAAAATAAGCTCCGAGACGAAGATGTAGAAAAGATCGTCAACACCTATATGAGCCGCGAGACAATTGACAAGTACTCTTATAATGCAACCTTGGGGGAAATAAAGGAGAATGACTACAATCTAAACATTCCCCGTTATGTAGACACCTTTGAAGAGGAAGAGTCTGTGGATATTCAAGCGGTAAAGAGTCGGTTAGAAGAAATAGACCAAGAGATCGAAAAAATAGACGAAGAACTAGCTGGATATTTAAAAGAGCTAGGGATATAGGGGGTATATGAGATGAATAATATACCGGAGTTACGGTTTCCTGAGTTTGAAGGGGAATGGAAAAAAATAAAGTTTGAGGATTGCGCTACGATTATAAATGGACAAGTAGATCCAAGAAAAAAACCTTATAGTGAAATGCCAAATGTAGGGCCGGGAAATATTGAAAAGTTTACAGGTAAGTTAAAAGGATATAAACTTGCAAAGGAAGAAAATTTAATCAGTGGAAAATACTTATTTACGGAAGAGGATATTATTTATGGAAAGATAAATCCCCACTTTGCGAAAGTGGCTTTTCCTAAATTCAAGGGCCTTTGTAGTGCAGACACATACCCTATTAAGGCTAATAAAAGTAAACTGGAACCAGAATTTCTATTTTATTTTTTATTGACAGATCGATTTACCAAGTATACTACAAGTGTATCAAAAAGAACTGGTATACCAAAGGTAAATAGAGAAGAGTTAAGTTCTTTTCGGCTTATTGTACCAGTACTTTCTGAACAAACCAAAATCGCCAACTTTTTCAGTCTCATCGACCAAAAGATTGAAAAACAACAAGAAAAGGTGGAAGGGTTGGAGGAATGGAAGAAAGGACTCATGCAGAAGATCTTTAACCAGGAGGTTCGGTTTAAAGATGATGATGGGAATGAGTTTCCGGAGTGGTATAGTAAACAGCTTAATGATATTGTTACTTTTCTAAAAGGTAGAAATTTATCTAAAGCAGATTTATCTTCTGGTGGGATACCTTGTATTTTGTATGGTGAACTATACACTAAATATAATGAATCGATCAGTGAAGTCATTAGCAAGACAAACGCAGATAAAGAGCTGGTATACAGTGAAAAAGATGATGTGCTTATACCATCGTCAGGAGAAACTCCGGAAGATATTGCCTGTGCAGCTACAATATTAAAAAAAGGTGTTGCTTTAGGTGGAGACATTAATATACTACGCAAGAAGTCTGATTTCAATGGTGTATTTTTAAGTTATATAATTAATACTTCAATAAAAAAAGAAATTATAAAAGTGGCACAAGGCGCATCTGTAGTACATGTATATTCTAATAGTTTAAAGAAAATAAAAGTTCCATTCCCAAGTGTTAAAGAACAAACCAAAATCGCTAACTTCCTTTCTAACATCGGCCAAAAGATTGAAAAGGAAAAAGAGAAGTTGGAAGGGTTAAAGGAAATAAAAAAGGGATTAATGCAGAAGATGTTTGTGTAGGGGAGTTGTTAAATTAGGAGGCGATTCTGTTGGAGGTAACTTTAGAGTTAGGGAATTTAGCATCATGGTTTTCAGCAATAGCTACAATAAGTGCGGCCATAATTTCCTTGTACATTGCAAGTAATAAGAATAAACCTATAATAAAAATTAAGCCTGACTTGAAAGGTGGCGTTCTTAAAGATCTTTCGAACAAAGACTCGCAGATATTAAATTTAATCACTTTTAAAGTGGATAACAAAAGTATTGTTCCAGTTGAAGTTTGGCAATGTGGGTTTATCGAAGTAAAAGGAATAAAAAAGGTCTTGCCCAAATTTATAATAAAAAAATTTCCATTCATTGTTTTAAAATCGGAAAGTCAAATTCCAAAGCAATTTCAATACCCTTGCAAAGTTGAAGCTTATGATACAAATATAATAGCCTTTGATTACAGCATTAGAAAAGAATTAGCTAAGAAGTTGTATAAAGATACTGGTCAGAGTGATTTTTATGGATATGCTTATATTGCTGATAATTTTGGAAACATTCATTTGGCGGACAAGTTGTCAGAAATAAAAGAATTAGAGAAAGTAGTAAAGTAAACTTATATCAAGAAGGATCTGGAATGAAATATTTAATTTCTAGCTTATAATAAAATGAGTTCATGATAAATAAGCCTTGGAAGGGTGAAGTGAATGTTCAAAACTAAAATTGCTTTATTAATGCTTTTACTGCTTCTAGGAAGCTTTATAATAATAGGCTGTGGTTCTGATGACCAAAGCCCAGCGGATATGGAAAGCTCTACTCAGGAGTCTGTTTCTGAAGAGTCACCAAGGGGCGAAGAGCCTGCCGATCAAACGGAAGTCGATGAAGAAGAGTCAGAGGATCCGATTAAGGAAAACGAAGAGCAAAGCCAGGACACGGAAGAAGAAAGTATTGTTGATGGGGATATTGCCGTTCACTTTATTGATGTTGGCCAAGGAAATGCTGTATTAATCCAACAAGGCAGTCAAACGATGTTAATCGATGCCGGAGATAACCATATGTCTGATCGTGTGGTTCGATATCTTAAAAATCAAGGGATAGAAAAAGTAGACTACCTTATTGGGACTCACCCACACGCGGATCATATTGGAGGCATGGAAGACGTTATTGATGGTTTTAAGATTGGAACAATTATCATACCGGATGTTGCCCATACTACCCAGACTTTTGAGAATATGCTTTTGGCCGTCGAGCGGAATGATCTAAAACTTACAAAACCCTTCGTAGGTGATACATATTCATTAGGCGAGGCAAAGGCTACTATTGTTGCGCCAAATAGCAGTGGTTATAATAATCTTAATGATTATTCTGTTGGTATACGCATAGACTTTGGATCAAGGTCATTTCTTTTTACAGGAGACGCTGAGAGGCCTTCTGAGGAAGAAATGACAAATAACCATAGTATACTATCTTTAGATGTGGATGTGCTTTTAATTCCGCACCATGGAAGCAATTCATCTTCAACAGCAGCGTTTTTAGAAGCGGCGTCTGCTAAATATGGCGTCATACAAGTTGGAGAAGATAATCGGTATGGTCATCCGCACCCGGAAGTTTTAGAGCGCTTGAATTCTTTTGACATGGAGATTTATCGAAACGATTTACATGGAACGGTTATTGTTACAAGCGACGGTGAACATATTCAAATTGAAACGGAGAAAATGCCTAAAGAATCTAATGCTCCTCCGGCAGATAATAAAGTAGAGCCTGCAGAAGAAGAGAAAACTACTCAGGAAGGCATAAATATTAATACGGCCTCCCAGAGTGAGCTGCAGAAAATTATTCATATTGGACCGGCTTATGCCGAGCAGATTGTAGATCTTCGACCTTTTACTTCTATTGATGATTTAACCAGGGTAAATGGGATTGGAGATGGACGGTTAAAAGATATAAAAGATCAAGGTCTAGCTTATGTTCAGTAGAAAGAACGACGTGCTAGCCTCTCTTATTTAAAAATATTAATTATTGGATCAGGTAATTGTGGAAATAGTAACTGCGTTGTTTTGTGAGTTTTGTTAAGCTATAAAAAAGGGGGTTTAGAAATGTCGGAAGAAATAGGAGAATACATAGTGAATCGAGAAGAAGGAAACCTATGCAAGAATTGTATTCATCGAACCGTATGTAGATTTAAGAGTAGAATGGCAAGAGCCGAGAAGGTCGCTAATGAATGGGAAGAGGAGCGAGTAGTAGTAGAACCGGAAGATCCCACCATGATAAAAGCCACTTGTAAATTGAAACAAATACAAGGGGAGATTTTATAGATAGAGAGATAACCATAAATCGAAAAAGCACTAATAAGAGGAAAAAAGAGATGGAAAATTTGATGAATCGATTATGGGAGTAAATGATTAGACGATCCCTTACTGTAATATTAATTATTGTATAAATTTCTTTAAATTATTACTATGTAATCGATAAATGTGAAGTTAAAGCTATAATATTGTAGATCGATTTAAAATTTGGATAAAATGAGCGTTCGGAAATAAGATAAGGAGGTTAATTTATGAAGCGTATAAAGAAAAATGGATGGGTATTTTATTTTTCAGATCCGGGAAATTTGGATCCTCAATTGGATCCTCAAAAAGTAGGAAAGTGGATGTGTTTCTTTAGCGATAGAAAATTTATCTCTAGGATATGTGAGGAGTCTATAAATCAAAAAATTGTGCAAGAGAGTAAGCACAAAGATCAGAATGATGGTGTTGCATGTTTTTATTCTAATTTCGATGATGTAGATTCACATAAACGAATAATTCAGTTTTTCTTAGAGAATAATCTTATAAGAAAGACCAAGGAAGGCAAGTTATATGATATTTCTTTTAAATTAGATAGACAAACAAGAGATGGAGAATACGGAGATGCTTTTCATTCAGAAATTAAATTATCTAAATTTGTAAACTTACATACCGGTGAATGGATAGTGTGAAAAATTATTTTTATCGGATTGATTTTGGTAAGTAAGAAATGCAAAATTTGATTGATCGATTATGGGAGCAAGGAGAGAAGGTAAAAAGGTAGTGTGTACCCACCTTCTCTTATAGGGCCATTTAATTTGCTGTAAATGTTTAAATATCAACGAAATAACATATGCTCCGATCTAACAAGTTTGTAAACTCGTGGTTTATGAAAATAAAGAATATAATTAATGAATATTATACCGGGCAAACTCTTTTTACCTAATGAAAATAAGGTTAGATGGGGAAGTAAAACTGATCCCTGGCTTGGCGGATTACAAGTTAGAAAATAAATGTGTGCTGAAAGTGTGTCAATCATGTGCTAAAAGTGTGTTGAAAGTGGGATAAATAACACACAAAAATATTTTAGACGTTGTAAACATAGAAAGATTGATTTAGTTGGGCGAAATTGATCGAGGTATATGTTAATCATGTGCTGAAAGTGTGTCAAAAGTGTGTGGATAGTGGGATAAAAGTGACACACTAATAGTGTATTGGTCGTAAGGCAATTAAAAAACATTAAAATTTTATTTGTGTATAAGCTATTGAGGTAAGCCCACAGATTCCTAGCTAAATAGCTACGTTTGTAGCTATATAATCTTGGGAACTAAAATTTGGTTAAAGGCTCTAATAAAAAGGCATTGAGGAGTTTTTTATAACACACGGACATTTATAGGGTTACACAAGGACAAGAAACTTTTTTTGTCCGTACGTCATTATATATTGCTAACTATAGGCATTTGTTATCATAAATAAAAACAGTACAATAATACTATATGATTAGCATTGATATCTGTTAAATAGTGCTTTATAATTAGATATAAGTAAAAAAAGCATGTACCAAAAATTTGATTGTAACAATTATTATGCGTATAAAAATTTTTGGTAATAACTATTTTGTTGCAATTTGAATGCTAAACAGGGTTTTAATTAGCCTCGTTTAGCGTATAGTTGCTTAGACCGCATAGCACACCCTAAAATTTTTTATTGCCTGTGATTTTAAAGCCGGTATTTTTTTATAGGTTACGTGTTATATCAACATTTTATTGGTTTAAATACCGGTCAATGTAGGCAATAAAAAACGGCGCGAGCAAAGCTCGTTTTAGGTGTTGCGGTCTTCAGCAACTCCGTGGTAGAAAGGTGGGATTAATATCAAAAGAGAGATGGCAGTACCACATTTGATTAAAGGATACAGTAAATATCTATTGGAATTCTTAGCAGACTATGCTGATGAATTATCTTTCGAAGATTATTTTTTGGACGTTGGATGTGGCCATATGCGCAATCTAAAGTTACTAATAGAAATTGGATTTGAAAATTTATATGGTCTGGATCGCGAGCTCACTACCCATGGTATCCCAATAAAGGGTTTTATACACGGGACCCTAGAAGACAATTTGCCTTTTTTTAGAGATAGAACTTTTGATGTTGTAGTTTGTAATTTTGTATTGATGTTTGTTGATCCGTTAGATATTGAGGACTCCGTTAATCATCTTGCCCGAATAACGGGTAAATTTTTGGTAATTGAAACAAATAAAAAAACACATAAAAATGAAAAAACATTTTTTAAAGATTATGATTTTCGACAAATTCTGACACTCATAGAATCTATGGATGATTTTGTTATACTCCATAAATCTATAGCGCATGAAAAAATTATTGCAAAAAGGGAGGGGTTATAATGGCCAGAGGAAGAAATTCGATTTATGTAAAAAAACTTACCGGAAGAGATGTGACTTTGTTAAAAGGACTTGCTCGTACCGGAATCGCAAGTCAATCCCAGGCAGGAGATTTTTGCGGATTGAATTCTGAGCGACTTCAAAAGCTCGAGAATAGTAAATATATTAAGTTGCGTAACCTAACTGTAAACGGTCAAAACACTCAAATAATACAGTTAGATAAAGGCGGGAAAGATTACTGTCGGAATGAATTAAGCTTTGAAAGCTTTGCCGCAGCCCAGACGAATCACCTTGATCATGACTTAAAACTCTCTTTTACATACTACAGCTTGAATCCGGAAATTAGAGAAACGTGGGAACACGAACGAGATATAATACTAGAAATTTATGAAAAATACCCTGAAATACAGACGAACAATCAACTCAGAACTTGCATTGATGCGAGAATCACGCTCGGAGATGGTACAACGTTGGCCATAGAATCCGTGGGAGATTCCTATGGGAACATTGAAATTATGGAAAAAGAAGCGATTGCAATCAATTTGGCTGGTTGTGATACGATTTCTTATGTTTAAATTCAAAAGGAGGAATACTAATGGCAGAACAATTAAAAGGCAAGAGAATTGTGCGTGATGATGTGATATTACTTAATCGCTTTGTGACTGCAAGATTTTATTTTGAAGATTTTTTAGAGCTCGTAGATGAATGTGGTGGATACCTATTTCTAGATCAGCTGAAGCGTTATTATGACTCTTCTTTTATTAAAAAGCTACAGGATAGCAAGCTGATGCATTTTGCAGCGTTCAATAACTATAAATTTGGATACATCTCAAGTGCTGGATTAAAATTTTTGAAGTATAAAGACTACGAAGAAGGCCCATTAAATAAAAAAAATCTTTCAGCTCCAAAGCTAAAAGCAAACCCATCGGAAAAACAACTTTTAACTTCTGCACTTAAATTTGAAGCCATAAAAAAAGAAAATCTTATTTATGATAGTCCACGGTTTGGTAGTTTAGATGGTCACTTATACCGTGATACCTTGCTGAAAAAAAGGTTTCTCGAAATAAATAAAACTGCTATGGGGAATGCAAATACAAATGAAGAAAATTCTGTAGAAAAAATACAAAAAGAAATTGATAAGCTTTCATTGGAATTAGATAAATATAAAAACCCTTTTTTCGATGTACTCATACAGTTTGGTTTAACACATCAAAGAAATCTGGATCGAGTCGAAGATATAAAAAAAGAAATTGAAAAAGATGAAAAAGAAAGAGACAAAGATGGTACGTTTAGAGAAATTAAAGATATTATAGACAATAGAAATAAAAAATATATCCAAGAATTAAAAAATGAAAAGAAACGTTTGGAATATGCTACAAGTAAGTACCAAGTAGATTATAAAGCTGCTCTTGCTGAATACAATAAAAGAAAAAGGTTACAAGAAGAACTCTCAGAACTTAAAAATAGTCTTGCTGATGCAGAAACTAGAAAACTTGAAAAAGATCAAGACTTGCAAAAAGTATTAAAAAGGTTTGAGACTTATTTTGATATTAGCAAAATTGCAATAATCTTATCGAGTAAACCTTATGATCCGGAGGTACCCTTTTCAAAACCCCTTTTTTATTTTGATATCTATATCTTTGAGTCCGGTAATACAAATGAATTGTCTGTTTATAAGGCTTACGATGAGATTGCAACACTTTCCGAAGGTGAAAAAAGCTTACGAGGTACATATCAATCTAATAAATATGATACAAGTCGACCTGATATAAAGATTAAGTATATAACAACCACAGATAACACTACTTATATAAAGAAATTCAAAGAAAAATTCACATCGCGAATGGCTATAGAACGGAAAACCTTTGATATCCAAACGATTGAATTTAAAGACCTTAGAAAATACAAAAAAAACTATGTAGATCACCATAACTATATCGATCAGGAAGACCTAATAAAAGTTAAAGAAATAGAAGATAAGATTGCAAGGCACAGATAAAAATATCCTCGGAGAAGGCCTTAGAAGAGTTTTTTAAAAGAGATAGGTACTATGATGCCGTTGATCTTGATTTTGGTAATAGAAATGAAAATAAAGAGATCACTATGGAGATATTTAATTACTAGAATGATAAGACGAAAAATGCTTACGATAGAAAGAGGAAATTAATAGCTTATAATTACTGTAATAACAACGTTTTAATAGTATTGCGATAAACAACGAAAAATCATGAAAATAAGACGAAAAAACGAAAATCCTTCGTTGTTTAATCTAATAAATGAACAATTTTATTTCTTGTCAGCATTCTGGTAACTGTATCTTTTTTTATATGTAGTTCTCTGGGTTGGGTTAGGATTATGTTCTAAAAAAATAATGTTCTCTTGTTTTTAATCTTTGGAGGTTATTTTATACTATTAGCTCTAAAAAACGCCATTATATGATGGCGTTTTTTATTTTTTTATGATATAATAAAAAAAACACGAGAAAGTGGGTGGAACTTATAGACGCTGTTAAGGTAAACCTCATAAAAGTAACATTAAAGAATATAAAAAAGGACATGGCGAATTCAAATTGTAAGTTTACATTAGCTGATCGGAATAAAAATATGGAATTCATGCGAGAAAATTTTTTAAATATTGAAGATGCAAAAGACATTATTTTTAATTTGAAGCCGGAAGACTATATATCAGGACCTTCAGTAGATCATGATCCGAAGTACGAAGGTGTAATATATGTATTTAAAACGAAACATATTATTGAAAAAACTATCTATATTAAAATACGGTATGTTCAAGGAAAAGCAGTCGTTTGTATTTCCTTTCACCTAGATGAAATAGTATAGGATAAAAAAATGAAAACCCTTCATTTAATTTAAGATAAAAAATAGAATAAGTGGCCAGTAAATAAATAATAAAAATTAGAAGGTCAATAATAGACCAATATTAAATAATACAATAATATAAAAGGCCAATAAAAATCATTTTAATATAATTAGAAAACAAGGAGGAAGGGTGGTAGCAATGAATAAAACTTATTGCCCAGTTTGTATGGAGGAAGTCGAGTATACAATTGAAGAAAGAGAAATTGAAAATTTTAAGGGGTATGCAGTTAATGTCAAAGAAGAAGTTCCTGTATGTTCAAAATGTAATGAAGAAATTTTTGTAGAGTCTATCGAAAATGAAAATTTGAAAAGACTTTATGAAAAGTATCGTATCATGGCTGGTATTGTTACGCCGGAGGAAATTAAAAACTTCAGATCAAAGCACGATATCTCTCAGCGAGAAATGGTTGCAATTTTGGATTGGGGAAAAATGACCATTAACCGTTATGAAAAGGGTGCGGTTCCTAATGCAAGTCATAATGATATTTTAAAGTGGATAATAAATAATGAAGAACTATTTTTGGAAAAAGCTGAACAAGCCTATGAGAGAAATCGTATCACTGAGAAGACATATAACAAAATACTTGGGAAGGCAGGCGATGCTATAACAAGTTTGATACAGAAAACTATGATATCTACATTAACTTCCGCACCGAATATATTTAATGGATTTAAAAAATTTGATTATCAGAAATTGATTCATTTAATTGGTTATCTGGCATCAAATGTGGATCTGTACAAAACGAATCTGAACAAATATTTATTTTATATTGATTTCGAACATTTCCGTCGTCATGTTCAATCTGTAACTGGACTGCCGTATATGCGCTATAAGTATGGACCAGTAATAAAAGATTTCAGGTATGAACAAATACTTTTCCTTGCAGATGAAACTTTTGAAGTTGTTGAAACAGAAGAAAACTGCAATTCAATAACTAAAATTATAAGCAAAAACAATTTTGACTTATCTATGTTTGAATATTCTGAACTATCCGCAATTAATGATGTGATTGAACAGTTTAAGCAAAAAAATTGCTCGGAAATTTCTCTTTTATCGCATCAGGAAAAAGCTTGGAAAGAAAAACGGGATAAAGAGATGATCCCTTATGATTATGCTGAAGATCTGAAAGTCTCTTTTGTTTAATATTCAGTGACGTTTACGGTGTATCTAAAGAAGGAGAAGTAAATAAATAATACAAAAACAACCACCTATAAAAGGTGGTTGTTTTTGACTAAAATACAAATTTGTTATTAAAGAAAAATTGAAAACGTACATAACAGAAACTGAGCGGCATATAACTATTTAGTATTAAAACTTAAATTCATCATATCAATCCCATGTACTTTTTTCGTTATTTCCACATATAAATTTTTTAATTTTACATTATCCGTTATATTAAAAGCATCAAGTGTTTTTATTAATGATGAAACGTACTCCTGGTCATTAAGATAGTATTCAGCAATACCTTTTCTATAGAATAGCTGGGGCAAATGGTACATTAAATGATTTTTTTGTGCTAATAATATTCCTTCTTCAGTAATTTCAATAACTTCTTTATGCCAATCATATTTATGGTAGTTATAAGCTAAATTATATATGAGCTTTAACTTCAATTTCGTATAGGTCATAGATTCAAATTTTAAAGATTTACTCACTTCAAAGCAAAATTTTAAAACAGTAGTACTTTCGTTAATTCGATCCAACTCTCCTAAAACGCCACCATATAGTATTAAAATCATTAAATCTAGATAAGTAGTTTTTATTTTTTTAAAAGAAAGTTTTGCATGAAAAATATTTTCTTTAAACAACACTTTTTCCAAAAGAGCTGCACTCTTTCTTAGCCCTTCTTCGTTACGCAATAGAAATTCGCGACAGGCATATAGATAGGATTCAATCTTTTCAAAATCTTGATCATCTAACATAAGATTTTTAGTTCTATGATCTTCTAAGAGAGTTTCTATCGCGGTTACTTCTTTTTCAAAGCAATCCGGATTATTCTCTAAAACTGTTTCCGTAAGCAATTCTAATCGATGCATTAGGTTGTTATTTTTATGAGCCAGCATATATATTTTTCCAGCACTAATTTTGAGTACTTTAGCTAATAATAGTATTGTTTCATGCTTCGGGATAACGTGTGCATTTTCAATTCTTCTAATAGTATCCTCGTGAATACCTGATAAAACACTTAATTCAGCCTGGGAAAAATTACATGCTTTTCTTACAGATCTTAAAATATTTCCCAACTCTTTTTCATGTGTATCCATAGAAAACAGCCCCTTTTTTTAAAAAAACCAACAACTTACTCATATCCCCGCACTCATTCGGGGTCAAAAACTTCTGATAATAGTATATCATTTTATTTAAAGAAAATAGCTGATCTGAAAAAAATTAATAAGATAAAAAGGGGGATAAAATATGAGGTATTTTGCACTAATTTTAATTGGGAGTTTATTTTTTTCTTCAATAGCACCGGTTCATATCGCTGATAACTATGAACAAAATGGGGAAACTGATGTGCCTAGAACTTGTTGGTTAGATGATTCTGAAGATTATGCTTAGAAGTAGGTGTTTCTATTATTCAGAATAGCGTTAAATCCTTACATAAGGTTTTGAGTAGAAAATGAAGTTCATGAGTTAAAAGTGTTTACGTTAAATATAAATAGGGAAACTGTTAAGCAATTAATATGGTATCCGATTGCTGGAATCCTGTTTCATAATCAACGGAATTGCATATGATGTAGAAATAGTATCTAACATTTAAATATAGCTAAACGTATTAAACTGAGACTTTGTTCTTATTCAGTATTCAAATAAGTTTTCAACAACAAGAAAAATATATTTTATCAGCACAAGTGAATAAGATTACGAGATTCAGTCAACAGATGAAGATTGGGAGATTTTATAGATATTATTAGATGGCCATCTATAATATATAGCAGAAATATATGTACCGGGATATCAATATATATTACCTCCAAATCATTAAATGAAAATAAATACCGACACAGGGTAAAGGAGTGTAAATAATTCTGAGCTCTATAAATTATATTATAAGGAGGAAGATGCTCAATGTTTGAAAAGAAAAATTGTCGCAGATACCTATTAATCCTATTTACAACACTTATTATTTTTATGTTACTGCCAACAAATGCGATGGCCGAAAACGCAACAGATGTGGTGCAAGATACAGATATAAAAGAGGAAGAACAGTTGTTAAGTACAACATATCCTCATAGAGAAGAAATTAAAACTTTTTGGGGTTTTGGTGATATTGGGGTTGTGGGATGGAAAGTATATACCAACTATTCTTTAACAGTAAATCAATTTGATTCATATAAATCAGTTTCTAGGCATCGAATTAGCTCACATATGAAAACAAACTACCGGTTCACCTATGGAAATGGGAACTTAAACCACCTTTCATCTAGGGTTTTTAGAAACACCCAGCAAATAGCTGTACATTGGGGTTCAAGTTTTTCAGATTTTGCTATCATGTTCCCCTCGCATTATCATTATTACCTGCATCATCAAAAATATACTTCAGATACGATGGATGGCCATTATAATGGCCAAGCAAGAGCAGGACTTCAATTTACTCACAACAATTTCTTTCCTACTAATGATTGGAATAAGTATGTAAACATCAATTTTTAGCTTAGTAAATTTTTAGACAAAGTATCAATATTAAGGGAGGTTTATATATGAAAACAAAAAGAAAAGCGATAATACTTACAATGATTCTTATTTTTTTAATAACAGCAGCATCTTATGCCATAAATGTAGAAAGTGGCTTTAGCAATACAGACTATAATGCTAACATGCAATTAGCATTGGGAATTGCTGAGAATATTAAAGATAGTGGGCTAATATTTGAGGAAGACAAAGTCATAGGGTACGTCAACGATCTTCCAATCTATCGATCAGAAGTAGAATTGAGAAAAATTTTTATGGACGGAATGAATAAAAGCGTATCACCAGATGATTATAGAACTGCTTTTAACAAAGTACTGATTGAAAAACAAGAATTGCTCATTTTAGAAGAATATGATGCACTTGTCACAGAAGAAGAAATAGATCAATTTAATGACTATCAAAAAGAGATACTTTATAGTAACACAGACTACCCTAAAGATGATGAAGAGCAAATAGCGTTTCATAAAGAGTATGTATCAGCTCTGGGACTAACCGAAGAAGAATATTGGGATGTTTATAAACCGACAGAAACAAGTAGACACCTTACTCATTTAAGGGTTCAAGAGCTATTGCGAGCAGAATTAAGCAAGGAAAATGATCAGTTGTTAGTTAACAATAAAAATCTTCAATTTGAACTTACAAGTGATGAATCTCAAATCATCATAGACATCGACAGTATTGAATACACAATAACAGACGAGCATTACAGTAACTTGCTAAAGGATAATTAAGAATCTGTTTATACAAACCCCACAAGACAATTATGTTACATTTTGTGGGGTTTGTATAAATTAGTAAATGAAGTAGTTAATCATAAATATCTAATTTTATAAATATAAAAACAAAACATAAAATACTCTATATATCCGTTCGCTGACACTAAATTTTAAGAGCCTTGAAGACTACTAATCATGCTTAATAAGGAGGAAGGAAGAATGAACAATAAATACTTATTGATAGTTTTACTTGTAGCGGTATTGATTTTAGCAGGTTGTGGCAGCGCCCCCTCCAACGAAAATAATAATGAGGGAGCAAATGAACAAGAAAGTGTAGAGTTAACCAACTTAAGCGCTCCTGAAGAATTAAAGGTTATGAGTCCGGAAACAAATAGGAAGAATCAAGAGTTAAATAGCTCATTGAACAATATTATGGATGAATTTGATGACGGCGAAAACTTAACTGAAGCAGAGCAGGAAGAATACGAAGCGCAGATGGAAGCACATTCGAATAAAATGGAAAAACTGCAAGAGAAAATAATGATGATCGATAATCAAGAGATTATCGAAAATATTTTTGATGAAATCAAAGCATCAGAAGCGGTATATAATGATAGCATAGATCAAAGCGCTGTGGAGGAAGGAAGATTCTACTCTTTAGAACCTTTCTATTCAAGTCGTGATAAAAACGAAAATTCCTCTGTGGAATATATTAATCTAATTATGGCATTTGAAGATGATACACTTTTCCTTATCACTGGCGAAGATGTTGAAAGACCTACAGTTATTAAAATAGATTTTGACTATGAGTGGTTAGTAAACCAGTTCAATCAATAATTTGTTGAATATGTTAAGAGAGACCCACTGTAACGGTATAATTGATCCGCCTTCACGGCCAGGGATTCAATGAATGATCCTATTCTGTAAAGGTAAATTGGTAACTTATTCTTTGGTATCAGATTCTCGAGATTTCAAGCCATGTCATTCTCGCATAGATTCGTTACCATCGGTTAAGTTTTCAAAAACACTATGTTTAACCCTATCAATGATCGTTTCTGATACTGGCCCATCATCAACGGTTCCGATTCGTTCATACCATACCTGAGGATCAAGCTGCGAACAAAAGACAATCGCTCCCTGACGTGTCCTTGCTGTGATAATTTCGAATAGGTCCATTGCTTCTGACGTATGTAACGAATCTTCAAGAAGTTTCTATGGCTGCATTGGCTAAATCAGACAAATAAATTAAGTTGCTTTTTCCGATATTCGACAGGGGTTAAATAATCAAGAGTTGAATGTATTCGATGATTATTATATCAGTTCACATAATCGAATAGCTTATAATCAAGATCGCTTAAAGTTTCAAAATTTCACCATTTACGAACTCTGTTTTAGTAACCTTGAAACCGGCTTCCGCTACAGCATTGTCGTAAGGCGATCCTTTATAACTTAATGATATTTGCATATCAAAGGCATCAAGGCTTTCGTCCAATAGTTTTATTTTTGAATTCCGAACCTCGATCGGGATGGAAGATATTAATGTTTTCAAGGCTTCGATTCATAGAAGCAAAGGCTCTCATTACAATGGGCACATATTTCTTAGGCCTGGTACTATATCCGATAATTTCACGGTTAAATAGGTCCATTAATACGCATATATGTAATTCCTTTGAGCTTTTCTTTAACCCGAACATAGATCAGATCACTTACTACTACATCCAGTTCATCTCGTTCATCGAACTTCCGATCCACAACATTCTTTATTTCTGCTTCATTCACGGCCTGTCTTTGGGGTTTAAACTGTTTCGTGATGTATTTGGATACTACACCTTATCGTTTCATGATTCGCCTTATTCTGCGCTTCCATACGATCAGATCATCTTTTGCCAATTCTTTTTTAATCTTGCATGAACCATAATTATTTCGACTTTCTTTAAATATTTCAATGATCTTTTTTGTAAGATCATTTTCATAAGGTTTAGTTTTCAATTCATGGTAATAGGGGCTTCTTGCGATTTATAAGACCTTTTGTTGTAAAAGCGTAGTCGGTGGAGACTATAATTTGCAACTTAACAAGTGAAGAGTTTAAAAAAGATGCGGTGAAATATTATTACTATACTAAAAAGTGGCCACCAGACATGACCGGTGGTCGCATTTTAGCCTATTCATTACCCCACAAAACTATCGTGTTTTAGAAATTGTTGGACAAGGAGAATAGCTATGGCACTTAGAGAAGTTTTAGAAGAACAAATTGAAAGAAATCAGAAGAACATTGCGATGTATCAAAAGAAATTATCGTTTTTGTCGAAGGGTAGCATCCATACTAAAAAAGTTAATGGAAAAGAGTACTATTATTTGAAGTATCGAAACAGCAGAGGGAAGAGGGTAGACCGGTACATTAAGAAAAATGACCTGGCTATTGTTAAACATGAACTTAATACAAGAAAGCAAATTGAAAAATGGATTAAGGAAATGGAAGAAGATATAAAAATTGCTGAGAAGGCACTAGGGGATCGGAAAAAGAAAAACAACGAGTAAAATATGGTAGGGACAGATCATATTAATATTGTTATTTCACCATATTTTCCTCGTCTTAATGGTTTAATAAGTGTACTAAGGAATATTCTTGTACGGTTGTACGCAGTTTGACCCTATTTTTGTACGTAGTTCTGTTAAAACCTACAATGAGTAACCCTTTCGCTAATATTCTGTGCTTTTTTGGTATATCCATAATAATAAGAAAGATTACACTTCCTACCATCAGCATAAAAGCTGCCCCTAAAAAAAATCCCATCGATGTACATTATAATCCATCCTCCATAAAAAAATCACTTAATATATCTGTATTTCGACACTTTTTTTAATGTTGCGGAGCCGATTTCAGTTAACGTTCCCACAATTCCCGGTGTGCCACTCTATTTATAACTCACAAGCTATATTTACTATGATTCAAGTATAAGAATTGCCACTTAGTATAATAATGTGGCATGTTGGAACTGCTGTGTTATGAGATACATTTACCCGTTAACTCCATTATTGTGGAACCATTCATCATCTGTTAACGCTCTATATAGTGCAGCTTGCCAAGAGTTAACATTGACCTTTTCTGCACCAATTGCTTGAATTTCTAAATGATTTTTTACCATATTCGCACCACCTATACTATAGACATACTCTAGCGCACCTTTGAGATTATTATATTCAACCGACGCATGAGTAACATATAACTCAGATAAATTGAAGTTGCGAAAATGGTTATTCATTTTTGTTTTCAAATCATTAGCCCATGATTCTGGTGGACTAACATAATACTCAAAAGAAATGGGAGCGGTTTGAAGAACTTTTGCGTAAAGCCATTTTCCATAACTAACATCATCAAAATAAGGATGCAAGGTTTCTTCGTTCTTACTCGAGGATACTTCAACCATTTTACCTTTATTACAATCTGCACAAGATGGTACTAAGTTTATGGGACTAACAGCATAAACTGGATATTTAGCTTTTGGTAAGAAGTGATCTAAAGTGGATATGGATTGTCAACACTAAATCAGACATATAAATTAAGTTGTTTTTTTCGAAATTCGACAGGGGTTAAATAATCAAGGGTTGAGTGTATTCGATGATTATTA
>SL_8KL_010_SEDDRAFT_10000774_pt1 | contig 27897 bp, 23 predicted proteins | sample SodLakKL_010_SED_4_FD_11160 | JGI IMG/M metagenome (IMG submission 11160) | reverse complement strand
TATCCACCGGTGGAGTGCTGAATTCCCTTGGGTCTTCCAGTGGTACCACTGGTATACATGAGAAACAAGATATCCTCAGCAGGCATGGAAACTGGATCCACTTTAACCCTTTTATGTTTCTCTATAAGATCGTTCATTACCAGGTCTCGACCTTCTTTCAAGGGTGTCGGAGAAGAGTGTTTTCCTTTATAGCGCTGCCAAACAAGGACCGTTTTAATCTTTTGTCCTTCTTCTTCAGATCTTTTGCAGGCTTCCTCCGCCTTCTCAAAATGATCCAGCAATTTGCCGCTACGATAGTAAGCATCCATGGTGATCAGAATTTCACTTTCCGAGTCCCAGGCCCTTTCTCCAGCAGCCTTTCCACTAAATCCACCGAAAACCTGGGAGTGAATAATTCCCAGTCTAGCACAGGCTAGCATGGTTATGGGAAGCTCAGGGGTCATGGGCAAGTGCAGGGTAACCCTATCTCCTTTTTTTAACCCCATTTCATCTCTTAACACGGCAGCAACTTCATTAACCCTCATATAAAGATTCTGGTAAGTTATATGCTCTATGGCCTCACCCTCAGGCTCCGGCACATAGTGGATGGCTGTTTTGTTCTTGTTCTCTTTCAAGTGCCTGTCTACACAGTTGTAGCTGGCATTGAGTCTTCCTCCTACAAACCATTTCCAACAGGGAGCGTCGCTGGTGTCCAGCATGGTGTGCCAGTACTCATCCCATTCCAGCATATCTGCAAATTCCTTGTAGTAATATGGAAACTTATCCAGGCTCATCCTTTCAAATATATCCGGGTCACTCACGTTAGCCTGGGCCACAAACTCATACCTAGGATAGATAAATTCATGCTCTTCCATGGTTACTTGATACGTTTTATCTTCTGACATTAAATAAAACCTCCTTATAATTAATTTATTAAAATAAAACTAGTAATTATTTTTTTGTTAAAAGAAAACCTAATACATGCACTTCCTCATTAAAAGTTTTCAATTTACGTTCACATGATCCTTCACCTCCTTTTTTCTTGATCCATAGAGCTAGTAGTAAAAAGGTCGACAAAGATTTTCTCAATATTCTAACTTTTTCTTATATTAAGAATTTTCAAACAATTTGTCGAAAACTGGTGTGCTCTGTTATAAAAGATAAGCGGAGACTAAATATGTTTAGTTTTGAAATTGTGTTTGAAAGTTATTATAAAAGGAATTAAATGTGTACGTTAAAACTGGTAGGATAAAACCACAGAAGCAGAAAGTTATAATTTAAAAAACGTAGAGAAAAGTGATGTGAAGAAATTAATTAAATCCGTGCGTTCTAACTATCTAAATATCTTATCATCATTTATTTTCATTAAAGATCTTAATTTACCTTAGAGACCATATTTAAAATGAACTCAACCTCCCTTTGGTATAATTTTGGCTCTTAATAAATTTTATTTTTTTTATTATATTTATATTCTTCGTTAGTAATTATATTCTACACTACATTTAAAACTCCTTCTTTTTTAACTTAATTTTCTGAATATTTTTAATATAATTTTAATTAAGATTTTTTAACAATCTTGCCGGGTAGAGCGGCTGGCAAAAAAATAATCTTCCCTTGTAGCCAGTGTAACCCATGTTCTGATATACCCTGGCAGGAGAAGAATTGTAAAATAACATCCTATAAAAAATAAATATGGCTAATTCCTGACTCATCTTTACTTATCCTCCTCAACTTTAACCGGTAACAGCAAATCTTCAGGAGGATCAGGCCACACTAGAAAAATAATAACATACATGGCAACAGTAGCTAAAATAGCGTAAATAATATAATAATAAAAAGCAAAGGGCATAAAACCAAAAAGCAAGGGAAAAGTGGCATCATATTGCCAACTCCAGAAATTGTTATGCAATAAGAACATCACTAAAACAATAAGGACTACTAACATAAAACGTACCTTAAAAGATATTCTCTTCATTTACTTATCCCCTCCACAAAACCAAAATCTCTATAAGCATAAAGTCAACTACGTGTTTATTTTAATAATATTTTTATGGAATGTCAATTGATTATTTTAATCTATTTCTTAAAATTTTATTTACTATTTGGGGATTAGCTTTACCTTTAGTTTGTTTCATAACTTGACCTACTAAGAAACCCATGGCTTTCTTTTTGCCGCTCTTTAAGTCTTCTACGGGGCCCGGGTTAATTTTTATTACTTCATCAACAATTTTTTCTAGCTCCTTTGTATCGCTTATCTGTAAAAGCCCTTTTTCTTCAACGATAGCTTCCGGGTCCTCCCCGCTTTTGAACATTTCTTCAAAAACTGTTTTGCCTATTTTGCCGCTGATAGTTCCTTTATCGATAAGATGCAGTAATTTAGCAAGGTTTAATGGGGTGACTTTTGTTTCAGTTATATCAATTCTTTCGGCATTTAAAAAGCCCATTAATTCTCCCATAACCCAGTTGCTTACTACCTTCGGTTCAGGGTATTCTTTTACACAGTCTTCAAAAAAATCAGCCATGTCCATAGAAAAAGTCAGTACCTCTGCATCATATTCCGGTAGACCGTACTGGGTTATATATCTTTCTTTTTTCTGAAGGGGCAGCTCAGGAAGTAATCCTTTTAATTTTTCTACCCATTCCTGTTGGACTTCCAGGGGCATTAAGTCAGGATCTGGGAAATACCGATAATCGTGGGCTTGCTCCTTACTTCTCATGGACACGGTTAACCCCCGACCTTCATCCCACCTGAGGGTTTCCTGTGAAATTCTTTCTCCTTTTTCTAAGCTATCAATCTGTCTTTTAATTTCATATTCTAATCCCTTTTGAACTGCTTTGAAAGAATTCATATTTTTTAGCTCGGTTTTGGTGCCCAACTCCTTTTTGCCTTTTAACCTGACGGAGATATTGGCATCACAGCGCAGGCTTCCCTCCTCCATTTTACAATCAGATACTTGTGTGTACTGCAATATTCTCTTTAAATTTTCCAGGAATACCCTTGCTTCCTCATGGGAACGCAAGTCCGGTTCTGAAACTATTTCAACCAGCGGCACCCCTGTTCTGTTATAGTCAATTAGGGAATAATCACCATTTTCAGCATGAATTAATTTACCCGCGTCTTCTTCCAGGTGTACCCTGGTAATGCCGATACATTTTGTTTCTCCATTTACCTTAATATTTAAATATCCGTCTTCGGCAACCGGCATATCGTACTGAGATATCTGGTATGCTTTGGGTAGATCAGGATAGAAATAATTTTTTCGGTCAAACTTACTTCTGGGATTAACCTTGCAGTTTAAAGCCAGGCCTGAAAGTATGGCAAACTCTACAGCCCTTTTATTTATCACGGGAAGAACACCGGGCAGCCCCAGGCACACAGGGCATACATTGGTATTAGGTTCATCACCAAAGGAGGTTGGGCAAGAACAGAATATTTTACTTTTGGTAAGTAGTTCAACATGCACTTCTAAACCAATAACAACTTCATAAGACATATTTATGCACCACCCCTTACATAGCTTCCAAACAAAGGCTTTACTTTATCTAAGGCCAACATTCTTTCAAAGGCACTCGCTACTTTGATTATAGTCCCTTCATCAAAAGGTTTCCCTATAATTTGCAGCCCTACCGGTAGGCCATTTACAAAGCCACAAGGTATAGACACTGCCGGGAGACCTGCCATACTTACAGGAACGGTAAAAATATCATTTAAATACATCATTAGAGGATCATCAATCTTTTCTCCCGTTCTAAATGAAACAGTGGGGGCTGTTGGAGTAACTATGACATCGCAGTTTTTAAAAGCCTGATCAAAATCCCTGGCAATAAGTGATCTCACCTTCTGGGCCTTCAAGTAATAATCCTCGTAGTATCCCGAACTTAGTGCATAGGTTCCCAGCATAATTCTTCTTTTAACCTCCGGGCCGAAACCCGAACTCCTGGTTTTTTTGTAAGCTTCAAGCAAATTTTCTGCATCTTCATAGGTGAATCCATAACGGATCCCATCATACCTGGCCAGGTTGGAAGATGCTTCTGCAGGATTAATTAAATAATAAGCGGGCAAGGCATAAGCCGTATAAGGCATTTCCAGTTCAACCTTTTCTGCTCCCATATTCGCCAAATTTGTTACTGCTTCACCTGTTTCTTTTTTTACCGAATCGTCTATTTGCATTGTATAGTATTCCTTTGGTACTCCCAGTTTAATACCCTTTATGTCTTTATCTACAAACCGAGTAAAATCAGGCACATCTGCAGGAACTGAAGTAGAATCCATAGGGTCATGACCACATATAGCGTTTAATATAAGTGCACAGTCCCTGACATCTTTAGTAATAGGACCTATCTGGTCAAGGGAGGAAGCAAAGGCAATCAATCCATAACGGGAAACCCTGCCGTATGTAGGTTTAAAACCAACCACTCCACAAAAAGAAGCAGGCTGCCTGATGGACCCTCCCGTATCTGAACCCAGGGCAAACAATGCTTCATCCGCAGCGACAACCGCTGATGAACCCCCGCTGGAGCCTCCCGGTACTCTGGCCGGATCCCAGGGGTTACGGGTTGTAAAAAAACCTGAATTTTCTGTAGATGAACCCATGGCAAATTCATCCATATTAGTTTTTCCTATCATTATACATCCCTGTTCCTCCAGCTTTTGATATACTGTAGCACTGTAAGGCGGTTTGAAATTCTTTAAAATTTTAGAAGAACAGGTAGTAAGGATATCTTTTGTACAAATATTATCCTTTATAGCACAAGGAATCCCGGATAAAGGACCGGGCTCTTCTCCCTCAGCAATCTTCTTATCCATTTCCCTTGCTTTTTTTAAAGCATATTCTTTAGTTACAGTCACATAGCCGTGCACTATTCCTTCTACATCTTCAATGCGATCCATTATACTTTTTGTCAACTGTTCACTGCTGATTTCTCTATCTTTTATAAGCTTATGGGCTTCATGAACCTTTAAACCGAAATATTTCAAAGATAAACCCCTCCTGGACATACTAATTCTATATACTATTCAATAACTCTGGGCACCTTAAAATAACCATCTTCTTTTTCTGGTGCATTCTTCAACGCTTCATCTTTTTTAAGTACTTCTTTTATTTCATCTTCCCGGAAAACATTCACAAGAGGAACAACATGAGAAGTTGGAGATACTTCCTTTGTATCCAATTCGTTAAGCATCTCCACGTAATCTAAAATATTGCTTAGCTGTTCTGTAAAGATATCCTTTTCATGCTCAGTAATTTCCAGGCGGGCCAGTTCGGCTACATGCTCTACGTTTCCTTTAGTTATTTCCATTTTTAACCCTCCAAAACATAAATTCCTTTTCTTATTATAACATACCATTTCACCATGATACAAGAAGAACATAATAAACAAAATGAAAGCCTAAGCCTTTGCACTAAAGACTAAAGATTAGCAAACCCTGTTTTAGCATTTTTAAAGGGTTATGTTACTTCATTTCCTTTTTGAACCTGCTGGCCAGAAACAACCAGTTCTTGAAATTCTTTTTCATCCAATATTTTTACCTCCAGGGAAATGGCCTGATCATGCTTGCTACCGGAATTTTCTCCCGCCACCACAAAGTCTGTATTTTTACTAACGGAGGAGGTTATCCTGCCTCCCATGCTTTCTATCAATTCTTTAGCTTCATCCCTGGAGTATCTTTCCATTTTTCCTGTTAATACAAAAGTAAGGCCTTCTAAAGTTTTATCCCGTTCCTTCTTTAGCGGTTCCATGCATACATTTACACCTGCTGTCTTCAGCTTTTCAATGACCTTTAAATTTGACTTCCCTCGAAAAAATTCATATACGCTTGTAGCAATTCTCGGACCAATTTCTGGGATGGACAACATTTCTTCCGTTTCCGCCTCCATAATTTTTTCTATGCTGGGAAAGTTCTCTGCCAGAATCTTTGAGGCCTTTTCCCCTACAAATCTCAATCCTAAACCGTAAAGGAGCTTATTAAGAGGATTGTTTTTACTTTTTTCTATAGATACCAACAGGTTATGAACAGACTTTTCCCCCATTCTCTCCAGTCCTATCAAGTCTTCTCTTTTTAAATAATAAAGATCAGAAACATCCCTCACCAAATTATTTTCCCACAGCTGTAAAGCCACAGCCGGTCCCAGTCCTTCGATATCCATGGCTCCCCGGGAGGAAAAGTGTACTATGCGCTCATATGTCTGAACAGGACAGGTAGCATTAATGCAGCGTAGAGCTACTTCTCCGGGCAAGCGGACAACATTTTCCTTACAGGCGGGGCACTCCTCCGGCATATTAAATTCCTTTTCCTGCCCCTCCCTTTTTTCTTTAATTACTTTTACCAGCTCTGGTATTACATCTCCTGCTTTATGGATAATAACCCTGTCACCTATTTTAACTTCCTTTTCCTGCAGGATATCCTTATTATGAAGTGAAGCCCTCTTTACTACTGAGCCGGACACTTTTACCGGCTTTAGAAGGGCAATAGGCGTTAGGGTTCCTGTCCTTCCCACGCTTACCATAATATCTTCTACCTCTGTTTCAACTTGCTCGGCAGCAAATTTAAATGCAATGGCCCATCTGGGGCTTTTAGAGGTAAACCCCAACTGTTCCTGCAGTTTCAGATCATTTACTTTTATAACTGCCCCATCAATCTCGTAAGGAAGGTCTTGCCTCCTGGCCGACCATTCCTGGCAAACCTCTATAATTTCCTCCATATATTTATAAATATTTATATGGGGATTGACCCGGAGCCCAATTTTTTTTAAATACTCAAGGGCCTCAAAATGGGTCTTAAATGTATAACCCTCATAACTTCCCATGGTAAATATAAAAAGATCCAGCTGCCTGGCTGCTGCAACCCTGGGATCCAACTGCCGAACAGAACCTGCGGCAGCATTCCGGGGGTTTGCAAAAAGAGGGAGCGCCTCTGCAACCCTTTTATTATTAAGCTGCTCAAAAGCTTCCCGGGGCATATAGATTTCTCCCCTGGCCTCAAGGGTAACCCTATCCCTCAACTTCAAGGGAACGCTTTTTATGGTTTTGATATTGTGNGTTATGTCTTCACCGGTGTGGCCGTCACCCCTGGTNGCACCCCTCACCAACATTCCATCTTCATAGAGGAGCGANACAGCCAAACCNTCAATTTTGGGNTCAACCACATATTCCATTTCAGTTATACCGNTTAAATTTTTAATTCTAAGAGCAAAATCTCTTAATTCGTTTATATTAAAAGCATTGTCCAGGCTTAGCATGGGTGTTTTATGGTTAACAGAATTAAAAGCTTCCAGGGGCTTCCCTCCCACTCTCTGGGTTGGAGAATCAGGACTAATAAGCTCCGGAAAACTTTTTTCAAGTTCTTCCAGCTTTCGTCTCAACAGATCATACTCCCGGTCCGATATTACGGGAGAGTCCTGAACATAGTAATAATAATCATGTTTTGCTATTTCTTCCCTTAACTCTTCTACTCTTTTTTTGGCCTCTATCAACTTCATATTAAGTCCCTCTTTCATTTAAAAGGTAAACAAATTTATGAAAGCTTACACCTTTTTTAAGGGAGCATAGGTAGCCATAATTACCTTTGTGCCTACTTCAGGAAATTGAACTGTCAGGACCTGGTCCTCCCCTGAAACACCTGTTTTTTTTATTATACCGTTGCCCCACTTTTTATGGTAAACATTATCCCCTACTGACCAGCTTTCATTTTCTAAAAAACGTTCAGTATCTTCTTTTTTTAAAAGAGGTTCAGCACCTTCTCTTTTCCCCCACTCTTTATCTTTATCACCAGAAGCAAAGCCTATAAGCTCTTCAGGAATCTCTTCCAAGAAACGGGAAGAAAGGTTAGATGTTCTCCTGCCATAAAAAGACCTTTCCCTGGCATGAGTTAAATACAGCCTGTTCATAGCCCTGGTACAGCCAACATAAAATAACCGCCTTTCTTCATCTAAGTCTTCAGGATTTTCCAGTGAAAAGCTGTGGGGGAAAAGCGTCTCTTCCAACCCTATAATGAAAACTACCGAAAACTCCAATCCTTTGGCGGCGTGAAGAGTCATACAGAAAACTCTTTTATCTTCCTCCGTTTCACCTATAACTTCCATAGAGGAAACCAGGGAAACCTCTGTGAGAAAGTAGGTCAAGCTCTTTCCTTCACCGGAAACATCGAATTCCTGGGCTGCAGAAACAAACTCCTTAATATTTTCCATGCGGGAACGGGCCTCAAATGTACCCTCCGCCTCCAGGGCATCCAGGTAACCGGTGTCTTCAATAATTTTTTCTACTAGTTCCTGCACAGATAAGAATTCCCCCATATTATAAAAATTATTAATACAATGGTAAAATTCATCTATCTTTTTCCTGATGCCTGCAGAAATTCCAGCCTTTTCAGACTCCTGCAGAGCTTTAAATAAAGTAATTCCTTCTGATAAAGCGTAATTCTCTATCTTTTCCATTGTCTTCTTACCAATGCCCCTTCGGGGAACATTAATAATTCTTTTTAGGCTTATATTATCATTGAGGTTGTCAACTAACTTTAAGTAAGCCAGAATGTCTTTAATTTCCATGCGCTCATAAAATCTTATTCCACCGTACAGGGAATAAGGAATATTTTCCCGAACTAAAATTTCTTCCAACACTCTAGACTGAGCATTAGTTCGGTATAGCACGGCAAAATTTTCGAATTTATCCTGGTTACTTTTTATTTCATCTACCACAAAACGAGCTTCTTCCCGCTCATCCCGACCACAAAAGTAATAAACTTTTTCGCCGTCAGACTTCCTGGTCCATAGGCGCTTTTCTTTCCGGCCGCTGTTATTTTTAACTACATGAAAGGCCGCTTCCAATATATTCCTTTGGGACCTGTAGTTCTCCTCCAACTTTACTGTTTTAGCCTCAGGATAATCCTTTTCAAATTCAAGAATATTTCTGATATCTGCCCCTCTGAACTGGTAAATAGACTGATCATCATCCCCAACTACACATAAGTTCCTGTATTTTTCAGCAAGCATCTTTACCAGGACATACTGGGCCATATTGGTGTCCTGGTACTCATCTACTAAAATATAGCGAAACTGATTCTGATAATAATTTAACAACTCAGGTTTTTCTTGAAAAAGTTTTACCGTTAAAAGAAGCAGGTCATCAAAATCAAGACAGTTGCTTTCTTTTAATTTTTTCTGGTACAGAATAAAAACATCGCTAACTTTGCAGGCAAAAAAATCCCGGGCATTCTTTTCATAAGATACTTCATCCTCCAGTTCATTTTTAGCCTTGCTGATTATACTTAATACTTTTCTTGGGTGATAAATATCAAAATCCAGGTTTTGTTCCCTTAAACATTCTTTAATTAAATTCAGCTGGTCCTGAGTATCAATAATATTAAAGTTTCTTTCATAACCAAGGTTATTAATAGCACTCCTTAAAATCCGAGCTCCAGCAGCGTGAAAGGTGGATATCCACAGCTTATCGGGAATATGCAGAAGTTCTCTTAATCTGTTTTTCATCTCTTCAGCTGCTTTGTTGGTAAAAGTAATAGCCAAAATTTCATCAGGTAAGCATTCTCCCATATTTATTAAATAAGCAATCCGGTAAGTTAAAACCCTGGTTTTTCCGCTTCCAGCCCCGGCCAGAATCAGCAAAGGTCCTTCCGTAGTACAGACTGCATCCTTTTGTACGCCGTTTAAACAATTTAGCTGCTCTTCTATATCTAATCTGCTAAACATAACTATCACTCCCCAGGCAGTTAAATTAGTATCTCACATAAATTAAAAAAGCAGTCTGGCTGCTTTTTCTGTTAAGAGTTATCCTCCTTTAAACGCTCCAGGACGGTATTATATCCTCCGGTGCCATAGTAAAGATGCCGCTTAACCCTGCTAATGGTAGCAGTACTGGCTCCTGTCTCTTTTTCAATTTGGTTATAAGTATAGCCATCATGCAGCATTTTGGCCACTTCCAGCCTCTGTACGAGGGATTTTAGTTCATTTATTGTGCAAAGATCTTCGAAGAATTTATAGCATTCTTCTATGCCTTCCAGGGAAAGAACCGCTTTAAAAAGTTGATCCATATATCTATCTTTTAACCTGGAATCCAACATAGTTATCACCCCCTCGAGGTACTATACAACTTATCTTTATATTCTTTAGTTATAATTAAAATCCTGCCCATCAAATTTTTTTTTGCTTTAAACAATTAAAAAAACGCGTTTTAACCAAACGCGCTAGATTTGTACAATAACAGGTTAGAAGGCCCCAAAGTGAAAGCGCCTGTTGAGCAAAGGGAATTCAGACGCGACCAAGGGGCCGAGAACCTTACTTTAATTTATTACAAATCTCTGGTAAGTAAGATAGCATTTCACGCCAAATATTTTAACGCCTTCTGCCCTATATCCTTCCTGTATTGAACTCCTTCAAAATTTATCTTTTTAACCGCATCATAAGTTTTGTCAAGGGTTTCGGTTAAAGTGCCTGCCCGCCCGGTTACCCCCAGTACCCTGCCGCCGTTAGTCATGGTTTGACCATCCAGAGCTTTAGTCCCGGCATGAAATACGTACAGATCCTTATCTTCATTTGCCTCTTCCAGCCCTGTTATAACCTTACCCTTCTCATAAGAACCAGGATATCCCCCGGAAGCCATGACTACACAAACAGCATAATTATTATGCCACTGGGCTTTAATTTCTTTCAGGCTGCCTTCCACTACGGCCTGTAGTATGGGAACCAGGTCGGACTTAAGGAGAGGAATTACAACCTGGGCCTCAGGATCTCCGAACCGGCAATTGAACTCCAATACCTTAGGCCCTTTTTCCGTTAATATTAACCCGGCATAAATAACCCCCGAATATGGGCATTCTTCCGCCTTTAGCCCTTTTACCGCCGGCATTAATACTTCTTCTTCTACAAAACGGGCCATTTCCGGTGTAATCACTGGGGCCGGAGCATACGCCCCCATGCCACCGGTGTTAGGACCCCTATCTCCATCAAATATGGGCTTATGGTCCTGAGAGGATACCATAGGCAATACACTCTCACCGTCAGTAAAGGCAAGTATAGAAGCCTCTTCACCCCGCAGGCACTCTTCCACTATAACCCTGCTCCCAGCATCGCCAAACTCACAATCAATCATAATCCTTTTAACTGCAAGGAGGGCCTCCTCTTCCTCTTCACAAACGATAACTCCCTTGCCAGCAGCCAGTCCTTCTGCTTTTATCACAACTGGTGCCCCTACTTTTTTTATATATTGCTCAGCTTCATCAGGATTTTCAAAAGTCTTATGTTCTGCAGTAGGAATATCATACTTTATCATTAAATCTTTAGCAAAAACTTTACTGCCTTCAAGTTGTGCCGCTTTTTTAGAAGGACCGAAAATTTTTAATCCCTTATTTTTAAAAACATCCACTATACCTTTTGCCAGGGGAGCCTCCGGTCCTACCACCGTCAAATCTATCTTTTCCTTCTCCGCAAAGCCAGCTAATCCTTCCAGGTCCTCTGCGGAAACAGGAACACATTCAGCTATCTCAGATATACCGGCATTACCGGGAGCACAGTATATTTTTTCCACTAGAGGACTTTGATTTATTTTCCATGCCAGCGTATGCTCCCTACCTCCACCACCGACTATTAATATACGCAAAAAGGCACACCTCCTTAGTGTTTAAAATACCTTCTGCCCGTGAAGAGCATGGCCATATCATAAGAATCTGCTGTTTCAATGGCTTCCTTATCCTTCAAGGAACCTCCAGGCTGAACCAGTGCCGTTACTCCAGCTTTAGCTGCCTCAACCACTGTATCAGGAAATGGGAAGAAAGCATCTGAAGCCAGGATACTGCCTTTAGCCTTCTCACCGGACTGTTCAATAGCAATGCGGGCAGCCCCAACCCTATTCATCTGACCGGCACCCACACCTATGGTTTGCAGATCCTTAGCCAAAACAATAGCATTAGATTTAACATGCTTTACTACTCTCATTCCAAAAAGCAGATCGGCCTGCTCTCTTTCCGTCGGTTTACGTTTTGAAACTACTTTCCAGTCGTCAGTACTTAAGAGAAGGGTATCTAGTTCCTGCACCAGCAGTCCCCCGGAAACCTTTTTAAAATCGGAAGCTTCTCTATTTTCCTCACCTAACTTTGATTTTAAAACACGAATATCCTTTTTAGCTTTAAAAGCCTCTAAAGCATCATCATCATAATCTGGAGCGATAATAACTTCAATAAAGATTTTCAATATCTCATCCGCTGTTTTTTTGTCAACCTTTTTATTTATGGCTATGATACCACCAAATATGGAAACAGGATCCGAATCATAAGCCTTCAGGTAAGCTTCATGAAGTTCCGATGCCGTACCCACACCACAGGGATTGGCATGTTTAACTGCAACAACCGTAGGCTCGTTATATTCCTGGACCAACTCCCAGGCCGCGTTAGTATCATTAATATTATTAAAGGACAGCTCCTTGCCCTGAATCTGTCGGGCAAAAGCAATAGATGAAGGAGCTGGATTTGCTTCCCGGTAAAAAGCTGCCTGCTGCTGAGGATTTTCTCCGTAGCGGAGGTCCTGAACCTTATTATAAGGTAGAATTAAAGATTCATGAAACTTAGTTTCCTCCGGCAGCTGTTTTGTAAGATATCCGCTAATAACCGAATCATACTCAGCTGTATGGGTGAAAGCTTCTACCGCCAGTTTAAACTTGGTTTCTAAGCCCAGAGATCCTTTTTCCTTTAGCTCTTTTATTACCTGGGGATAACGGGAGGGATTAACAATTACTCCTACATCCTTGTAATTCTTTGCCGCAGCCCGTACCATGGTAGGGCCTCCTATATCGATGTTCTCTATTGCTTCTTCCAGGGTAACTCCCTCCCTGGCTACAGTTTGGGCGAAGGGATAGAGGTTAACAACCACCAGATCTATAGGTGAAATATCATGCTCAGACATTTGCTGGCGGTGCGTATCGTCATCTCTCCTTCCTAATATTCCTCCATGAATTTTGGGATGCAGAGTTTTTAGCCTTCCTTCCAGAATTTCAGGAAATCCAGTTAAATCCGAAACAGATTTAACTGGAACTTCCGCCTCCTGCAGTGCACGAGCTGTGCCCCCTGTGGAAAGAATTTCATAACCAGATTGAACCAGATCCCGGGCAAAATCCACCACCCCTGCCTTATCAGAAACGCTAATTAAAGCATACTTGGCACTCATTATTTACCACCTTCCTTATACTTTTTAAACAATCTTAACTTCTCTGTCACCTGAAGTTACTTCTCCCAGGGACCAACCCTTTTGACCTTCTCTTTGAATATCCTCCAGTAGCTGTGCTTCTTCCTCTGGAGAAATGATAAGAACCATTCCTATCCCCATATTAAAAGTCCTGTACATTTCTTTAAGTTCTACATTGCCCATTTTTTGGATAAGAGAAAAAACAGGCGGAACCTCCCAGGTTTTATCTATAACAGCACCTGTTTCGGGAGGAAGTACCCGGGGAATATTCTCGAAAAAGCCTCCCCCTGTAATATGGACCATACCCTTTATATTATACTTTTTACCCAGGGTTATAAGTAGCCTGGCATATATACAGGTTGGTTTTAATAGTTCCTCTCCCAGTTTACAGCCTAGCTCAGGAATATAATCCTCCACTCCCAGTCCGACCCTTTCCAAGAAAACCTTCCTTACCAGGGAATAGCCGTTACTGTGAAGGCCACTGGAGGCAATCCCAACTAATTTGTCGCCGGGAGATATAGTTTTTCCATCAATCATCTTTTCTTTTTCTACAATTCCAACGACAAAGCCAGCCATATCATATTCTCCTGGCTGGTAAAAATCAGGCATCTCCGCTGTTTCTCCACCAATAAGAGCACACCCTGCCTCCTTACATCCTTCTGCAATTCCGGATACAACCTGAGATACCTTTTCAGGCTCCAGCTTCCCTACTGCCAAGTAATCCAGGAAGAATAAAGGCTCGGCTCCCAGGACGGCAATATCATTAACACACATGGCTACCAGGTCCTGGCCAACCGTATGGTGAATTCCGGAAAGGAAAGCAAGCTTTAATTTTGTTCCTACTCCATCGGTACTGGAAACTAAAACCGGCTCTTTATATTTTTCCACATTAAGGGCAAATAATCCTCCAAAACCACCTATATCCGTTAAAACTTCTTTTCGGTAAGTGTTACGAACTTTGTTTTTTATAAGATCCACGGCTTTATTAGCCGCATCTATATCCACACCAGATTTTTTATAATTAAGCTCATCATTCATATTATCACCTGTTTATTTTTTCAAATATATTTTTCTTCATTTTTGAGTCAGGCTCCACAATATACTTCCCGTCAAAACATGCCCTGCAAAAACTATCAGGGGATAGGCCTATAGAGGAAAGCATTCCTTCAATACTTAAATAACTTAAGGTATCTGCTTTAATAAACTCTCTTATCTCTTCCACTTTTTTTTGAGCCCCCAAAAGTTCCCTGGTAGAAGAAGTGTCTATCCCATAATAACAAGAAAATGTTACAGGGGGTGAACTTATTCTCACATGAACTTCTTTGGCACCGGCCTTTTTAAGCATCCCTACAATTTGCTTGGAGGTGGTGCCCCGAACAATAGAATCATCTACCAATACTATTCTTTTCCCTTTAATCACTTGTTTAACCGCATTTAGTTTAAGTTTAACACCCAGGGACCTGACTTTTTGGCTGGGCTGGATAAAAGTCCTGCCGATATAACGGTTTTTTACAAGGCCCATTTCATAAGGCAGGCCCATACCCTCTGCAACTCCGGAGGCTGCTGAAATACTTGAATCGGGAACACCTGTGACTAAATCCGCCTCAACAGGGTATTCCTTGGCCAACTGTTTGCCCAGTTCTCTTCGTGCCAGGTGAACATTTATACCGTGGAGATTGCTGTCCGGCCTGGCAAAGTAAATAAATTCAAATATACAAAGGGCAAGCTTGCCCGGAGAAACATACTTTTCGCTCCGGAGACCATTTTCATCAATAATAACCATTTCTCCAGGTTCTATATCCCTTACAAAATCTGCTCCAATAGTATCAAAGGCACAGGTCTCGGAAGAAAGACAGTAATTTCCGTCTAATTCTCCCAAGGACAAGGGCCTTATACCCAAAGGATCCCTGATTCCTATAAGTTTGCCTTCGGTCATGATTATAAAAGTAAAAGCTCCCCGCAGAAAAGAAAGTGCCTCTTTAACGCTGTCTTCAAAACTGGTATCCTTCAGTCGGGCTATGAGGTGGGCGACAATTTCACTATCTGTAGTTGTTTGAAAGATAGAACCTGCCTGCTCCAGCTGACTCCTAATATCCCTTCCATTAACCAGATTTCCGTTATGCCCTATGGCCAGGTTTCCTTTACGATATCGAATGAGAAGAGGCTGAGCGTTCAACAAAGAACTTGAGCCCATGGTAGAATAGCGAACATGTCCGGTCGCTATATGACCTTTTAACCTTCTTATATTAATATTATCAAAAACTTCAGAAACCAGGCCCATGCCTTTTTCCATCTCCACTTTTTTGCCGTTTGAAACTGCTATACCTGCACTTTCCTGGCCCCGGTGCTGTAGAGCATACAATGCGTAGTGAGTTATCTGGGCAACTTTATGCCCAGGAGCGTAAATGCCAAAAACTCCGCATTCTTCTTTTAATTTATCAGGCTCTGCCCTTAGAGTTCCATCATGCATTCAATTGCACCTCTCCACTTTTCAATAATTTCTTCCAGAGGAAGATTGATAGCCTTTCTCATTTCAGGGCCCGTAACTTCCAGGTTAAAGTCCTTTCCCTTTACTTCTCCTATTTGCTTAAGGGGCACTCCTTTTTTGTCAGCCAACTCCATAATCTCAATGTATTTATCCGGCTTAATAGACAAGACTGCCCTGGACTGTACTTCTCCAAAAAGAAGGATATCCCAGCGAATATCTCTTTCGGCAGAAAGCTTAACCTGCACTCCCAGGCTGTTTTTAAAGCAGCCTTCCGCTAAAGCTACCGCCAGACCTCCCTGGGATAGATCATGGGCTGAGGAAACCAGACCGGCTCTTATGGCCTCCAATATAAAGTTCTGAAATTTTATCTCCTGTTCCAGATCTATTTCAGGAGGACAGCCTTCTAACAGGTCATGGATGATGCTGAGATATTCACTGCCACCTGCCGTGGGTTCTCCCTGCCCCGCCAGTAATATATGATCCCCTTCCTCCTTATAATCTATGGTACACCGCTGGTCCAGGTCTTCTAGAAGACCTACCATGCCTACTACTGGAGTCGGGAAAATAGCTCCTTTGGCCGTCTCATTATAAAAGCTTACGTTACCTCCTACTACTGGAGTATTGAACTCCTGGCAGGCTTTGCTCATACCTTCCACCGCTTTATAAAACTGCCAAAATATCTCCGGCTTTTCCGGATTACCAAAGTTTAAGCAATCAGTAACAGCCAGAGGCTCTGCTCCGGTACATACCAGGTTCCTGGCTGCCTCAGCTACAGCGGTAATCCCCCCCAGGTAAGGGTCCAGGTAAGCGTACCGGCCGTTGCCGTCTATAGTTACGGCTATTCCTTTTTTAGTGCCCCGTATTCTGAGAACTGCTGCATCAGAACCGGGCAAAACTACGGTACATGTGCGAACCATATGGTCGTACTGCCGGTAAACCCATTCTTTACTGGCAATATTGGGAGAGGTAATAATCTTAAGAAATACTTCCTCAGGATCTGCCGGCTCAGGAATCTTGCTGTGGGTCAACCGGCATACCTCTTCAATGTAAGAAGGAGTTTTCATTTCCGGACAGTACACAGGGGCTTCATCAGCCAGGCTTTTAGCCGGCATTTCAGCAACTACCTCCCCCTTTTCCTTAACCCGAACCATTTTATCATCTGTAACCCTTCCTATAACAGTAGCCGATAACTCCCAACGGTCAAAAACCTTTTTTACAAGTTCTTCACTTTCCTTTTCTACTACCAAAAGCATTCTTTCCTGGGATTCAGATATCATAACTTCAAAGGGAAGCATCCCCTCTTCCCGACGGGGTACCAGGGATATATCTATTTCCATGCCTGTTCCGGCCCGGCTGGCCATCTCTGAAGTGGCACAGGTAAGGCCGGCTCCCCCCAGATCCTGGATACCCACTATAACCCCCATATCAATAAGCTCCAGGCAGGCCTCAATCAGCAGTTTTTCCATAAAGGGATCACCCACCTGAACCGCTGGCCTTTTTTCTTCTGACTCTTCACCCAGTTCTTCGGAAGCAAAAGTTACCCCATGAATACCGTCCCGGCCTGTACGGGCTCCAACCAGAATTACAGAGTTTCCTGTACCTTTGGCCTGACCCAGGGATATCTTCTCCTGATCCATTATGCCTACACACATTACATTAACCAGGGGATTGCCTGAATAACTGCCATCAAAATAAACTTCTCCCCCAACGGTAGGTATACCGATACAGTTGCCGTATCCGGCAATACCGGAAACAACTCCCCCGAAGAGCCAGCGAATCTTGGCATCTTCCAGGGGGCCAAACCTCAAAGAGTTTAGAAGAGCTACAGGCCGGGCTCCCATGGTAAAAATGTCCCTGATTATGCCACCAACCCCGGTAGCAGCTCCCTGGTAAGGCTCGATAGCGGAAGGATGATTATGGCTCTCAACTTTAAAAACAACCGCCAGGCCGTCCCCAATATCAACAATCCCCGCATTCTCTCCGGGGCCCAGCAAAATTCTTTCGTTTTCAGTAGGAAATAACTTTAAAGTGTTTTTAGAGTTCTTATAGCTGCAATGTTCTGACCACATAACGCTGTACATACTGAGCTCCACATAATTTGGTTCCCGACCCAGTATATTTACTATCATCTCAAATTCCTGATCTTTTACACCTAACTGATGCCATATCTCCGGCTTCACTAATTTTCACCCCAAAATTTTAAAATTGAGTCAAATATAATTTTCCCATCATCTGATCCTAAAAGCTCTTCTCCTGCTCTTTCCGGATGGGGCATCATACCCAAAACATTACCCTTTTCATTACATATTCCGGCAATGTTGTCCAGGGAACCGTTGGGATTTGCTTCTTTGGTAACCTCCCCTTCAGGATTACAGTAACGAAATACGATACGTCCGTTTTTCTCAAGTTCTGTCAGTGTTTCGGGATCTGCATAGTAATTCCCGTCACCATGGGCTACAGGTATCTTCAAAGCTCTGTCTTCGGTAAGATTCGTAAATGGGGTCCGGTTGTTTTCCACCTTCAAGTAGGTAAAAACACAACGGAACTGCAGGCTTATGTTAAGATATAGAGCCCCGGGCAAAAGGCCAGCCTCTGTGAGCACCTGAAAGCCGTTGCAGATCCCCAGAACTAAACCCCCTTTATGGGCAAACTCCTTGACGGATTCTACCAAGGGAGAAAAACCGGCAATGGCTCCAGGTCGCAAGTAATCACCATAGGTAAAACCTCCCGGCAAAATAACGCAGTCAACCCCCTTGAGATCCTTATCCCGGTGCCATAAATATTCTACCGGCTGTTTCAACACATCTTTAACCATATAATAGGAGTCTAAGTCACAGTTAGAGCCGGGGAAAACCACCACACCAAATTTCATTTCTAAACCTCCGTGACCTCAAAAGTATAATCTTCAATAACCGGGTTGGTAAGAAGGCGTTGGCACATCTCCACTACCTGTTCTTCTACCTCTTCATTATCCTTGCCTTCTACGACAACCTCAAGATACTTTCCAACCCTAACATCTCCTATATTATCGTAACCCAGAGCCTTAAGGGCTTTCTCTACAGTTGCGCCCTGGGGATCTAAAACGCTTTTCTTCAAAGTAACCTGTATTTTAGCTTTCCACATTTCCTGACCTCCAGTGATCTATTTATCCCTTAATTAATTGGACATATTACAGGCAAATCCCTTTTTCTTCGCAAAACTTAAATATAATTGTCGAATATTCTTACAGCCCCAGCCTTTTAAAAATTAAGTCTACCTGTTTTAGCTGATCCCGGGGGTTAAAACATAACTCTAGCTCTTCCTCTGTAATGGCCTCCCTTACTTCCGGGTCATTGTTTAAAAGCTCTTTAAAACTGGTACCTTCCTCCCATGCTCCCATGGCCTTTTTTTGCACTATTTCATAAGCCTTTTCCCTGGATAAACCCTTCTCCACCAGGGTCAAGAGTACTTTTTGGGAATACAGCAGACCGAAAGTCCTTTCCATGTTTCTTTCCATGTTGTCAGGATAAACATGAAGATCCCGGATGATTCTGATTAACTGGTTAAGGAGGTAATCTATTAAAATGGTGCTGTCGGGAATAATAACCCTTTCTGCAGATGAATGGGAAATATCCCTTTCATGCCACAAGGTCATATTATCCAAAGCTGTCAGTGCATTGCTCCTGACTACCCGGCAAAGGCCGCTAACCTGCTCACAGGAAACAGGGTTTCTTTTATGAGGCATGGCAGAGGATCCGGTCTGCCCTTTATAAAAGGGTTCTTCAACTTCACGGGTTTCTGATTTCTGAAGCCCCCTTATTTCAGTCGCTATTTTGTCCAGGCTTCCCGCAATAACAGCCAGGGTGGTCATATACTCGGCATGCCGATCCCTCTGGACAATCTGTGTAGAAATAGGTGCCGGCTTAAGAGCCATTTTTTCACAGACATACTTCTCTACATAAGGATCAATATGGGCATAAGTTCCTACCGCACCGGAAAGCTTACCTACACTTATTGCTTCCCTGGCTCTTTCCATCCTCACCAGGTTTCTTTCCATTTCTGCTGCCCAGATAGCAATTTTTAAGCCAAAAGTAGTGGGCTCTGCGTGGACCCCGTGGGTCCGGCCCGTCATAACCGTATGTTTATACTGAACGGCCTTTTCCTTTAATACCACTATAAGTTCCTCTATATCTTTTGTTATTAGCTCTGCTGCTTCCTTCATGAGGGCAGACATGGCTGTATCTACAACATCTGAAGAAGTCAGGCCGTAATGAACATATTTAGACTCTTCCCCCAGACTTTCTGCCACACACCGGGTAAAAGCAACCACATCATGGCGGGTTACTTTTTCTATTTCCAGGATTCTATCCACGGAAAAACTTGCACTTTCCCTGATTTTACCGGCTGCTACCCCAGGTATAACTCCCAGCTCAGCCCAGGCCTCGCAGGCCAATATCTCTATATCCAGCCACTTTTTAAACTTGTTTTCCAGTGTCCAGATTTTACCCATTTCCGGCCGGGTATATCGCTCAATCATAAGTTAACAGCCTCCCCCCAAATTTTATCTCAATTAAGATTAGTGCCTGTTAAAAAACCTCTTGATATATTCTTCATAACCCATATCTTCTAAAAGTTTATCCTTTTTCTCTACTTTAGAAGCGAGGCTACTTTTGAACTCCTCTACCTTCTTCCTCACTTCCGGATCTTTTACACCGATAATTTGAGCAGCAAGAATGCCAGCATTTCTGGCCCCGTTTATAGCAACAGTAGCTACGGGAATCCCTGCCGGCATTTGAACAATGGAGTACAGAGAATCAACTCCCCCTAAGGTAGAAGTATAGATTGGAACGCCTATTACCGGTAAAGAAGTATAAGCAGCCAGAACTCCGGGAAGATGGGCCGCACCTCCCGCTCCACCTATAATTACTTCAATTCCCCGGGAAGCTGCATTTTTAGCATAATCCATGGTTTTTTCCGGGACCCGGTGAGCAGAGGAAATAATTATTTCATACCCTTCCCCCAGTTCCTTTAAAACTTCAGCACTTTCTTTCATTATCGGCAGATCTGAATCACTGCCCATTACAATTCCTACTCTTGCGTTTTCCATTTTTTCACCTCCTGAAATGCAGATCTATTCCCACTCAATTGTAGAGGGAGGTTTTGCTGTCATGTCATAAACGAAGCGGTTTACTTCAGACACTTCATTAACTACCCGGGAAGATATTCTTTCCAGAACTTCATAAGGGATCCTGACCCAGTCCGCCGTCATACCGTCGTTACTGTGAATAGCTCGCATGGCCACAGTATGATTGTAAGTTCGCTTATCTCCCATTACACCAACGCTTTTGATATTGGGCAGAATGGCAAAATACTGCCATATTTCCTTGTCCAAGCCTGCCCGATCAATTTCTTCCCTTACTATGGCGTCTGCCTCCCGAAGAACAATTAATTTCTCTTCTGTAATTTCCCCCAGGCACCTGACAGCCAGGCCGGGACCGGGAAAGGGCTGGCGCCAGGTAATCTCCGGGGGCATCCCCAGCTCTGCCGCTACCAGCCTGACTTCATCTTTAAAGAGTTGGCTCAAAGGCTCTATCAGTTTTAACCGCATATTTTCCGGAAGCCCACCCACATTGTGGTGAGACTTGATAACAGCCGCGGTAGCCGTTCCGCTTTCTATAACATCGGGATAAAGTGTTCCCTGGATAAGGTAATCAATCGCACCGATTTTTCCGGCTTCTTCATCAAAAACGTATATGAATTCATTACCTATAATCTTTCTTTTTTCCTCGGGATCGGTTATTCCTTTAAGCTTATCCAAAAACCTGTCTTCAGCCTTAACCAGGGTTACCTGTAGTTGAAATCTATCCTTGAAAACATTCATTACTTCCTCAGCTTCACCCTTGCGCAGCAGACCATGGTCTACAAAAATACAGTGGAGCCTGTCTCCTATAGCTTTATGCACTAAAAGCGCTGCCACAGAAGAATCTACTCCTCCGCTCAGGGCACAGACTACTTTCTCCTCCGGCCCGACAGACTCCTTAATTTCCTGAATTGAACGTTTAACAAAAGACTCCATGGTCCAGACAGCTTCAAAATCACAGATATTAAACAAAAAATTCTTTAGCATTTCTAAACCATACTTGGTATGAACAACCTCCGGGTGAAACTGAAGGGCATATTTATTTTCCCCGGTTTTGCTCATGGCCGCTACCGGAGAATTATCAGTAGAAGCCGTTACTTCATATCCTGAAGGGGGTGCCGTGACATAATCACCGTGACTCATCCAACATATAACTTCCTCCGGCAGTCCCTGGAATAAACCTTCTTTACTTCTAATATTTAAAGATGTTTTGCCAAATTCAGATCTCTGGGCAGGCGTTACTTCTCCCCCCAGAACTTTGGCCATAAGCTGCATCCCGTAGCAAATCCCCAGCATGGGTAAATTGAGGTCAAATACCTCCCTGGAACAGTAAGGTGCATCCTCTTCATATACGCTGCCGGAACCTCCGGAAAGGACCAGGGCCTTTGGATTTAAAGCCTTGATTTCATCTATGCCGGCATTAAAGGGAAGAATTTCACAATAAACTTTTTGTTCCCTGATCCTACGGGCAATTAACTGGGTATACTGGCCTCCAAAATCTAGGATAACCACTTTTTCTTCTAACACTTTTTACATTCACTCTCCTTTTTTCAGCCTTACTTTAGCAGGTCATTAAAAGGTAAGGACAAACATTACCTTTATATTTTATCCTGATAGAGTTCAGTTAACAACCCTTTCATCAAATAAAAACTAATTTTATTTTTATAAAAACTTGTCATTTCAAGCAAGGAAAAAAATAAATGCGGAATATAGGAAAAACACGGCCATNCCTACCAAAAATACACCACAGGCTGCTGTTACTCCCTGATAAACCCTGGCAGAAACCCTTTTTTTACCATGAACAACCAGCCAGGAAACNAAAGTATACCAGCTAAAATCAGCCAGTATATGNCCCAGGTAGAAAACAATAATTCCCACCAGTCCNTACTGCAAAGACATCACAACNTAACCGGCCCCTATAGATCCCCACCAGATAATAAAATATGGATTAGACAGGCTTACAACCANGCCGGCAAAGATAATATTTAGACCATAGCCCTTTTTATTCTGATCTATTTCCAACTGCAGCGTTCCATCCCGNGATTCCTTGATGATACCATAACCCAACCATAACAGCACAACGCCCCCCAAAAATCCCAAGATCCCGCCCACCAAGGGGCTCTCTAAAGTTTGACTCAACCCGTATACCAAACCTGCTATTATCACAATCTCTAAAAGGGCATGTCCCACAATAAGAAGAGGCCCTGCAGATATACCTCTTCTAAGAGACTCATTAACGGTAACTGAAAGGAGAGGGCCGGGAACAACTGCTCCTGAAAAACCTATGAATAAAGCCGTAAAAAAAATAAAAATAAGTTCCATGAATATTCCTCCTGAACACCCTTCAGCCGTCTGTCAGCGTCTTTCTTCTTTCCCCTGCTAAGTTTATTAGCCTAGTTTGGCAGCCCTGCCCCTCACAATATTTCTTACCTTCTTATGTGCCTTTACTATGTCTTCTATTTCAGAAATATCTTTGCCTACTAGCCAGTGGTAATAAGGTCCTTCTTCTGATACAGAAGCATTATCTTTTTTAATGGTTTCCTGCCTGACCCTTTCTCTGTCTCCCTTAATCCATAGATCTAATAAAATTCTCAAGTCTCTCATATCGGTAGTAGCCAGGGAACAGGTACCGTAGGAAAGGGCATAAATATTACCGTTAAACACCACAGCCAGGCCTCCCCCTGCTTCCACTGCTTTTAGCATCTGGAAATCTGTTATGCTGTCGCCGACCACAGCTATATTCTCCAGGTAAGCCTGGTTTCTTTGAAGGATCATCTCCACAGACCTTACTTTTCTACGACCACCCATTACTTTCACTTCGGAAAATATTTTACCCAAACCAGTACCCTGAAGTTCCTTCCAAAAGAAATGGTCTAAATACTCCTTAATTTCATTATCCTTTTCTCCAGAATCCAGGTCATCAATATAAAGGTCATTCAATATGTGCTTTTCAACTTTCTCCATCAAAGAAAAATCTTCTTTCCTGAGCTTGGAATAATACTTATCCAGTAAGAGTTCGGTACAGAAAACCATTTGATGTTCCCCTTCTTTAACGGGAACCCCCAGGCGCTCCGCTACACTATGGGCATGCTGTCGGTAAGAAGTAGAGATAATATGTACCAGCCAGCCTTCTTCCTTTAGCTCTTGGATGAGCTCCCGGGCTCCTTCCACCAGCCCTGCTTCTGCGGAAACTCTAGATAGATCTTCTTCCTTCAGGTTATGGTGCAGCAAAAAAGGAATAATTAAAGAAAGGGTGTCACCTGGTTCATATCCCTCCTTACCCTCCAGGGCCAAAAGATCATCATATCTGCTGATTACAGAGAATATTTTATCACCTTCCTCAATTAAAGCCATGCAATCAAAGGCATGGTCCATGGGAGAAAGGGGGCCTTCCAGGTCAAAAGCAATAATTTTTTTCATTATTTGCTACTCCTTCCTACTGTTTTATCTATCATATCCGTCAGGTCATATCCAGCGGTCAAAACTTCCTCCCGGGGATTAACTACCTGTCCGGCTTTAATCTTAACTTTCCCTTCAGCAAAAACCTTTATAGTATAACTTATCAAGGGGAACTCCCTTTTCAGTCCTTTTTTTCTGATTTTTTTAAATAAAGAAGTGTTTTCTACTGCCTTAACTTCCCTTTGTATAAATTGAGGATCCTTAATCATAAGATTTTCAATTTCCTTCCACTCATCAACCAGTATTCCGTTTTTTATCTTAAAAACACAAAAAGCCACCGGAGGCCCTTCGTCCAGATCCGGAGTTACCAGATGCATCATAACCCCTGTTTCGGTAGCCCTCTCCAGGATTAACTGCCGGATAACTTCCTGCCAGGAACCCTTGGGGCCTTCGGGCTTGGCCGGATGCAGGTTAATCATCTTGTTTTTGATGCACATCTCTCTGCCTGTTACCAGCATATATCCCGCCAATACTACTAAATCATGCTCATAATTATATAATCTTTTCATAACCTCCCGGTCATAAAAAAAACGCCAGTCCTCTATTAACCTGGTGTTTCCCTTCTTTTCCTGCTCCAAACCTTTTTCCCTGAGTTCAGGCATAAATTTAACTGAAGAAAAACATGCCAGGGGAATTCCCCTTTCCCGGACCAGCTTTATAAACTTGTCGCTTTCTTCACTTTCCCCTTCTTCCCGACTGCAAAAAACAAAGGAAATATTACAATTTGGAATAACCTTATTATCAATATCCTTTAAAACCACTTTTAAGAGTTCCCTGGCTGCTTCATCTCTGCCAGTAGAAAACCAGCCCAGTTTAAACTTTTCCATCGCCCTCACCCTCACATCCTTATAAATAATATAACTCTATACCATAAGTATTCCCTAAATCACCCCATTAAAAACTGCCAGGGTATTTTCCCCTGCCCATGCCGGTAATACTTTTGGAAGCCAGGGAAACCCCTTCCTGCACACTTTCTTCCAGACTTTTATCCTTTAAGCGAGAACCAATAAAACCGGCAACAAAAACATCGCCCGCGCCTGTTGTATCAACTACCGGCACCTCTAGAGCCGGCACATGAAACTCTCCGTTCTTGTGCACAACAAACACTCCATCTTCCCCCAGGGTACAGATAACCACTTTGGGTCCACAATCAATAAGCCGCCTGGTTCCCTCTTTCCAGGAAGTACCGGTTAGAACCTCTACTTCCTTCCTTTCGGGAAAGAAGTAATCGGTGCTCTTTAATATGGGCAACAAGCTTTTTAGACCTCTCCCGGCATAAAGCATCCCCGGGTCCAGGCTAAGAGTAATATCGGAGATAAGATCCTCTGCCAGACGACACTGGGCTTGAAAAGGTTTGTCCCCGTTAAAGGATGTAAAATGAAACCAACCGGCCTGGCTAACTACCTTATCCTCCGGCATTTCTTCATAACTGAAAGTATCATTGGTATTGGGACAGATAACCAGGGAGCGATCGCTGCTGTCCCCTAAAAGTAACGTTATGCAGAGTCCACTTTTCCCTTCCCTTATTATTTCCTTTTTATCCACTCTTTCCAGGCTTTCCAGTAAAATATCTCCTTCCCTGTCTTCCCCAACCTTGCCCACAAAACTGCAGGGAAATCCCAGGCGGGATAAAGCTACCATAGTGTTGGCCGCTGAACCTCCCCCATACTTTCCCTGTAAATCTGCCTGGTCTTCTAAGATATTTAAAAGACCCCTGGCCTCTGATTCCCGGGCAAAATATTCATAACCCGGTTTATAATGAAGATTCCGAGCTAGATCCAGGGGAACTTTAAAAATTAAATCTAAGTTTAGCGCACCAACTCCATATATTTTCCCAAGCATTAAGAAACTCCTTATCTATGGTAATTAACTGCTGTAATCTCTTATTGTACCTTAACTTTCTTTCAATAAACCATAGTTTTTAATATTATGGTCAGCATAGCCCTGAATCTTTTGCAGCTGCTCCCGGGACTCCTGTGAATCTTCAAAAAGATGCTTGAATCTTCCCTGTACTTTTAAATACTCCTCCACCTTTAAAAGTTCTTTTATTTTACGCACTGAAGTTATCTCACCATACTCATATTCCACAAGGGGTAATAACCCTGTTTCTACGGCCAGTCGGCCTATTCTATAAGTTAGCCTGGTCTCATGTCGCCAACCTAAAGGACAGGGAACTAAAACCTGTAAGTATTTAGGACCCTTTATACTCAAGGCTTTTTTTACTTTCCGTCGCAAATCCCGGGGGAAACCAACAGAAGCAGATGCCACATACGGTATATTATGGGCTGCCGCTATTTTAATCATATCTTTCTCTCTGAAAGGGTTCCCCAGGGAATGTGTTCCCGCCGGACTGGTAGTTGTACTGGCTTTATAAGGAGTTAGACTGCTTCTCTGAACCCCCGTGTTCATATAAGCACTGTTATCATGACAAACATAAAGTATGTTGTGGCCCCTTTCCCACATTCCCGAAAGAGCCTGCAGTCCAATATCAGCTGTACCGCCATCTCCTGCATGGGCGATTACCTTGGTGTTGTCTATTTTACCCAAATAATTTAAGGCAGATTCAATGCCTGCAGCTACAGCTGCCGCGTTTTCAAACAGTGAGTGAATCCAGGGTATTCCCCAGGAGGAATTAGGATATAAGCTTGTGGATACTTCCAAACAACCTGTGGCGTTAACTACTACTGAGTCAGGACCGGCTGTATCTGTTATTATCCGGGCAGCAATAGTCTGACCGCACCCTGCACACATGGAATGGCCCGGGGCCAATAAACTCTCTTTCACTCTTTAACCCCCTTTGTAAATATAACTTTTTTATGCTTACGTATATTTTCTCGCTCCCATTAAATATTCCACATTAAGATTAATAAATTCGCAGGTTATTTCTTCACCATCAAGCTTTTCAAACATTTCCCTTACATGTTTCTTGGTTATATCTCGCTGGCCCAACCCACCGATAAAACCGCTGATTTTAGGCGTTCCCTCTTTACCCTGAAAAAGAGCTTTAAATTCAGTGTACATCGGACCTGAACTGCCTAGTGAGATTGCTCTATCTAAAACTCCTATTAAAGGAATATTCTTTAAAGCCCGGTAAAGTTCCTCTGTGGGGAAGGGACGGTAAGAAATAAGCTTTAAAGCTCCTACCTTGTGGCCTTCATCTCTCATTTCATCTACAACTTCTTTTACAGTACCTGATACTGAACCCCTGCAAATAATTACTTTTTGTGCTTCTTCAAGTTTATAGCTTTCAAAAAAAACATTAAGATTCCTTCCTGTAATCTGAATAAAGTCTTTTTTTAGCTCCGGCATAATAACTATAGCTTCTTTCATAGTTTCCTGAATGGCATACCTGGTCTCCATATAAAAGCGGGCATCCGACACAATCCCCATACTAAGGGGATTCTCCGTATCAAGCTTTTCCCGCAGTTCCAGGGGCGGTAGAAAACTATCTACCTCTGACTCCTCAGGAATATCGACAGGCTCATAAGCATGGGTAAGAACAAATCCATCCATACATACCATTACCGGCAGCAGCACCCGGGGATCTTCCGCCAGGCGAAAAGCAAATAAATGCAAGTCCACTGCCTCCTGAATATTTTCCACATATAATTGAATAACCCCGGCATCCCTGAGAGCTTCAGAATCCTGCTGATCGTTCCATATAC
>SL_8KL_010_SEDDRAFT_10000772_pt1 | contig 27924 bp, 26 predicted proteins | sample SodLakKL_010_SED_4_FD_11160 | JGI IMG/M metagenome (IMG submission 11160) | reverse complement strand
AATATAAAATCTTCTCGATATAAAGAGGATGACCGTCCTCTTGAGGAAGGGTGCAAGTGCAAGACTTGTCTTAATTACAAGAGAAGCTATCTTCATCACCTTGCCAAAAGGAAAGAGATTTACGCCGTGATGCTTCTTATGCACCACAATCTCTTTTATATATTCCGCTTAATGGAGGATTTAAGAGAGAAGATAGAGAGAGAAGAGTTATAGTCCTAGCCACCTGTTGTCGGCTTCTTGTTGGAAGTAAAGCTGCAGTCCGGGTACCTATCGCAAGCGTAAAAAGGGTTTCCTTTCTTTGATCTTTTCTTTACTACGTTTCCCTCGCTACAGTCCGGGCACTTACCGAGGTCTCCTTCCTCGGACTTTATGTTCTTACACTCCGGATAGTTACTGCACCCGTAAAACTTGCCGAACTTACTTTGTTTTAGCTGCATTTTGGCACCACACTTATCACAAACTACCTCTTTTCCGTCCTCTTCCTTTTCTCCGGAAAGAGGCTTGGTGTTTTTGCACTCGGGAAAGTTTTTGCAGGCGATGAACTTTCCAAACCTCCCCATTTTTACTGCCATATCTCCTCCGCATTTTTCACATTTTTGATCTACTGTTTCTTCGTTCATAATATCTTCTTTTTTAATTTCTTTTTCTTTTTCCTCCAATTTTTGGGCAAAGTCGCCGTAAAACTCTTTCATAAGGAGTTGCCACTCTTTTTCTCCTTTGGCAACCTTGTCCAGGTCTTCTTCCATTTTGGCGGTGAACTTAAGATCGACAATGGAAGGAAAGTGCTCGGAAAGAAGGTCGCTTACCAACTTCCCTATCTCGGTGGGTTTTAGGTGTTTTTTCTCTATCTTTTCTATGTAGTTTCGTCGCAGGAGAGTGGATATGATAGGAGCGTAGGTGGAAGGCCTTCCTATGCCGTACTTCTCCAGTCTCTTAATGAGAGAGCTTTCGGTAAATCTTGCCGGAGGTTTGGTAAGGTGCTCGGAAAGATCCACTTTTCGGAGAGATGGCGTCTCTCCCTCTTTTATTTCCGGAAGTTCGGTTTCCTCGAATTTTACAGGGTAGATGCGGGTAAAGCCGTCAAATTTCAGTGTAGAGCCGGAAGCAGAGAGAGTGTAGTTTCTTTTGAGTCCCTTTCCTTCTACTTCCACACCGGTGTTATAAAATACGGCCTCGCTCATAAGAGAGGCGATAAAGCGCTGCCAGATAAGGCGATACAGCTTTTCCTCCTCCTCTTTTAGTTTTTTTGTGCTTTCCGGGGCCAGTAAGGGGTTGGAGGGTCTTACCGCTTCGTGGGCCTCCTGCGTTTTCCCTTTTGCCTTAAAAGCGCGCTCCTTGTAGTACTCTTCTCCCAAACTCTCCTTTATGTACTTTTTTCCACTTTCTCTTGCCTCCTTTGAAATACTTAAAGAGTCGGTTCGGTGGTAGGTGATAAGACCTTTTTCGTAAAGTGCTTGTGCTACTCTCATGGTAAAGCCCGAAGGAAACCGTAATCTCTTAAAGGCCTCTTGCTGCATGGTGCTCGTGGTAAAGGGTGGTAGCGGATTTCTCTTTTTTTCTTTCTTTTTTACCGAGGAGACGGTAAAGCTTCCTTCTTCAAGGTCTTTTCTTACATTTTCCGCCTCTTCTTTTTCTTTTATTCCGGGGTCGGGTATCTTCTTTCCGTCTATCTTTTTCAGCGAAACGGAAAACTCTCCCTCCTTGCTTTTTAAAAGAGCCGATAGACTCCAGTATTTTTCCACTACAAAGCTTTCAATTTCCTTTTCTCTGTCGGTTATAAGGCGGAGAGCTGCCGACTGAACTCGTCCCGCGGAAAGACCTTTGGCCACTTTCTTCCAAAGAAAGGGAGATAGTTTATAACCTACCAGCCTGTCAAGCACTCTGCGGGCCTGCTGGGCGCTGACAAGATCCATATTAATCTCGCGAGGGTTCTCCGTCGCCTCTTTTACGGCGGATTTCGTTATCTCGTTAAAACTTATTCTTTTATACTCCTTTATGTTTAGCGCGTGCACTAAATGATAGGAGATGGCCTCACCCTCCCTATCCGGGTCCGTTCCCAGGAGCACTTCGTCTGCTTCCTTTACAGCCTCTTTTAAGGGCTTTATGTTTTTTCTTACTTTTTGTGGTATAACGTACTGGGGCTCGAAGTTGTTCTCCACATCTATTCCCAGTTTGCTCTTGGGAAGATCGCGGATATGCCCCCCGGAAGCAAGTACTTTGTAATCTTTTCCGAGAAACTTCTCCAGTGTTTTTGTTTTTGTTGGACTTTCTACTAAAACTAGTCGCATAGTGGGAAAAGCATAACATAAAAAAAGAAAAACAAGCAATTCACCCTGTATCCCCATGTACACCCCCGGGGGTGTACATGGGATGCGCAGGGTTGACAAAGAAACAAAATATAATATAATATAAGCGCTCTTTTAAAAAAAGATTCTCTGGGTTTACCTACGGGTGACTCTTTTTTGCAGTTTCTCCTTTGGAGAAAGTTGCAGAAAAAATAAAATCCCTCCTTTTTTATAAGAGTCGGTGTTCGTAACGAACACTTCTCTGCCCTCGAGCTGTAATCAGTTTTCGTTGGGCGGAGGCCCGTAGGTAAACCCGGGGAATTTTTTAAATAAAATAAAGGAGCGAAAAAAATGTTCTTTAAAATTTTGCAGGAAAATAAGAAGCTAAAGAAAGAAAACGAACTTCTAAAAAAGGAGGCTCGGACAGACTATCTGACAGGCCTTCTCAATAGGAAGGGCATTGAAGAAAAACTTGCAGAGGAGAAAGAGAGAATTAATCGCTACGGAGCAAAAAATTTCTCAATACTTTTTCTTGACCTCGACAACCTCAAAGAAATAAATGATAACAGAGGATACGAAGAGGGGGACAGGGCACTAAAAAGATTAGCCAGCATTATTGAGGAAAACACAAGAAAAGTTGACTCTGTAGCAAGGGTTGGAGGAGATGAGTTTTTTGCTCTTCTTCCGGAGACAAGTAAAGAGGAAGCGATGGTAGTAGCAGAGAAGATAAGAACTCAACTCCGGAAAGAAAAACTTAACGCGAGCATAGGTGTGGCAGAAAACAAAGAAGAAGCACAGAGGCAGATGCAAAAACAAAAAAGAAAAAACAAAACCGGATAACGTTCTATCCGGTTTATTTTTTAATAGTCTCCGGGGAAGGCCCGGTGGATATTTTCTCTTTTAGTTTTTCTGCTGCCTCTTCCTCTATTTTGCTTGCTCCTTTAGGAAGATTTTTCAGTACGGTGTCTATCGCTTTTCCTTCTTCCCTTTTCACGCCCACACGGAGACGGTAGAACTTTTTTGTCTTTAGATGATTTATTATCGATTGCACTCCTTTGTGCCCCCCGCTACCTCTCTCGTAGGAAAACTTGAGATCTCCAAAAAGAAGGTCTGTATCGTCATGGACAACGATAAGATTCTCTGTGCTATTAAGGAACCTTTTTACTGCCCTATTTACCGCTTCCCCGGAGCGGTTCATAAAGGTGAGAGGAAAGAGAAGAACCACTTTTTTATCTTCCAAAGTGCCCTTTGAGATAAGCGAGTTTAGGGTGTTATCTTTTTCCAGATGGGGCAAGTTTTCTTTTTCTCTTAAAAGAGAGATGATGCGAAAACCTATGTTGTGTGCTGTTTTCTTGTATTTTTCACCGGGATTGCCCAAACCTACGATGAGATAATCGACATCGCTTGTCCTTTCTTCTTTAAAAAATTTCTTTCTTAGTTTTGTCCACATTTCAAAAAGCTAAAAGCGTAAAGCAAAAAGCGAAAAGCGAAGAGCGTAAAGCAAAAAGCAAAAAGCGAAGAGCGAAAAGCGATTTTGAGACAAGATGGGAATTGTTTATGTAGGAATTAGAAAACAATTTTACGCTTTTCACTTTTATTTTTAAGCTTCCGGTATTATATCCTTTCTTGATAATTTTGGAAAATTTTGCTAGCATTACCTGGTATGAAAGAGAAAATGAAATACATTTTGGAGCCGGTGAAAATAGTTTTTTTTGCCCTGCTTATAGTTATCCCTATAAGGTATTTTTTATTTCAACCCTTTATTGTAAGAGGTGCCTCCATGGAGCCGAGCTTTCAGGAAGCGGACTATCTTATTGTTGACCAGATCTCCTATCGGTTTCGAGAACCGAAAAGAGGAGAAGTTATCGTTTTTCGCTACCCGAATGATCCGCAAAAGATGCACATAAAACGCATCATCGGCCTCCCCGGAGAGGAGGTTGTGATAGACGGAGAAAACATCTATATAATTATGGAAGATGAAAGGGAACCCCTTGTGGAAGAGTATATTCCTCGCGCGAGAGAGCTTGGAAGCGAAGAGATTAAGCTAAGGGAGGACGAGTACTTCGTCATGGGAGACAACAGAACTTCTTCCGTTGATTCTCGTACCTGGGGGTCGCTTCCCGAAGAGAATATTATAGGAAGAGTTATTATTCAGGTTTCTCCTTTTGAGACCCTGAGGTGGGTAGGTGCACCTGAGTATAGTCAATGACAAATATGACCTATGACCTATGACTGATGACAAGAACCCTTCGGGTTCACATTGACGATGACTTTTGACTATGACAGGAGCTCTTCGAGCTCACATAATTATAAGGCATTTGTCATTTGGATTTTGTCATTTGTTATTAACTTATATTATGCCTAAAAAAATTCAGTCGCCCAGCGGAATGCACGATATTTTCGGCAATTATTACGATTACTTGGAAAAAGTTAGGGATGTTGCTTGCAATACGGCGAAGACTTACGGATTTGAAGGAATAGAAACCCCGGCAATAGAGGACACGGAACTCTTTACAAGAGGAGTGGGTCGGGATACGGATATAGTGGAAAAAGAGATGTACACTTTTAAAACTAAAGGGGGTGACAAGGTTTCGCTCAGACCGGAAGGGACAGCGCCTGTAATGCGCGCTTATATAGAGCATAACCTCTATACAAGACCCCAGCCGATGAAGTTTTTCTATTTTGCTCCTTTTTTTAGATATGAAAGACCGCAAGCGGGAAGATACAGGCAGTTTTGGCAGTTCGGTCTGGAGGCTATCGGAAAGGGAGGGCCTGCTACCGATGCGCAGATAATAAAGGCCATACACACCATCTTTAAAGAGCTCGGAGTGGAAACGGTGGTCTCCATAAATAATATGGGAGATGAGAGTTGTCGCGAGGAGTTCAAGAAAGAGTTGCGAAAATATTTAAAGAAAGAGTCTGCCCTTCTTTGTAGTGACTGTAAGAGGAGAATGAAGAAAAACCCCCTCAGGGCACTCGATTGTAAGAAGTGCACGAAGGTAAAGGAAAGTGCACCCCAGATCGTCGATTATATCTGCAAGAAGTGTTGCGAAGACTTCAAAAATGTCCTAGAATTTTTAGAGGAGGTGGGAGTCCCTTACGATTTGGATCCTTTTTTGGTGCGAGGATTCGATTACTACACCGGAACGGTTTACGAATTCTTCACCAAGAAAAAAGGCGATGACGGACCCCTTGCTCTCGGAGGAGGAGGAAGATATGACGGACTAAGCAAGATGCTCGGAGACGAAGAGCGGCCGGCTACCGGCGTGGCCATAGGAGTGGAGAGACTCATTCTCGCTATGAAGGAAAGCGGTTTCAGAGTAGAGAAAGAGCAACCGGACGTTTTTATTGCCCAGCTGGGGGATCTGGCAAAGAAAAAATCCCTTAGAATATTTGAAGAACTGAAAGAGGCGGGCGTTTTTGTCGCCGAGTCTTTCGGGCAAGATTCTTTAAAAAGCCAGATGAACAGAGCAGACAGAGTGGGCGCGCGCATCACGCTTATTATAGGAAAAGAGGAAGCGGCGGAAGACAGGGTGATTCTTCGGGATATGAACTCCGGAGAACAAGAAAAGATAAAGACAAAAGATATCAAAAAGGAAGTAAAAAGCAGATTAAAGAAGAAAAAATAACAGGAGCTCTTCGAGCTCACATAACCACACGTTATTTGTCATTTAGATTTTGTCATTTGTCATTCTTATGTGTATTTTCTGCAAAATTGCAAAAAAGGAGATGGAAGCGGATGTAGTCTTGGAGAAAGAGAATATTTTGGTCTTTAAGGACATAAAGCCCAAGGCGCCCGTTCATCTTCTCATCATTCCCAAAAAGCACATTGCTTCTGTAAATGAAATAGAAGAAGGGGACAAAGAGCTTCTCGGAGAGATGATGCTTACCGCCAAGGAGGTGGCGGAAAAGGTCGGAGTAAAGGATTCGGGATATAAGTTGAGTGTTCATACGGGAGAAGGGGGAGGACAAGAGGTTTTTCACCTACACATCCACCTACTGGCAGAATAGAAGATAGAAAAGAGTAATTAAAAATTAGTAAATAGAAATTAGAAATTAAATCATGGCTTTAGAAGTAAAAAGAAGAGAAAAAGAAAATAACAGCAGTCTGGTCCACAGATTTACGAGAGGAGTAATTCAGAGTGGAATAATAAAAGAGGCGCGCTCAAGACGTTTTCGAGAACGCCCTCTGAGCAAGACGGCAAAAAAGAAAGCGGCTCTGCGAAAGATTCGTGCCAAACAGGAGTACGAGAGAAAGTGGAGAATGGGAGAGATAAAGTAAAACGTGATGGAAAATCTCGGTGGAGTCAACAACCTTACCTCCTACTTTGTAGACGAGGAAAAGCTTCTTAGCGTTGCGCGGGAGATAATAAAAAAAGAAGAAGGAAAAGGAGAGGTTGTTTTTGCTCTTCTGGGGAAAGAAGCGATAAGAGGACTCAATCGTGATTATAGAAAGAAAGATTACGCTACGGACGTTCTTTCTTTTTTGTATAACGAAGACGGTCTTTTGGGAGAGATAATCCTTTGCCCGCAAAAGATTAAAGAGGACGCAAGGAAAGAGGAGTTTGAGAAGGCCTTTTTCCGTGTTGCCATTCACGGCATACTTCACCTTTTAGGATATGACCACGAAAGAGGGAAAGAGGAAGAAAAAGAGATGAAGAAAAAGACGGATTACTACTTGAGTCTGCTGAATTAATCGCTCTTCGGCTCTCCGGAAGCGGGATTTTACAGGCGAAAGAAGACTAAAGAAGAGAAGCGATTTGAAATTATTTTTTAAAAAGCTAGAATGGGGACAAGTACAAAGAATAACCGGAATTTGGTAGCTGCTCCAGAGGAGTATGCGATCAGGTTTCCAGAGAAAAAGTGAGCAAGACTCCCACAATCGCCGCCATAGACGTAGGAACGGGAAGCATAAAAGCGATAATCGTTCAAAAAGAGCCCGAGGAATCAGGTTATAAAGTTCTCGGGAAGGCGGAGAATATATCCTCGGGAGTTAGAAAAGGAGTGGTGAGCGACCCGGAAAGAGCGGGAAAGATAATCCAGGAGACACTTTCGGAAGCAAAAAGAGAAGCGGGGCATGAGATAGACGAGGTTTACGCAAACTTAAACGGAGCTCACATATTCTCATTATCCTCCAAGGGGCTTATTTCCGTTTCTCGCGCCGATCAAGAAATAGCCCAAGAGGACGTTGACAGAGTAATAGACGCCGCTAAAACATTTTCTCTTCCCGCTAACAAGGAGATACTCGAGATCATTCCGCGGGAATTTATTATTGATAAGGAGGGGGGCATCAAGAATCCCGTCGGTCTTCACGGAGTAAGACTGGAGACGGAGATACTTGCTGTTGGGGGATTTGTTTCTTACTCTCGAAATCTAAGTCAAGCTATATTAAACGCCAATCTCCAAGTAAGCGACCTTATTGTAAGCCCTGTTGCAACAGCAAGAGCGACACTTACCATAGAAGAAAAGGAACTCGGAGTGCTTGTTATCGATATAGGGGCGGGAACCACGGAGATATCCGTTTTTGAGGAAGGAAATCTTCTTCATACGGCGGTACTTCCGGTGGGAACGGACAATATACGCAACGATATAGCTATCGGGCTTAGGGTAGACATAGAAACAGCAGAGTTTATTAAAAACAAATACGGCGGCTCTATTTTGGGAGAAAGGAGCACTAAAAAAGAAAAGTTGAAATCTCCCGCCGGAGAGGATGTAGTGTTTAAGAGAGGTGATTTGAAAAAGATAGCCGAACCGAGAATGACCGAGATCTTCGAGGAAATAGAAAAAGAACTTAAAAAGATCTCCCGAAACAGACGACTTCCTGCCGGCATCGTGATAACGGGAGGAGGGGCAAAGCTCCCCGGTATTGTTGATTTTGCCCGAAAAAAGCTGGGGCTTCCCTGCCGCGTGGGCCTTCCAAGGAGATTTTTTCCTCCCGTGGAGGATCCTTCTTTTTCTACGCTTTGCGGTCTTGTTCTTTGCGGGATGGATCTGGAAGAGGAAGAAGGAAGGGGAATTAATATAAAAGGATTCACAGAGAAGATTAAAAAGATGTTTAGAGTATTTATACCATGACAAAAGCACTCCCGAAGATAAAAGTGGTAGGTATTGGCGGTTCCGGAGGAAATGCTATTTCTCGAATGGCTAAGTGCGGAATAAAAGGCGTCCAACTGGTGGCCATCAATACCGACTTTCAAGACCTAAAGGAGACCAAGGGAGATGTTAAGCTCCGCATAGGAAAAAAACTTACCGAAGGCCTGGGCACGGGGATGAGTTCGGACATAGGAAGAAAAGCGGCCGAAGAAAACAGAGAGGAGATAGCGGAGGCCTTGAAAGACTCCGATATGGTCTTTCTGACTTGCGGACTGGGAGGAGGAACGGGTACGGGAGCTCTTCCCGTTATTGCGGAAGTTGCTAAAGAAACGGGAGCGCTCACCATTGCCGTTGTAACCACTCCCTTTTCTTTTGAAGGGAAAGAAAGAAGTAAAGTAGCAAGAAAAGGACTAAGGGATGTACAGGACAAGGTGGACACGCTCATTCCCATCTCTAACGACAAACTTCTTTCCACTCTCGACCCCAATGTCTCTCTTTTGCAGGCCTTTTGGGGTTGCGACGAGATACTAAGGCAGGCCGTGCAGGGAATCTCGGATCTCATCACCCTCCCCGGTATAATCAACATAGACTTTGCCGACGTGAAAGCTATCATGAAAAACTCCGGATCGGCTCTTTTCGGAAAAGGAACAGCGAAAGGAAAAAGAAGAGCGGAAGAGGCTGCGCTTCGTGCACTAAACCTTCCCTTGGTAGACCTTTCTTGCGAAAATGCGAAAGGCGTGCTATTTAATGTTAACGGGGGGAAGGATCTTAGTCTTTCGGAAGTCGATGAGATTGCCAAGGTGATAAAAGAAAGAGTGTCTCCCGGGGCGAGCATAATTTTCGGAGCTGTGGAGGACGAGAACCTGGACGAGGGAGAGATTAAGGTCACGGTGATAGCCACGGGGTTCTAGAAGATGTTTTTTTAAATTAAGTTTTTAATATGTTCAAGTGATTGAACATATTATTTTTGCTGTATCTTGTTAGCTAGCTTACTTAAAACAGAAAATGATATCTAAAGTTGAAAAAAGAAACGGAGAACTGGCGCCTTTTGACAACGAGAAAATAGAAAAGGCCATCTACAAAGCAATTACCTTCACCAAGGAAGGTAACGGGGAAAGAGCAAAAGAAATAGCCGAAAAAGTATTTAACCTCCTTTTAAGGAGGTTTAGTAGTGACGAAAACCCTCACGTGGAACAGATTCAGGACATTGTAGAAGAGGTGCTTATCATGGAAGGGCTGGTGGAGACCGCCCGAGCTTACATCCTCTACAGGGAGAAAAGAAGAGAGATAAGAGAAACGGTTTCGGAGTTTGACGAGTCAACGGAGCTCATTGAGAAATATATTGACGAGATGGATTGGCAGATAAAGGAGAACGCCAACATGACCTACTCTCTTCAAGGTCTTAATCAGTACACAACTTCTCATATTTCCAAAAAATACTGGCTTAACAAGATATACCCGGAAAGAATAAGAGAGGCGGCGCAAAACCAAGACTTTCATATTCACGACTTAAATCTTTTGGCCACCTACTGTTGCGGATGGGATCTGCAGGATCTTCTTATGCGAGGGTTTGGAGGAGTTCCTTCCAAGGTGGAGTCAAAACCCCCGAAACACCTGAGACCCGCCCTCGGTCAGATAGTAAACTTCTTTTTTACACTTCAGGGAGAGTGTTATTCGGAAGATACTCAGGTACTAACAAAGAGCGGTTGGAAGTATTTTTATGAAGTTAACAAAGAAGACGAGGTCTTCACACTAAACAGTGAAACGGAGGAAGTTGAGTTGCACAGGCCCGTCAGGTTTTATGAGTTTAAGCATGATGGCAAACTTTACAACTTCAAGTCCAAAAAGTTGGATCTACTGGTAACGCCCAACCATAATATGGCTGTAAGACAGTATAACCCCGATTTGGCGAGCGAGGAATATAAATTTAAATTTGTGAAGGCAAAAGACTTTAATCCGGACACGCACTTTATTCCCAAGCAAGCTATTTGGAAAGGGAAAGAAGAGGAGTGCTTTACCCTTCCAAGTATTTGGGTAGAAAAATATAGCGGATATACCGGAAGACATAGAAGAGAAAAAGTAGAGGCTAAAGAGATACCGATGAGTGATTGGATTCCCTTTTTCGGATTTTGGCTTGCGGAAGGCTGTACATCTTTACAAAAAAGGGAGAGAAAGGAAAGAGATAAACCTTATTATGAATATCAGGTAAGAATTACTCAAAACAAAGGAGAAAATGCCGAGGAATTCAAGAAAATTCTTAACAAGTTGCCCTTTGAGTACACTGTAAAAGAGACAGGAGAAAAGCTGGAGTTTTGCATTTGGAACAAGCAACTGTTTTCATATTTACGCAATTTCGGGGGTTCGGGGGAAAAGTTTATTCCCGAAGAAGTAAAGGGACTAGCAAAAGACCATCTTTCTTCGCTTCTTGAGTGGATGATGAAAGGAGATGGCTATGAAGGAAATGGTAATATCGAATACTACACAAAAAGCAAGAAATTAGCGGATGATGTTCAGGAGGTAATATTGAAACTCGGCCTTACCGCCAATGTTTATAAAAAGAGTAGAAGAAGATTTTCTTGGTTTAAGGTCTGTAACTCTAGAAGCAAGCACTTCAGAATATCGAGAGAGAATATAAAAGAAGTTGAGTATAAAGGAAAAGTTTACTGCTTGGAAGTACCCAATCACACTCTCTACGTAAGGAGAAATGGTAAAGCTTGCTGGTGCGGAAACTCGGCAGGCGCGCAGGCGATGAGTAACTTTGACACTTTCCTGGCGCCCTTCATAAGAAGAGATAATCTCAGCTACAAGCAAGTAAAACAAGCCCTTCAAGAGTTTGCCTTTAACTGTATGGTCCCTACGAGGGTGGGCTTTCAGTGTCTTTCCGAGGATACGGAAATACTTACCAAAAAAGGATGGAAAAAACATAGTGAAGTTAAGAAAGGGGACACAATAAAAACCTTCAATACGAAAAAAGGAATCATTGAAGAGAAAAAGGTAAAGAAGGTTTTCAGCAGAGAGTACGAAGGGAAGATGTATAATCTGGTAAACAGAATTCAAGACCAGCTTATCTCTCCCGGGCACAGAGTGGTAAGAAAGAAGTTTAACAGCGAGAAGTACTGCCTCGAAGAGATAGAGAAAACCAAAGCTCTAAAGTCTCCGCAAGCCGTACCTGTCGGCGCGAGCAATCTAAACAAAGAGATTAAGCTTAGTGACGAGGAGATCAAGCTCGTTTCTTGGGTTCTCTCGGAAGGGAGCATGGAGAAGAAAGGAAACTGGAGGAGAGTGATGATTTATCAGTCAAAGAAAAAAAACAGAGAAAAGTACGAAGAGATAGTTTCTCTACTTGATATACTGGGAATAGATTACACTTTCCAAGAAGGGACTAAGTCTCTGGGAGATAATGTTATTCAGATTAGATTTAATGCCGAGAATTCAAAGAGAGTTCTTCGCCTTTTTGACAGCAGTGACAGTGTGAAGAGCGTTCCCGAAAAGATGCTCGAGATGAGCGAGAGACAAAGCAGAGTTTTCATTGAGACATATATCAAGGGAGATGGCCATGAGAACTGCAAGATTACCGTTTCTTGTGAGAAAATGCTCGATGATCTTCAGAGAATTGCCGTAAACGCCGGCTACGGATTTACAGTAGCAAAAAGAAAATCCTCGGGAGTGGGAAACAAGATGCTTTATATCTTAAGGATTATAAGGCACAAAGAAACCTATATCCGGGAGATAAAAGAAGTGGACTATAAAGGAGTCATCTGGTCTGTCAACACGGATAACGAAACGGTTGTGGCAAGAAGAAAAGGGAAGGTGTTTATAACGGGAAACACGCCCTTTATAAATATATCTCTTGACGTAAAGGTTCCTGAGTTTCTTAAAGACCAGCCGATAACCATTGGCGGAGAGCCTCAAGAAGAAACTTACGGAGACTTTCAAAAAGAGATGGATCTCTTCAACAGTGCTCTATACGAGGTTCTCATGGAGGGAGATGCAAGAGGAAGGGTGTTTACTTTCCCTATTCCGACGATCTCCATTTCCAAGAACTTTGATTGGGAAAACAAATCCTTGGACAAGATGTGGGAGGCTACAGCCAAGTACGGAATAAACTACTTCTCCAACTTCGTTCAATCCGACATGAATCCCGAAGACTTCAGGAGCATGTGTCCTCTTGGGGGAAACGAAAAAGTTTTAATCAAGTCAAGCAGAGGTCGCGGACTAGAGTATTCACGAATTCGGTGGGTCTATGAGGGGAATCGTAATGAAAAAGAATATTGGATTTATAGTGATGGAAGGTTTGTAAAAGGGAAATTCAATAAATTTGAAAACCAAGAGATGATTAGAGTGACTTTGTTTAACAACCATAAGATTGAAATGAGTAAAAGTCACCTGAATTTTGTAATGAAAGATAAAGACTCTGAGGAAAAAGTATTAAAAGGAGAAGATTTGGAAGAAGGAATGTATCTTCCTTACTCTTTAAAATCCTTCGAAGGAAAAGGAGGTAATCGGGAATTGGGATATTTTATAGGAGCTTATGCCGGAGATGGTAGTTTTGACGGAGAGACCAGTGTGGTTTTTTCACTAGATGAGAAGCAAAAAGGTTCTGTGGCTAAAAAACTGCAGGATATTGCCGAAAAGTATTTTGGGGCTCACTCTTCTCTCCAAAAACAAAATCTCGAAGATTCGTTGTTGACACTCAAAATACACTCCAAGGGGGCGGTTGGTTTCTGTAAAGACTTTGTAAAGAACAAGGAAAGAGAAAAACATTACAAAGCGAGACTTTTCGGTATGAGTGAGGAGTTTCGACNAGGGGTAGTTGAAGGACATTATGCGACGGACGGGGGAAATAGGAACAGAATTTACACTTCTTCCCGTAAAATGGTTGAGACGCTTAATATGTTGGCGGCGACACTTGGTACTACCACCGCTGTTTACGAGGACGAAAGAGAGGGAAGATTGGGAGAGGAAGCCAATTATGCTGTTTTGTTTTATCAACTAAACAGAGAAAAACTGGAAGATTTTTGGTTTAAGAAAAATGAAAAGCTATGGATAAAAATTAAGTCTATCGAAAGCATTTCCGATTCTGCAGCATATTGCTTCGAGGTTGAAAATGATGAGCCTGTTTTCACTGTTGGTACTACGGGTATATTAACGCATAATTGTCGTTTGCGGCTTGATAATCAGGAACTTGTAAAGCGTGGAGGGGGTCTTTTCGGCTCTCAGCCGCTGACGGGAAGCATCGGAGTGGTTACCATCAATATGCCGCGTATAGGTTATCTTTCCAAGACGAGAAAGGACTTTTTCCAGAGATTGGAAGAGATGATGGATCTTGCCAAAGAAAGCTTGGAAATAAAGAGAAAAGTACTGGACAACTTTATTGAAAAAGGACTTTATCCTTATACGAGAAATTACCTCTCTTCGGTAAAACAGCTCAGAGGATCCTATTTCGGAAACCACTTTTCTACCATAGGACTCATAGGAATGAACGAAACTACCCTTAACTTCATAGGAGAGGATATAGGGTCGGAGAAAGGAAGGAGTTTTGCCTTGGAAGTACTCGAATTTATGAGAGAAAAACTGGTATCTTATCAGGAGGAGACGGGAAATCTCTATAATCTCGAGGCTACTCCCGGCGAAGGAGCCTCTTTTAGGCAGGCGAGAGTAGACAAAGGAAAGTATCCCGATATTATTACCGCCGGAACAGAGGATGCTCCTTACTACACAAACTCCGTACATCTTCCGGTAGGATATACCGATGACCCCTTCGAAGCCCTCGATCTTCAGGACGACCTTCAGCAGAGCTTTACGGGAGGAACCGTTCTTCATCTCTTTTTGGGAGAGAAGATGGATAGCCCCGAAACCGCAAAAAACCTTGTAAAGAAAGTGTGCGAGAACTACCACCTTCCTTATATAACCCTCACCCCCACCTTTTCAATCTGTCCGAAATGTGGTTATCTTAAAGGAGAAAGGTTTTACTGTCCCAACTGTAAAATTGAAACTCCCAAAAAGGTCGTTAAAAATCTTAAAAAACAAAAATAGATATGGAAAAACCTATTTTTAAAAACAAAGAAAAAGCACTGGAAGCGGGAAAGTGTTTTGACTGTGAAAAGAACATCGAAGTAACCTCCGAGGAGGTAAAAAACGGTGCTTTGCTTGTCTACGAGAATGGGAATGAAGATGTTTTTACTCTAAAATGCGATGATTGTCTCAAAAGAAGCGAGGGAATAGAAGGCTACCAGAAGTGCGAGGTTTACTCTCGTATTGTAGGATACCTTCGTCCCGTAACCCAGTGGAACGCCGGAAAAAGGAGAGAGTACGAAGAAAGGAAGGAGTACAAAGTATCTGAGGCATAGATTTTGTGCAAATAGGGGGACTTCAAAAACTGACTCTCATTGACTATCCGGAAAAACTCGCTTGCACGGTTTTTCTTGCAGGGTGCAATTTTCGCTGCCCGTGGTGCTATGCTCCCGAACTTGTGCTCCCCGAGGAAATAGGAAAAAACCCGAAGATAGAAAAAAAAGAGCTGTTTGACTTTCTGAGAAAAAGGAAAGGAAAACTGGAAGGGGTGGTGATATGCGGTGGGGAGCCCACGCTTCATGAAGAACTCTCTTCTTTTATAAAAGAGGTAAAAGAAGAGGGTTTTTTGATTAAGCTGGATACTAACGGTTCCCGTCCGGAAGTCCTAAAAAAACTTATAGAGAAAAAACTTGTCGATTACGTCGCCATGGATGTAAAAACACCACTTTGTGATTACGAAAAGGCGGCCGCCAGTGATTTTGATACGGAAAAGATAAAAGAAAGTATCAGACTTTTGTTAGAGGGAAAAACGGATTACGAATTCAGGACAACCGTAGTTCCCGGAATACACGGAAAAGAGGAGATTAAGAAGATGGGAGAGGAGATAAAAGGGGCAAAAAGGTATTTTTTGCAGAACTTTCTTCCCGACAAAACTATTGATGAAAGTTTTTTGAGCTTAAGACCCTTTTCCAAAGAGGAGATGGAAGAACTTAGAGTCGTGGCGGAAAAGTTTGTAAAGATGTGCAAAACAAGATAAGTCCCTCAAAAACCGTTTTCTTTCTTTTTCTCTCTTTTGTCTTAGGGGTGTTTTTCGCTCCTTTTTCTATTTTTCTCGGGCTCGCTCTTGTCTCTTTTTTCTATCTTTTTCTCAAAGAGCGATTAGTTGTTTTATTCTGCATGGTGCTTTTTCTCTCCGGTGCCTTCTGTTTTTTGCACTCTTTTGACAAAGCATCCGCTCCTCCTCAAACTCCTTTGGCGGGGGAAGTGGTGGAAGTATCCGCACAAGGAGAAAGGAGCACCAGAATCACTCTTGACGGCAAAGAAGGGAGGGTCTTTCTTTACACGGACCCTTCTTTTAATTACAAGAAAGGAGATGTACTCGTGGTAGAAGGGGAGTTTACAAGATCAAGCTTTCTTCCCCATATGCACGCCTCTTTTTATCCGGAAGTGGAAAAAGTGGGGGAGAAGAGAAGTTTTTTTAGGGAGACTCTAAACTCTTTCAGAGAAAGGCTTCGGGGGAACATAAGAGGAGAAGTACCCGCCCCGCAAAGCTTTCTCCTAGAGGCTATGGTCTTGGGAGAAAGAGATTCTTTTTCTCCCGAACTTAACGAGAAGCTCAGCTTTTCCGGAACGCGTCACATTACCGCTATTTCGGGAATGCATGTTGTTATCATCTCTTCTCTTCTTTTCTTGTTCTTTGCTTTTTTGGGAGTTTCAAGAAGAGTTTCCGCTCTTCTTTCCATGGTGTGCATTTTTCTTTTTGTTATCTTTGTGGGGGCGCCCGTTTCGGCGATAAGGGCCGGAAGCATGGGTGGAGCGCTTCTTCTGTCCTCTTTCTTTTTAAGAGAAACAAGCTCTCTGCGGCTCATGGCTCTGATTGCTTTTATAATGCTTCTTTCTAGCCCCCTGCTTTTGCACTTTGATCTCGGCTTTCAGCTTTCTTTCTTGGCGGTCATCGGAATTATTTGTTTTCAAAAGCCGCTAAAAGAAGGGCTTATGCGAAGCAAAATTCTAAAAGGAAACGAAAAACTTTCCGAGCTTCTCGGAGTTACGCTTTCCGCGCAAATACCGGTGGCTCCGCTTATTCTCTACAACTTCGGACACTTTCCTCTTTTTTCTGCCGTCGTCAACATTATCATTGTTCCCCTTCTTCCTTTTATTATGGGGTTGGGATTTCTTACCGGTCTTACCGGGGCCTTTGTCTTCTCTTTCCCCGCACATCTTCTCCTCTCTTTTGTCTTTTTTGTGATAGAAACGGTGGCTATGCTTCCTTTTGCAGCAATCTATATAGAGGAAGTTCCGCTCTACTTTATACTTTTTCTTTACGGGATTATAATCTGCGGAGCACTTGTTTACTTTCGGGGCAGGGTTCTTAAAGTTGCCGATGGCCCGTAAAAAGGGCGTAATGGGTTGAATGTTGGCGAGTTTTAAGTATAATAAAAGCGCCTGACACAAAGGTCGCGAGAGACGGCGAAAGTAAATAATATAAAGTATTTTATTATGAGTGAAGCATATTGCGTAAAGTGCAAAGGGAAAAAGGAGATGAAGGACGAAAAAGAAGTTGAGATGGACGGAAAGGGCGGAGTAAAAAGAAAAGCCCTTAAAGGAGAGTGCCCCGAGTGCGGGACCAAAATGTTCAGAATCCTTGGAAAAGCAAATTAAGCTTTCCTTATCTAAAACCACCGATAAACGCTATCGGTGGTTTTAAAATATAAAAGATGCGTGAAAGATGGCTAATTTTTGCGCTGGTTGCGCTTTTTTTCTTAAATGTTTTCTCTTGGGGGTTCTTGTTTTCCCTTAAAGAGGGAAAGGCGGAGGTGGTTTTCTTTGATGTGGGGCAGGGAGACGCTGTTTTTATAAAAACTCCGCAAGGCCACCGCATACTTGTGGATGGCGGGCCGGGAGATAAAATACTCGAGCACCTCGGAAGAGAACTTTCTTTTTTAGAAGACAAAATAGACCTTGTTATTCTAACCCATCCTCACTACGACCATGTTGCGGGGCTCATGGAGGTTTTGGAAACCTACCAAGTGGAGAACGTCATATGTACGGGGGTTAAAGGAGAAAGCGATATTGCTCTGGAGTGGAGAGAAGAGATAAAGGAGAGAGGGTATATCAAAGCGGAGGCGGGGAAGAGGGTTTTTTCGGAAAACTTCTCTCTTGAAATAGTCCATCCCGAAGAAAGCTTGAAAGGAGAAAAGGTAGACGACCTCAATACGGCGTCGGTTATCGCTTATCTTGAAATGAAAGGGAAGGACTTTTTTCTAACGGGTGACGCTTATACTCCCCAGGAAAAGGAAGTGCTCTCCTCTTATAACCTTCCCGAAGTGGATGTGCTTAAGGTGGGCCATCACGGATCAAGAACCTCCACCTCAGGCGAACTTGTTTCCACTCTTTCGCCCGCATACGGAGTTATTATGGTGGGGGAAGACAATCGCTACGGGCATCCACACGAGGAAACTTTGGAGACTTTGAGGGAAAATGAGGTAAAAGTTCTCCGCACGGACAAGCACGGGACAGTGCGTTTTGTGTATTAGATATTTTTTTGTTTTTGTAATATAATGGGAAAGTTAAAAATCTAAAAACAATAAAAAATGGAAGAAAAAGAAAAAAAAGACCTTTCCCAGATCCCCGATACGGAACTTCCTCCTTCCAAAGAGGACTTTAGGGAGACCTTTCAGTGGAGGATATTCCGCATTATGGCGGAGTTTGTGGAAGGTTTTCAGTTCGTAACCGATTTTAAAAAACCGGTAGCTATCTTTGGCTCGAGCAGCTTTAAAGAAGACAGACCCGACTACGAGAAGGCGAAAAGAACGGGGCAACTTCTCTCCAAAGAAGGTTTTACGGTAATAACGGGAGGGGGTCCCGGAATAATGGAGGCAGCCAACCGCGGAGCTTACGAAAACCAAGGAGAGTCCGTGGGTGTCAATATACAGATAGAGGACGGTGAAAGAGCCAACAAATATTTGACAAAATCCATCGGATTTTATTACTTTTTTACGCGTAAAGTAATGCTTTCCTTCGGCTCTTCCGCCTATATCTTTTTCCCCGGAGGATACGGCACAATGGACGAGTTTTTTGAAATTCTCACCCTTGTGCAAACAAAGAAGGTTCCCGACGACGTGGTGGTCATAGCCGTAGGAAAAGATTTTTGGGAACCCCTCTTTTCTTATCTGAGAGAAACGCTTTGCCACAAATACCAAACCATTAAAAAAGAGAATCTTGATATCTTCCAGCTTGTTGATACCCCTGAGGAAGCTGTGGAGATCGTAAAGAAAAACTTTGAAGAGAAAGTTAAAAACTAACGAGAAAAAATATGAAAGAAGTAGAATTTCCCATTTTTAAGACGAAAGTAGAAAACGATCGCAGGTTTGACCTTTCCGACCCGAAAGGGAGGGAGGAGTATTTCAACTTTAAGGCCGGAAAGGAGATAGAAGAGATAAGAAGTTACCTCGAAGAGAGTGCTTTCATTATCTATCTTTTGGGTAAAAAGAGCGCCGGAAAAGGAACTTACTCCAAGATGTTTGCCGAGGTTGTTGATCCGGAGAAGATAGATCACTTTTCCATCGGAGACATGATAAGGAGTGTGGATAAGGAGCTTGGAGACGAGAAAAAGGAAGCGGAGCTAAGGAAGTTTTTGGAGGAAAATTACAGGGGATGGAGTTCGATAGACGAAGTGATGAACATCTTAAAAGGAAGAAGTACCAAAACTCTTATTCCCACGGAAGTAATTCTTACTCTTGTAAAGAGAGAGATTGCTAAAAGAGGAAGAAAGGTCATCTTTATCGACGGATTTCCCCGTGATATGGACCAAATCTCTTACTCCCTCTTTTTTAGAGACCTTATCGGATACCGTGATGATGCCGACTTTTTTGCTCTCATTGATGTTCCCGAGCAGGTTATCGATGAAAGGATAAAGTGGAGGAAGATCTGTCCGAAGTGCGATACGTCAAGGAATTTAAAGCTTCTTCCTACCTCCAAGATAGAGTACGACAAGGAAACGGAAGAGTTTCATCTTCTTTGCGATAATCCGTCATGCGAGGGGGGAAGAATGGTAGGAAAAGAAGGGGATGAGGAAGGGATAGAGCCTATAAAAGAGAGGCTTGCCATGGACGAGAAGCTTATAAAACAAGCCTTTGATCTTTACGGGGTTCCCAAAATACTTCTCCGTAACTCGGTGCCTGTGGAAAAAGCGGAAGAGTATGTTTCCGAGTACGAACTTACCCCCGAATACCGCTACAAATGGAACGAAGAAAAAGGAGAAGTGGAGGTGGAAGAAACTCCGTGGACGATAAAAGACGAGAACGGAGTGGAAAGCTACAGCCTAATGGCTCCTCCCGTGGTTGTTTCTTTCATAAAGCAACTTGCAGACATTCTAAAGAGAGCGTAGTCGGCTTGACAAAGACCGGTGACTTGGTAAGATTAATAATGCCTGCTCGTCAAAATTGAAATCTGAATTACATCTTTGAGGGAGCCGGAAATGATTCATGCCCCGTGGGGTATGACTGCGGCACCCACTTGAATAATTCTCAGATTTATCAAAGGCGAGCAGGTTTAAGAGCCGCCTCTCTTTAAAGGAGAGGGGTTTTTAATTGGTTTAGTTGCATTCGGGAGTAAAAAGAAGTACAATCTCAAAAAGAGTAATCCTAAAGAGACTTTTTATGGACGAAATTATTATAATCTCCTTTTTATATTTCGCCGCTTCCGCTTTTTCGCTGGCGGCGGGAGTAAAAATGTTTTTTGTCGCTAGAGAAAAGGAGAAAAGCAGGGCTGTCCGTTACTTTTTTTACGGACTTCTTTTTATCGCTCTTTATCTTCTTATAAACGGACTACCCGGATTTTACGAAGAAGGGTACTTTCCCGTTTTTGTTCTCGTGTCGCTTTTCAGGCCCTTTCTGATTATCGGGGGAATGTTCTTTTGTCTTATTCCTCTGCACCTGATGGGATCCGAAAAAATAGAGAGGATATATACTTACGCAGCTCTTTTTGTGGTAATTCTGAGTAGCGGACTTAGTTTTTTTGAGATAACAAGACAGCTTCCCGCTGAGCACTTCCTCGCGCGATACGGTCCGAACATAGTGGCGCTTTTCTTTATTCTCTCTCTTCTTTTTGCGGGAGTGTTTTACTTCAGGCACGCCTTTAAAAAAAGAAAGAAGAAGGTGGTTTTTGGAAGATCGATAATGATAGGGACGGGGTGTGTGCTCTTCCTTCTCGGAGCCAGCTTCAAATATGTTCTTGAAACGGCAATACAAGACCCTGTTTTTGCGGGAATAGTGGCAAGTTTGGCCTTTATTATGGGATCCGTCTCTTTTGTGGCCAGCATAACCTACAAGGGAGAGAAGACAAAAGATAAAATAATGATTAAAGGAAAAAATTATGTGGGATAAACTAAAACAAGCAAAAGAAATGCAGAAACTGCAGGGTGAGCTTCAAAAAGAGAGATTTGAAGAAGAGAGAAACGGAGTAAAACTTGTCATGAACGGCAAAATGGAGCTCGTAGAAGTTTCCTTAAATGAAGAGATCTCCAAAGAGGAGCAAGAAAAAGCCGTTAAAGAGTGCTTTAACGGCGTGATAAGAAAGGTTCAGATGGCTGCTGCGCAGAAGATGCAGTCGATGAGGTAGGTTTTTACTTTTTCCCCAGTCTCTCTTTCGCCTTCTTGCGCAAATCTATTGTCTCGTCGGTCTCGTCCACGACATTGCCTATTATCTGCTCTAATACATCTTCCAGAGTAATGACTCCGGAGGTTCCTCCGAAATCGTCCACGACTATAGCCAGATGGCAGCGCTGATTTTGAAAGACGGGTATCAGCTCGTCTATTTTTTGATTTTCGGAGACCGTTGTTATCTCTTTTTTGGCGAAACTTTCTACGGGCTTTTCTCTTTCTTCTTCCTTGGAGAAAGCGATAAGGAGGTCTCTTTGGTGACAGATTCCCACGATAGTGTCCAGGTCTCCCTTGTAAATGGGAATACGGGAGTGGGTAAGAGAAAAAAGGTCTTCCTTTAGGTCTTTTAGCTTTACATCTCCCTCAAAAGCGGTTATCACCGTGCGAGGGGTCATAACATCTTTCGCCTTTAAGTCGTTTAAGAGGAAAACGCGGTGAATCATCTCTTTCTCGTCTTTCTCAATAACTCCCTCCAAAAAACCGATGTTACTTAGGGTCCTTATCTCTTCTTCGGATATCGACCTCTTTTTTTTGGGCAGAGGGCGTGTGAAAACTTCGATAATCCAAATAAGGGGAGAAAAGAGTTTTGTTGCGTAGAAGAAGGGCTTAGCGAGAAAGAGGCTGACGGGTACGGCGAAGGTTTCTCCGACACTCTTTGGTATTATTTCCGCAAAAATTATTACCAGAAAGGTAAGAAACCCTGAAAATATACCGATTTTTGTGCTCCCAAAGACATCTGCCGCAATAGATCCCACAAAGATACTTCCCGCAATATTAAAAATATTGGTAAAGACAACAAGGACGGTTATCGTCGGACGCATGTCCTTTTTTATCTGGAGAAGATAACTAGCACCCTTTTTTCCTTGATTTGCCAGTACTTTCGCCTTGTTTAGAGGAGTACTAAAAAAAGCGGACTCCGTTCCCGAGAAAAAGGCGGAGCCGAGAAGCATAATGAGTGTCGCGTATATCAGGTTTGTCATTATTCTGTTGTCGGGCCGGCGGGATTTGAACCCACGATCTCACGCACCCCATGCGTGCGCCCTAAGCCGCTAGGCCACGGCCCGTATACATGCCCCGTATAGCACTTGTGCTTATACGGGGTCAACCTCCATTTGTAAAAAACATAACTAAATGTTGTATTACGGGCCACGGCCCGTATAGGTACTTTTGTAAAGCACTGTCTACTTGTCGGTTTTCCCCAGTGTTTTTATACACCTTGTGCATGCAAGGACCTTTTTCCCGGCAAACTTTTTAAAGCTCTCCCTTTTTATCTCGGCAGGTACAAATGTTCTCTGCAGATTAGGGCGCTTTCTTCTTTTGGGAGTAGGGTTGTACTGAGACATCAGCTTCTTCCTTGACCTCTCCATCGTAGATTTTTTTTCACAAACTTCGCACTGTCTTGGCATATTATTCTAGCTTTGATTAATTAATGCATTGAACAGGTATATTATAATAGAAAACATTATTTTTTCAACAGCCCGAGAGAAGTAGAGACCCACGTACACCCCCGGGGGTGTACATGGGTTTTTTCAGTTCTTTTATTTGGGTCTTTCTTGTGCTATTATGGGCTCATATGGGAGAGCCGTGGATCTTCATTTTTATAATACTTATTTTTTCGGCGATACTTCACGAGTATGCGCACGGTCTTGCTGCCTATCTTCAGGGAGACCCCACCGCAAAAAACATGGGGAGACTTACTTTTAACCCTATTCCTCATATAGACCCCTTCTTTACCATACTTCTTCCTTTCTTGATGATAATAATGCCTACCAATTTTATTATAGGTGGGGCAAAGCCGGTCCCGGTAAACCCCATGAATCTAACGGGAAAGAACGCGGAGATGAAGGTGGCCCTCGCAGGACCTCTTTCCAATATAGGGCTTGCCGTGTTTTTCGGGCTTCTTATTCGTTTTTTGCCGGTTATAAGAGAAACGGAGTCTCTTTTTTTTGCCTTCGGAGCGGTTGTTTTTATAAACCTCCTTCTCGCAGTTTTCAATCTCATCCCTATTCCTCCTCTTGACGGCTCACACGTGCTCTTTGCCTTTCTTCCCGACATCTCTCAGAAAATAAAAATATTTTTTGCCCAGTACGGAATTATCATTTTTTTCGTAATTTTATTCTTCTTTTTTCCCATAATTATCACTATCCTTTACACGATAATAGAATTTCTTTTTTACCCCATTACGGGAACTTCTCTTGCCGAGTTTTTCGGTCTTTTATAGTTTTCCGAAAACGGGCAGATGCTCAAATAACACTTAACGCATACACTCATGAAAATAAAGATGACAAAAAAAAGATACATTGTCCTTGGCGCAATTATTCTCTTGGCGGCGGCATTTTTCCTTATAAGAGACGGAGAAGAGGAAAGAGAACTTGTTGCCGTAGAAAAAGGGACTCTCGTGAAAGAGGTTTTTGAAACGGGTTCTACGGAAAAAGGGGAGAACGTTAACTTGGGCTTTAAGGAAGGAGGAAGAGTGGAAACCATCTATGTAAGAGAAGGAGAAGAAGTCTCTCGGGGGGAGGTGGTGGCCGAGCTTGACAAAAGAGATCTTCGTTCTTCTTTGAGCGAAGCGAGAGCGGGTCTTGAAGCGGCGGAGGCCGACTACGAAAAGCTTCTCGAAGGAGCGACCGAGGAGGATCTCCGCGTAGCGCGATCGGCCGTTTCTTCTGCGGAAAGGGAGCTTGATTCCGCGAAAGCATCATTCCGGGACACGGAAAAAGTGGTAAACGAAGCGCTAAGAGAGGCTCACCGGAATACGCAGACTTTCTTGGGAGACGTTTTCATGGAGGCGAAGGACGTGAAAGACGACGTAGTGGATATTGCAAACAAATACTTTTCCTCTTTCGTTGTTTCGGAAACGGTATCGGGAAGAAGGAGTAGGGATGTTATAAGAAGAAGCGTGAGAGAAATAGAAGAGTACAGGGATCTTGTTCAAAGAAATGTTGGCTTTGACGAGAAAAAAGGAGCTCTTGAAGACACGGAGAGACAGTTAAAAGTAATTATTCGGGAACTCGACAATCTTATTGACATATCTGAATCCGACTTTTACGAAGACAGATTTTCTCCGGACTCCAAGAGACTCTTAAAAGAACTCCGCGGGGGAATGAACACTTATCTTAGTGAAACTTCCGCTCTGGTAGGAAAAATAGCTTCCGTAGAAGCGGAAACCGACTCCAAAATGAGCAGTGCAAGGGCTGCGGTTACCTCTGCGGAAAGTGCTCTGGAAAGGGCGCAGGCTGAACTCGACAAAGTAAAGGCGGAAGCCGGTGAAACAGACAGGAAAGCGGCAAGAGCGGCCATAGAACAGGCGAGAGCAAGGGTGAGTCTTGCGCAAAACAGACTGGAGGACGCCACACTAAAAAGCCCTCTTTCCGGAACGGTTGCCTCTCTGGGAGCAAGAAGAGGCGAGATTGTTTCCGGTGGCACGCCGATAGCCGTGATCACTCCCGACGAAGAGATACAGATAGCGGTAGATGTTTACGAGGGAGATATTAGGGAAGTAGATGTTGGAGATGCTGTTACGGTTTCTTTTGTTGCTTTCCCCGGAGAAGAGTTTGAGGGGGAAGTCGTCTCCATAAACAAAACAGGAAAAGTTATAGACGGCGTGGTCTACTACGAAGTAAAGGTTATGCTTGACGAGTATCCGGAAAACACTCTTCCGCAGATGACCGTGGATGTGACCATAAACGCGGAAGAAAAAGAAGATGTACCTTTCCTTCCGGATAGAGCTATAAGAAGGAGAGAGGGGAGGCATTACGTAAATGTACTCGAGGAAGGCGAAGTAAAAGAAAGAGAAATAGAAACGGGAATCACCGGAGAAGGAAGAAGGGTGGAGATAATTTCAGGTCTTAAGGAAGGCGAAAAGGTGGTTATAGATTAACCTTTCCATATTAGCCAAACAAAAAACAGAAAAGATGAAAGAGTCAATTATTAATCTGGAGAATGTTTCGAAGATATACGAACTGGGAAAGATAGAGCTTGAAGTTTTAAAGAGTGTTTCTCTTGAAATAGAGAAAGGAGATTTTGCCATAATCCTAGGTCCCAGCGGCTCGGGAAAGTCAACACTTCTCAACATGGTAAGTTGCTTGGATATTCCTACCTCGGGAAAGATATTTATGGAGGGGGAAGACGTTTCCGGACTTTCTGAGGACGAACTGGCCAGAGTAAGAGGAAAGAAAATAGGGTTTGTTTTCCAGCAGTTCAATCTCCTCTCTCATCTCTCCGCTTTGGAGAACGTGGTTCTTCCCACCGTTTTTCAGGGGACTCCGCGAGAGGAGGCCGAAAGAAGAGCAAAGGAGCTACTTTCTTCCGTGGGGCTTGGAGAAAGAATGAAACACCGCCCCGCCGAGCTTTCCGGAGGTGAAAAGCAAAGGGTGGCCATTGCAAGGAGCCTTGTAAACGACCCCGAGATAATCGTTGCCGACGAACCGACGGGAAATGTGGACTCCAAAACGGGAGAAAAGATAATGGAGATTCTTCAGAACTTAAACAAGGAAGGAAAAACGGTGATTGTGGTAACCCACGACAGAGAACTTCAAAAATTTGCCAACAAGGTGGTAAACATAAAGGACGGAGAGGTAAAATTCAACGAAAATGAGAAATGAAAAGCCTCTTATTTCCCCCAAAGAATACCTCGGAATAGCTCTGCGTAACTTAAGGTATAGACCTTTAAGAAGCTGGCTTACCGTGTTGGGGATAGTGGTGGGGGTTTTTCTTGTAATTACACTGCTTTCTTTTTCCGAAGGGCTTAACCGCTCGATAATGAAAGAGCTTCGGGTGGTAGGGGGAAGGATAGTGATGGTGATGCCCGGTGAGGGGCCCTTGGATGCGAGAACTTTTGCCGGGGGAGTGGAACTGGAAGAAAGCGAAATGGAAGCGATAAGAAGAGTAAGAGGAGTGGAGGCTGCATTGGATGTTCCTTTTAATGCGGAGAGTATAAGATTCGGGGGAGAAGAAAATCAGGTTTACCTTTGGGGAATTGATTACACGGACGGAATGCCCTTTTTTGAGGAGCATATGGGACTCAGTGCCAGAGAGGGAGAACTTCCCCGCCCGCGAGTAAGAGAGGTTGCTTTTGGAAGGGTTGTGGCTGACGATATGTTTCCCGATCTGGAACCCGGGGACGAAGTAATGATCTCCGGAAGAAGATTTAATGTTTCCGCGATATTAAACTCTCTCGGACACCGTGAGAACGACAGCTCGGTAATAATCGATATGCCTGACTACAGAAGCGTGACGGGGGATACGGATGGCTCCCCGTATGCCATGGTTATTATAGAAGAGAACCATGATATAGATGTGGCCATTGCCGATATAGAAGAGACGCTCGAAGAGACGATGGTAAGAAGAAGAGGAGAAGATAGTCCTTCCTTTTCCGTTCTTTCCAGCCAGACGGCGATAGAGATGATAGAATCGGTGCTGGGAGCGGTGCAGACCGCGATACTCTCTCTTGCCGGTATCGCCGTTATAGTGGGAGCGGTGGGGATAATGAATACGATGTTTACCGCTGTCAAAGAAAGAACAAGAGAAATAGGTATACTAAAGGCGGTGGGGGCAAAAAGAGACCAGATAGCCAAGCTGTTCCTTGTGGAGGCGGGGATTGTAGGGCTTTTAGGGGGCACGCTCGGAACGCTTCTGGGTGTGGGCTTTGTAAAACTTGTTGAGTGGGGAATGAGGACTTCTCCGGATATAACTTTCGTTGTAGAGGGTTACTTCTCTTGGGGGCTCCTTGTAACCGTAATGATATCCTCTTTTGTTCTCGGCTCTCTTTCCGGTTACCTTCCGGCAAAGCAGGCCACCGCCCTCAAGCCCGTTGACGCTTTAAGAAAATAACAAAAATGACAGCAGATTATTTTAAAATAGCACTCGAGAACCTTAGGTCACGCTCTTTAAGGAGCTGGCTTACGATTTTAGGTATTGTGATAGGGATCTTTCTGGTGATCACCCTTCTTTCTCTTAGCGAAGGTCTCAAGCAGTCGGTAATGAGCGAGCTTCAGATGATGGGAGGGGATATGGTGATAGTTTTTCCCGGTGATGCGTCCGATATGATGACTACCATGATGGGAGGAGCGGAACTGAAAGCGCAAGATATTGACTCTATAAAGAGAGCGGAGGGCGTGGAGACCGTCTTGGAGATGCCCTTTTCCGCCATAACGGTAAGACATCTGGGGCGGGCGGAAACTTCCCTTATCTTCGGAGTTGATTTTAATGAAGGACTTCCCGTTTTAAGGGACGATATGGGGTGGAGTACTACCAGAGGAGAGTTCCCCAGAGCGGGAAGAAGAGAGGTGCTGGTGGGAAATCTTGTTCCCCAAAACGTCTTTCCCGACCTTGTTCCCGGAGATACCGTCAGAATGGGAGGAAAAGAGTTTACCGTAACGGGCGTGCTCCGCTCCTTGGGAAACAGGGAGGACGATATGTCTATTATGCTTGACCTGCAAGATTACAGAGAGGTTACGGGAGAAAGAGAGGGGTCTCCCATGGCGCTCGCGAAGATAAAAGAAGGTTACGACCCCGACACTGTGGCAAGTAATATAGAAAGAGAGCTCGAAGAAACGGCGATAAGAAGAAGAGATGAGGACAGCCCTTCTTTTACTGCTATGACAAGTGAGACGGTAACCGACATGGTGGAGAATATCATGGGGGTTTTGCAGGCGGGAGTTGTCGCTTTTGCCAGTATTGCCATTGTAGTGGGAGGAATAGGTATAATGAACACCATGTATACTTCTGTAAAAGAAAGAACCAAGGAGATAGGCATACTAAAAGCGGTGGGGGCGAGAAGAGGGCAGATATCTTCCATCTTTCTCTTTGAGGCGGGAATCATCGGGCTTATAGGTGGCGTGGGAGGAGTGGCTCTCGGAGTGGGGCTC
>SL_8KL_010_SEDDRAFT_10000770_pt1 | contig 27979 bp, 25 predicted proteins | sample SodLakKL_010_SED_4_FD_11160 | JGI IMG/M metagenome (IMG submission 11160) | reverse complement strand
TCTGACAGCCTAAATGTGGAATATTTTATCTAATATCGGGTAATATTAAAAAACTGGCAAATTGAAGATTTGGAATAATAATCTTTTGATTTTAAAAAGACCGGGAGGCTGTGTTATGCTGGGAGACCTGCAGGTTAAGAATTTTGCCATTATTGATAAATTAGCACTTTCCTTTTCCCGGGGTTTAAACATTTTGACCGGGGAAACCGGGGCGGGAAAATCTATTATAATTGGTGCGCTGGAGATGCTCTTTGGCTCCCGGGCTTCGCAGGAAGTTATCAAAGATGGCAAGGAAGCTGCCTATATTGAGGCCAGCTATTTTCTTTCCCGGCCTGATGAGATAGAAGAGATTTTACAGCAGGCTGGAATAGAATCAGATCCCGAATCATTAATTCTGGCCCGGGAGATCAGAAGAAATGGCAGAAACCGCTGCCGGATTAACGGGCAGCTGGTGCCTTTGAGGCTGATAAGAGAGATTGCAGGTTATCTTGTTGATATTCATGGGCAGCATGAGTATCAGAATCTTCTCAAAAGCTCCTACCCTTTAGATATCCTCGATGAGCTGCTGCCGGAGGAGGGCCAGGAACTGCTGACCGGGATGGANACCGGTTATGCTGAGCTGGAAAAACTCAAGAACAAAAAAAGTGAGCTGGAAAGGAAGAAGGGTGAGAGAGCCCGCCGGCTCGATATTATTGATTATCAGCTGCAGGAAATTTCTCAGGCCGATCCCCGGCCCGGGGAGCTGGAAGAGCTCACCCGGGAGCTGAAAAAGCTCGATAACCTGGAAGAGATTTATGCTGCCGCCGGTCAGGCCAGTGACCTTATCAATGGTGATGATTACAGTGAGAGCTCCCTTCTCAATCAGCTGGGCCGCATTAAGGATGACCTTCAGTCGGTTGCAGATTATGATGAAGATCTTGAAGAAATGACTGAACTGGCAGGCGAAATTTTCTCTGCTCTCCAGGATCTCGGTTTCCGGCTGCGCAGTTATTATGAAAATCAGGATTTTGATCAGAATAGAGCCGAAAAGCTTCGCCAGAGACTGGATCTGATAAACAATCTGCGTCGTAAATACGGGGAAAGCATCCCGGAAATACTGTCCTATCAGCAGGAAATTCGCCAGGAAAAGGAAGAACTGGAAGGCCTGGAGGAAAAACTGGTGGAGGTGGAGGAAAAATATCAGAAAACTTTACAGGACTGTCAGAAAATTGCAGATCAGCTGACGGAATTCCGGAAAGAAACTGCCGGCTGGCTGGAAAATAAGCTGATTCAGGAATTAAAGGGGCTGGCCATGACAGAGGCTCGCTTTCAGGTTGATTTCTCCCGGGAGAAAAACCTTACCGCCCGGGGACAGGACCGGGTCGAATTTCTCTTTTCCACCAATCCGGGAATGGAGCTGAAAAAACTGACTAGAATAGCCTCAGGAGGAGAAATATCCAGAATTATGCTGGCCTTTAAAACGATTATAGCCGGATTTGACCGGGTTGAGACTCTGATTTTTGATGAGGTTGATTCAGGGGTGGGAGGAGAGACAGCGCTGCAGATGGCCAATCGGCTCTTTAAGATCAGCACCCAGCGCCAGGTTATCTGCATAACCCATCTTCCCCAGATCGCCAGTATGGCGGACAGGCATTATTATATTGAAAAAATTATTCCCGGTAAAAATGAAGTTCAAACCAGCATAACCCGGCTCTCAGAAGAGGAGCGCAGGCAGGAGATTGCCCGGATGGTCGAGGGAGATAATAAGACCGCAGCTGGCCTTAATCATGCTGAGGAGATGCTCTCCCGGGCTGAAGAAATAAAATTAAAAATAGAAAATCAGCAGGAATTAGATAAATGATACAGAATATTTAATAATAACAGGTATATTTTAAAATGCCGCAAGAGCCGCAGCATTTCAGAATATTTTATAATCTTATTAATAAAAATTAAAAAACTAAATATAATTTAATCTTTCAGTTGATAAAATTCTTCGGGAAAAGAATTGCTGCAGTAATTCTGGTATTTTTTGAGATAAAAAATTAACTGAGGGGGCTAAAAAAAAGTGAAAAAAGAGATTGAGCTGGCAATAATTGATGATGATAAGGAATTTTGTGAGTTAATGGAAGAATATTTTGAGACTCACAATGAATTTTCATTAACCGGAATTGCCAATCAGGCAGAAGTCGGGCTGAAACTGATAGAAGAGGAAAAGCCTGATGCTCTAATTCTCGATCTTGTCATGCCGGGACAGGATGGAGTTGAGGTCTTAAAGAAGCTGAAGCAGAAAAAAATCAATCCCGGGATGAAAATTGTCGTTTTAACCGCCTTCGGTCAGGAGGAAATAATCAAGCAGGTCAGTGAGCTGGGAGCGGATTATTACATAATGAAGCCCTTTGATCTGGATAAGCTGGCGGGAAGAATTGTCCGCCTCTTTACCGGCAAGGAAGAAAACTCGCTTCCTGAAGAGATTGACCTGGAGGGCAGCGGTGAGGGGAAAGAAGAGCATATTGAGGTAAGAATTTCTGAAGTTCTCCATCAACTTGGCATTCCGGCTCACATCAAAGGATATCTTTATCTGCGGGAGGCCATTAAACTGGTATTTGAAGATATTAAGCTGATGGGAGCAGTAACCAAAAAGCTCTACCCCAAAGTTGCTGAGAATTTCGATACCACCCCCAGCAGGGTGGAACGGGCTATCAGGCATGCAATCGATGTAGCCTGGGAAAAGGGGGAGCAGCAGGAGGTCAGAAATTATTTTGGAAACACCCTGACAAGCTCCAGCGGTAAGCCTACAAATTCTCAATTTATTGCCAAAATTGCCGACCGGCTTCGACTGGAGTTAAAAAAGTAGCAGAGGATTAATTTTGCTACCAAAAAACCTCCACTCTCTTGCGGGAGTGGATTTTTTTACGCAGGAAGGTGACAGCAATGGCAGCAAGAAGGGAAAAACTTATAATCGATAAAATGGCAGAGTTCGGCTTTACAAAATATGAAGCCAAAGCCTACATTACTCTGCTGGAGTATGATAATATCAGTGCCTATGAAATCAGCAAAAGATCAGGTGTCCCCCAGTCAAAAATATATGAGACTGTCAGCAATCTGGTTGAAGAGGGTATTATAATTGCCCGGGGAGAAAACCCCGTTCATTACTCCCCCCTTCCTCTCAAGGAGTTTATTCAGCGCCATCGCAGTAAAATGGAAAAGAGCCTCAGCACTCTGGAAAGAGAACTGGAGGAGATCAGCCGCGGCACAGAAATTGATTATATGTGGCATTTTGAGGGGACTGATAGCTGTCTGGAAAAGGTTAAAAATATTATCGAGCAGGCTGAAAGAAAGATTGTTCTGGAAATCTGGGAACAGGAATATCAGGAACTGAACTCTCTCCTGGAGGCTGCTGGCAGGAGAGGTGTTAAAATACTTATGATCTATTACGGGAAAGAGAAGGAGCTTCCCGGGGAAGTATATTTTCACCGGCTGGAGAGGCTGCAGGAATACACCTCCAGCCAGGGCCGCTGGCTGACAGCCCTGGCTGATAAAAGCGATTGTTTTTTCGGCTCCTTTTCTGAGGAGAGAACTGAAGGGATATGGAGCCAGAACCAGGCTTTTATGCTGATGGCTCAAAGCTTTATTTCCCATGATATTTACATTGCTGAAATTTATGATAAATTTTCCCGGGAACTGGACAGGGAGTTCGGCCCCAATCTGGACAGACTGCGGTCTAAAATTTCTGATTACCTTCTCTAACAGGCCGGCAGCCTGCCTTGACAAGCAAAAAAAATAATATTATACTTTAAAATATATTAACTACAAAGGTTGTTATTAATTAGATTTCAAACTGGAGAGAAATGCCCCTTTTAAACGAGACTTTTATTTTTACTGGCTGTTTTAAATTATTATTTTATGAGGGAGTGTTAAACTTGACAGCTCCACCTCTCAAAGTAAACTCGGAAATTGGCAGATTACAGAAAGTTCTGGTTCATCGTCCCGGACTGGAAGTGGAACGCCTGACACCTGATCTGCTCTCCAGGCTCTTATTTGACGATATTCCCTATCTGGAAGCTGCCAGGAGGGAGCATGATTTTTTTGCTGATCTTTTAAGTGATAAAGGTGTGGAAGTTTTATATCTGGAAAATCTGGCAGCAGAGGCTCTGGAGAAACCTGAGGTTCGCCAGGAATTTATGGAGCAATTTCTGGATGAAGGAGGCATTGGCAGTCAGGAGCGCCGCTTTCTGGTGATGGAGTATCTGGATCAGTTTTCCACCAGAGAGATGGTTGTTAAATTAATGGCCGGCATCAAAAAGAATGAAATCCCGGGTTATCAGATCACCTCCCTCCATGACAGATCGACCCGGGATTATCCCTTTTTGCTGGATCCCATGCCCAATCTTTATTTTACCCGGGATCCCTTCTCCATTATCGGCACCGGTTTAAGCCTCAACAATATGCGGACAGCAACCCGCAACCGGGAGACTATTTTTGCAGAGTACATTTTTAACTTTCATCCGGAATATGGAGATAGCAAGATCCCCCAGTGGTACAGCCGCTATGAGGAAGATTCTCTGGAAGGGGGAGACCAGCTGGTTTTAAGTTCTGAGATTCTGGCTGTTGGCATCTCCCAGCGCACCGACCCGGCGGCTATAGAAAAATTTGCTGCCCGGATACTGTCCTCTGATCAGGGCTTTGACACAGTACTGGCTCTCAAGATACCTGCCAAAAGGGCCTTTATGCATCTTGATACAGTCTTCACCATGGTGGATTATGATAAATTTACCATTCATGCTGAGATCGAAGGTCCACTGGAGGTATATTCTCTGCGCCTGGATGGAGAGGATCAGCTCAAGATAAACCAGGAAACCGCCACCCTGGAAGAGATTCTGCAGAACTATCTCGGTCTCTATGATGTCAAGCTGATTCGCTGTGCCGGAGGCGATCCTATTGACAGTGGCAGAGAGCAGTGGAATGATGGCTCCAACACCCTGGCCATAGCTCCGGGGGAGGTAATTGTCTATGACAGAAACTATGTAACCAACAGTCTGCTGGAGGAATCCGGAGTCGAGCTGAATTTGATTCCCAGTTCTGAACTTTCCCGGGGTCGAGGGGGTCCCCGCTGCATGAGCATGCCCTTTTACCGGGATCCAGTTGAAATTTAGGGATCCGGCTGAATCTATACATGTTATCATTATTGTCATTATTGTCATTAATTTCATTGTCAGAGTGAAGACGGTGTCAGTTTGAAATTATGATTTATTTGACTATCCTTTGATTTAAACTTTTGATTCAGATGACTTTTTAATCCAGAATACTGGTACAAAATGACAGGAGGTAAGGAATATGCCAAAAAATCTTTCAGGAAGAAACTTTTTAAAACTGCTGGATTTCACCCGGGAGGAGATTGAGTATCTGCTTCAGCTTTCAGCTGACCTGAAAAGCAAAAAGCGAGCGGGTATCCGGGGAGATAAACTGGAGAGCAAAAATATTGCCCTGATCTTTGAGAAGCCCTCTACCAGAACCCGCTGTGCCTTTGTGGTTGCTGCCAATGATGAAGGGGGACAGACAGAGTTCCTGGGCAAGGGCGATATTCAGCTGGGCAAAAAGGAAACGGTAAAGGACACCGCCCGGGTGCTGGGGCGTTATTTTGACGGAATTCAGTTCCGGGGTTTTTCCCATGAAACCGTGGAAATTCTGGGAGAACATGCCGGGGTTCCAGTCTGGAATGGCCTGACTGATAAATACCATCCCACTCAGGTATTAGCCGACCTTATGACTGTTAAAGAAAATTTTGGTTATCTTAAGGGGATTAACTTTGTCTATGCCGGTGATGGCAGAAATAATATGGCCAATTCTCTGATGATTGGCTCTGCCCTGATGGGGATTAATTATACCATCTGCTCTCCGAAGGAGCTCTGGCCGGAGGATGAGCTGGTGGAGCAGGCCAGGAAACTGGCCGAAGCAACTAACTGTACTATTAATCTCAGCGATGACCCGGTTCAGGGCGTCAAAGATGCCGATGTCCTCTATACCGATGTCTGGGTATCTATGGGTGAAGAGGAGCAGTTTGCTGAAAGAATCAGGCTGTTAAAACCCTATCAGGTTAATCAGGAAATGATTGCCAATACCGGCAGAGAAGATGTTATTTTTCTCCACTGCCTGCCGGCCTACCATAACAGGGATACCGAAAATGGAGAACAAATATACCAGGAGCATGGCCTGTCTGAGATGGAGGTAACTGACCGGGTTTTTGAAAGCAAATATTCCCGGGTCTTTGATCAGGCGGAAAACAGGATGCATACCATAAAAGCAGTGATGGTGGCTACCCTAACCTGATCTCCAGGCAGTTATTCCAGATATTTCTGTTGCTCCAGACCAAGTTTTATAGCAATAAAATGTAATAGTTCAAGCACTAAAAATAGGAGGAGATTTTCTATGGCAAGAATCGTTGTTGCTCTGGGGGGTAATGCTCTGGGAAACACTCCCGGGGAACAGATAGAGGCTGTTCGGCATACCGCCGATTCCCTGGTTGAGCTGATAGGCAACGGCCATGAAATTATTATGGCTCACGGGAACGGTCCTCAGGTAGGTATGATTAATCTGGCCTTTGAAACAGCTGCTCAATCTGATGAAACACCTGAGATGCCCTTTCCCGAATGTGGGGCTATGAGCCAGGGTTATATTGGCTATCACCTCCAGAACGCTATCCAGGAGAAAATGGCTGAGAGGGGCATAGCTAAAAACTGTGCCACAGTCATTACTCAGGTGGTGGTGGATAAGGAGGATCAGGCCTTTAAAAGCCCCAGCAAACCGGTAGGCTCCTTTTACAGCAGAGAGGAGGCCGAAGCACTAAAAGAGGAGAAGGGCTATCAAATGGTTGAAGATGCCGGAAGGGGTTACCGCCGGGTGGTTCCCAGCCCGCTTCCGGTTGATATAGTCGAAAAGGATGTTATCTCCAGTATGGTTGACAAGGGCGAGTTAGTCATAGCCTGCGGCGGTGGCGGGATTCCGGTCGTCGAGGAACAGGGCAGATACCGGGGAGTTCCAGCGGTAATTGATAAAGATTTTGCCAGCGAAAAACTTGCTGAGGAGCTGGAGGCTGATTTTCTTATGATTTTAACTGCTGTTGATCGGGTGGCACTGAATTTTGCTACCCCGGAGGAAGAGCCTCTGACAGAAGTTGATGTTGAGAAAGCCCGGGAGTACTGTGAGCAGGGGCATTTTGCTCCGGGCAGCATGCTGCCCAAGATGAAGGCAGCCATAAAGTTTGCTGAAAGCAGACCCGGTCGAGAAGCCCTGATTACCTCTCTGGAAAAAGCCCGGGATGGGCTGAAGGGCCAGACCGGAACAAGGATTGTAGCCGGCAGTTAGTAGTTTTCTTTTGCTGGATATTAAAAGCAGATTGTGGTAAAATTATAGGAGGAATAGGACTGATTAAAAAAACCAGTTGGAGCAGCAGCGTACTCCCCCAGCAGTCCAAAAATTCGGGGTGAAAAAATGCCAGCAGATAGAGACCTAACTGCAGTTCAATCTGAAATTGAACGATTGAAAAGAGAGATCCGTAAAAAAGATGTAATTATTGATTCCACCCATGATGGTTTAATCGCAGTCAGCTCGGATTATCAGGTAGAGCTTTTTAATCGAGCGGCGGAAGAGATTCTCAATTTGCAGCGGGAAGATATCCTCGGCAGGGATGTTCGTGAAGTTATTCCCAATACCAGGCTGCACAGGGTTATTGAGACTGGAAAACCGGAGTTAAACAGCTTTCAGCAGGTTGATGATACCACAATTGTGACCAATCGAGTTCCAGTCAGGGATGAGAAGGGTGATATTATTGGGGCGGCTGCTGTTTTTCGGGATAAGACCGAGGTAACCAGACTGGCCGAGGAGATAACCAATTTACAGGAAATCAAGGTAATGCTGGAAGCAATCATTAAATCTACCCAGGATGCCATCTCCGTAGTCGATGAGGAGGGCAGGGGGATTTTAATAAATCCGGCCTACACCAGACTTACCGGATTAACCGAAGATGATGTGATCGGCAAACCGGCTGATGTCGATATTGCTGAGGGAAAAAGCATGCACTATCAGGTTCTTAAAACCAGGGAACCTGTCAAGGGGGTCAGAATGAAAGTTGGTCCCCAGAAGAAGGATGTTATTGTCAATGTAGCTCCCATAATCGTTGAAGGTGAGCTTAAGGGCAGCGTGGGAGTCATACATGATGTTTCTGAAATCAAACAGCTGACCGAAGAGCTGGATCAGGCCAAAAGGATGCTTCGTCAGCTCAAGGCCCGTTACAGTTTTGCCGATATTGTAGGTGAGAGCGATACCATGAGAGCTGCCATCAATAAAGCCCGCAAGGCTTCCAGCACTCCTGCTACTGTTCTCCTCCGGGGGGAGAGCGGGACCGGCAAGGAATTATTTGCCCATGCCATTCATAATGAAAGCTTCAGGAAGGAGAGAAAATTTATCCGGGTTAACTGCAGCTCACTCTCTGACAGCCTGCTGGAGAGTGAATTATTTGGCTATGTAGAGGGGGCTTTCACCGGCGCTAAAAAGGAAGGCAAGAAGGGGCTCTTTGAAGAGGCCGATGGAGGTACGATTTTTCTGGATGAGATAGGAAAGGTAAGTGATAATCTTCAGGTTAAACTTCTCCGGGTTTTACAGGAGAAGGAAATAGTCCGGGTGGGGGATACTCGACCGGTAAAAATTGATGTCCGGGTGATCTGCGCCACCAATATCAACCTGGAAAGAGCGGTTCAGGAAGGAAATTTCAGAGAGGATCTTTACTATCGTCTCAATGTTTTCCCCATCACCATTCCCCCTCTACGGGAAAGAAAAGAGGATATTGAGGCTCTTGTCAGGCATACCATCCGCAAATTCAACCAGGAATATGGCCGGTCAGTCCAGGGTATTAAAGCTGAAGCGCTGGAAATCCTTCAGGAATATAACTGGCCGGGAAATGTGAGAGAGCTGGAAAATATTATCGGCCAGGCCATGATCCACATGAATCTGGAGGATGATTATATCGCCGAGCATCATCTGCCGGTTTTAAAGGAAGATAGAATAGAATTGCCGGAGGTTGAGCCGGTATCCTCCACCTCGCTGAAGGATCATTCCTTAAAAGAAATTATTGAGGAGACTGAGAAAAAGTTGATAATAAAGGCTCTTAAAAAGAGCGGAGGAAACCGCACCGAAGCAGCTAAAAATCTGGGTATTGCAGTCCGCAGCCTCTATTATAAAATGGATAAATACGGGATAGACTGATAAGCTCTGCCGTAATCTCTGATTATCCCTGAAAATCTTTGCCTGCAAAAAATTGCAGACCTCTGTTTTTTTCTGCAGACAGTTTCTGGCTGAATTTTCCATAAAATTTTCAATAGTTTTTCTCGGAAAAATAATATGTTAATCTGGTAACACCGCAGCCTCAGGCTTTGCGGTGTTTTTTTGGTTTGATTAATCTCTGTAGGCAAAACTGGAATGAATCTTGCATATATATAATGATGGAAGATAATCATTAATATGATGGAAGATAATCATTAATTAATCAAGGGGGTCAAGTTATGCAGATATTTGAAGAGATGAAGGAGCAGGGCCATGAGCAGCTGATTTTTGTTCAGGATAATAAAACCGATCTTAAGGCAATTATCGGTATTCATAACACAGTTCTGGGTCCGGCTCTGGGAGGCTGCCGCATGTGGGATTATGAAACAGAAGAGGAGGCAATTGATGATGTGCTGAGACTTTCTCAGGGCATGACCTATAAAGCGGGAATCTCCGGAGAGGATTACGGGGGTGGAAAATCTGTTATCTGGGGTGATCCTGAGGTTCATCGGACCGAGGGCCTCTTTAGAGCTCTGGGGCGTTTTGTTGACGCGCTGGGTGGCCGTTATTCCACCGGGACTGATGTGGGAACTCAGCCGGAAGACTTTGTGATGATGCGTAAAGAAACTCCTCACGTCGGGGCCCTGCCTAAAGAATACGGTGGCGGAGGAGACTCCTCGGTACCGACAGCCTATGGCACTTTAATGGGCATTAAGGCCAGCTGCAGATATAAATACGGCAGCGATGATTTATCGGGCAAAAAAGTAGCACTCCAGGGCCTGGGGAAGGTAGGTTTAAAACTGGCCCGCCAGCTTAAGGAAGAGGGGGCTGAACTGGTCGGGACCGATGTGATGGAAGAAAACATCGAGATGGGCAGAGAAATAGGAATGGAGATTGTCAAGCCCGATGCCATCTATGACGTCGACTGTGATATTTTTTCTCCCAATGCCCTGGGAGCAGTGGTCAATGACGAAACCCTGGAAAGATTTACCTGCGATATAATCTGCGGGGCGGCCAATAATGTTCTGGCTGAACCTGAACATGGCAGGAAGCTGGCCGATAAAGGCATTCTCTATGCCCCGGATTATGTGGTTAATGCCGGAGGTTTGATTCTGGTCTGTGACGAAATGCAGCCCTCAGGTTACAGTGAAGAGCGGGTGATGAAAAAGTGTGAGGGCATTTATGACAGACTGCTTAAGGTCTTTGAACTGGCCGAAGAGCAGGATATTGCCACCAATAAGGCAGCAGATATCTTTGTAGAAGAAAGAATTGAAACCATCAGAACTACCAACTCCATAGGCAAATTTAAGGGATAACAGCGAGAGATTTAAGTCGAGAGGAGGCTGCTTAATGATTTCCAGTATCGCCGATCTTATTGACCAGGCCAGAGAAACCCCTCCCTTAAAGCTGGCTGTTGCTGCTGCCGGAGATCCGGTTGTTCTGAAAAGCGTAGCCCGGGCCTGGCAGGATGGAATTATCGAGCCTCTGCTGGTGGGAGAGAGAGATAAAATAGAAGAGGCCAGGAAAAGAATTGAGCCTGATCTGGAAGCCAGGGTTATTGAGGTTAAAGACAGCAGAGAGGCTGCCAGCAGAACCATGGAGCTCATTTCTCAGGGAGAAGCAGATTTTCCCATGAAGGGCCTCTTAAGTTCAGGAGCGATTTTACAGGCACTATTAAATAAAGAATATGGTCTGCGCCAGGAGGGGCTTTTGAGCCTGGTAACCCTGATCTATCTGGAAAGAGAAGAACGCCTGGTCTTTATGACCGATGCCGGGTTAAATATTGCTCCCGACCTTACTGATAAAGCTGAAATGATCAAGAATGCTGTTACTATAGCCCGGAGTATCGGTCAGAAAAAGCCCCGTGTTGCTCCTCTGGCTGCAGTGGAGACGGTTAACGAAAAGATGCCGGTCACTCAGGAGGCTGCCCAGCTCTCCAAGATGGCCGAACGCGGTCAGATTAAAAACTGCCTGGTCGACGGCCCGCTGGCCCTGGATAACGCAATCCTGCCTGAAGCGGCCGAGCACAAAGGGATTACCGGAGAAGTTGCCGGTAAAGCCGATATTCTGCTGGTGCCTGATATTGAAGCCGGTAATATTCTTTACAAAGCCTGGATCCTCTATGCCGGTTTTCCTTCAGCCAGCCTGGTATATGGAGCCAGGGTGCCCCTGGTGATGACTTCCCGGGCTGACAGTCCCGAGACCAAGTACAATTCGATTGCGCTGGGCAAACTGGTAACCAGAGGCCTGAATGAGCTTTCAGATTGATTATCAAATATTTATAAAACAAATTAGGGGGAATCGTCGATGACAAAGGTATTTGAACTGATGCAGGAGCACGATTTTGAGCAGATTGTTTACAATTATGACGAAGAATCAGGACTGAAGGCTATAATCTGTATTCATGATACCACCCTGGGACCTGCTCTGGGCGGGACCAGAATGTGGAACTATGATAATGAAGAAGAAGCCCTGATCGATGTGCTTCGTCTGGCCCGGGGCATGACCTACAAAGCAGCAGCAGCCGGCCTGAATCTGGGAGGCGGCAAGGCTGTTATTATTGGAGATGCCGAAAAGGACAAGAGTGAAGGGCTCTGGAGAGCCTTCGGACGATTTGTACAGAGTCTCAACGGACGCTATATAACTGCCGAGGATGTTAATACCACAGTTGAGGATATGGACTTTGTGGCCCAGGAGACAGCTCATGTTACCGGTCTGCCGGGAACCAGCGGTGATCCATCTCCGGTAACTGCCATGGGGGTCTGGAAGGCCATGAAAGCCAGCGCTGAAGAGGTTTATGGCACCAGAGATCTAAACGGTAAAACCGTTGCCCTGCAGGGGGTGGGCAGTGTCGGCTACTACCTTGCCCGCCATATCGCTGAAGAGGGAGGCAGTTTAATTGTTACCGACATTAAAGAGGATAGAATTAACCGGGTTAAAAGTGAATTTGGAGCTGAGGCTGTAGAGACCGATGAAATTTATGGCGTTGACTGTGATATCTTTGCACCCTCCGCTCTGGGGGCAGTGATTAATGATGACACAATTCCTCAGTTGAAGTGCGATATTGTCTGTGGAGCGGCCAATAATATCCTGGCCGAGGAACGCCATGGTGATATCCTTCATGAGAAGGATATTCTCTATGCCCCTGATTATGTAGCCAATGCCGGAGGTCTGATGAATGTTTATGATGAGATGCAGGAAGGCGGCTATGAGAAGGAAAGAGCCCTGAGACGGACAGACAGAATTTTTGATAATATCAAAACTGTCTATGAAATCAGCAGAAGAGATAATATTCCCACCTACAAAGCTGCCGATATTCTGGCAGAAGAGCGCATAGCCAGCATCAGAAAGGTCCGGAGCAACTATATCATCAGGTAAATAATTTGTTAATCTGATGATTGCCCTGCAAAAAGTTGAATTGAACCAAATATCGCAGCTATAATAACTGTCAGGGAAAAAGCCCTGTTAAAAAGCTTTACCAAAATTACCTTTACGCAGCTTAATCACTGAATAGAAAACTTAAAAAATCCAGACAATCAGACAGTTAAACAAAATCAGTGATTGTTTTGAACCAAGCAAAAGAGGTGTTGTTATGAGCGAGCTTAATATTCTGGTGATCAATCCCGGATCCACCTCTACCAAACTGGCATTATACCGGGGCCTGGAAGAACATTTTACCTCGACCATCAACCATGAACAGCAGGAGCTGGAGAAATTTGCAGCAATTTCTGATCAGCTGGATTTTCGGCTGGAATTAATAGAGGATTTTCTGGAGGAGCAGAATTTTGCTCCCGGCAAACTTGCAGCCGTGGTAGGCCGGGGAGGCCTATTAAAACCGATTTCCGGGGGGACCTATGAGGTTAATGATAGGATGCTGGCTGACTTAAAGGAAGGTCTTCAGGGAGAGCATGCCAGCAATCTTGGTGGACAGCTGGCCCATTCCCTGGCAGAAAAGGCAGAAGCCCGGGCCTTTATTGTCGATCCGGTGGTGGTAGATGAACTTACCCCACTGGCCCGGCTGTCAGGCCATCCTGACCTGCCCCGCCACAGCATCTTTCATGCCTTAAATCAAAAGGCTGTGGCCCGGCGCTATGCTAGAGAAAATGGCAGGGATTACCAGGAGGTTGAGGTGATCGTGGCCCATCTGGGCGGCGGTATCTCCTGCGGTCTCCACCGGGAGGGCAGGGTGGTTGATGTTAATAATGCTTTAAGCGGAGAAGGCCCCTACTCCCCCAACCGCAGCGGAGGTCTGCCCACCCTGGATTTAGCAGAACTCTGCCTCAGCGGTAAATATTCTGCTGGAGAAATGAAAGAAAAACTGCTCAAATCTGGAGGAGTGGCAGGTTATCTCGGGACCAATAATATGATTGAGGTGGAGGAGAAGGCCCGGGCTGGAGATGAAGAATACGATAGAATATTTCGGGGTATGGCCTATCAGGTCAGCAAGGAGATCGGCTCGCTGGCTGCTGTTTCCGGAGAAAACCTTGAGGCCATCATCCTCACCGGTGGAATTGCCCATTCCCGTTATTTTGTCAGGCTGGTCCGAAAAAGGGTTGAATTTCTGGCTCCGGTAAAAATCTACCCCGGAGAAGAGGAGATGCAGGCTCTGGCTGCCGGCGCCTATCGGGTTCTTACCGGCCAGGAAGAAGCCAGAGAATATAATTAATATTTTTTACAAGGAGGAGAGACATCTTGGCTGAAAAGAAGACGGTCGAGAAAAAAGTTGTTTTTGATGAAGAAAGATGCAAGGGCTGTGAGCTCTGTGTGGATGTCTGCCCTGTCGATATAATCAGAATGGCTGAAGACAGAATGAACAGTCACGGCTATCAGCCGGCAGAGGTTCCTGATGAAGATCAGGAGAAGTGCATCAGCTGTACCCAGTGCTATCAGATGTGTCCCGATGTCTGTATTACGCTTTATAAAGAAAATAAAAAGGATTGAGGGGAGGATTATAATATAATGGCAGAAAGAGTATTGATGAAAGGAAACGAAGCGATCGGTGAGGCTGCAATTAGAGCTGGCTGCCGCTACTTCTTTGGTTATCCCATAACACCGCAGAATGATATACCGGCCTATATGTCCCGGGAGCTTCCCAAACATGATGGAGTTTTTCTCCAGGCTGAAAGTGAAGTTGCTGCCAGCAACATGGTCTATGGAGCTGCCGGGTCTGGAGCCAGGGTGTTAACCTCATCCTCCAGTCCCGGAATAAGCTTAAAAGCTGAGGGTTTATCCTATATAGCAGGAGCAGAGCTGCCCTGCGTTGTGGTCAACATTATGAGATGCGGCCCCGGCCTGGGAGGTATTCAGCCCTCGCAGGGTGATTATTTCCAGGCTACCAAGGGCATGGCCCATGGTGACTTCCACCTGATAGTTTATGCCCCCTCAACAGTTCAGGAACTGGTGGATCTGACCTATAAGGCCTTTGATACCGCTGACAGATACCGCAATCCTGTTATGGTTCTGGGAGATGGGATGCTGGGACAGATGATGGAACCGGTGGAATTTATGGAACCGCTTGATCCTGCCGATCTACCGAAGAAGGAATGGGCTACCGATGGAGCAAAGGGCAGAGATACCAATGTCATCAATTCCCTGGCCCTGGCTCCCGAGGAGCTGGAAGCTATGAATAAAAAACTGGAGAATAAATACAAGAAGGTTAAAGCCAATGAGGTTATGCATGAGGAGTACCGGATGGAAGATGCTGAAATTGCTGTAGTGGCTTACGGTACCTCAGCCAGAATTTCAATTAAAGCGATCGATATGGCCCGGGAGCGGGGAATTAAGGTCGGATTGATCAGACCGATTACCCTCTATCCCTTCCCGGAAAAGGAGGTCGCAGCAACCTGCGATCAGATAAAGAAATATCTTACCGTGGAGATGAGCACCGGCCAGATGATCGAGGATGTCAGGCTGGCTGTCAATGGCAGAAGACCGGTGGAGTTCTTTGGCCGGCTGGGAGTTGTCTTTGAAGCGGAAGAAGTCTTAGAGCGCCTGATAGCAATGGGGGGTGAGATTCAATGAAAAAGATAGCTTCCTATCCTGATTCTCTGACCGAAAAGCACTTTCATTACTGCCCGGGATGCACCCACGGCACGGTTCACCGCCTGATAGCTGAGATCATGGATGAACTTGATATCAGAGAAGAAACCATCGGAGTAGCTCCGGTAGGCTGTGCAGTGCTGGCCTATGAATATTTTGACTGCGATATGCATGAAGCCTCTCACGGCAGGGCGCCGGCAGTTGCTACCGGGATTAAAAGAGTTCATCCTGATAAGGTAGTCTTCACCTATCAGGGAGATGGAGATCTNGCCTCTATCGGTACAGCAGAGATAGTTCATGCCGCCAACCGGGGAGAAAATATCACCACGGTATTTATCAACAACGCTATCTATGGTATGACCGGTGGACAGATGGCCCCCACTACCCTGGAGGGACAGAAGACCACCACCTCTCCCTACGGTCGTAACCTCAAGGAAGCCGGCAATCCCATAAAAATGACGGAAATGCTGAGCGCACTGGATGGTCCTTCCTATATTGCCAGGGTATCGGTCCATACCCCCAAACACATCCGCAAAGCCAAGAAGGCTTTGAAAAAAGCCTTTCAGAGGCAGCTGGATGGCAGGGGTTTTACCCTGATTGAAGTCTTATCCACCTGCCCTACCAACTGGGGAATTACTCCTAAAGATGCTCTGAACTGGCTGGAGGAATATATGATGCCTGTCTATCCTCTGGGAGATTTAAAAGATATTGAGGAGGTGGAATAGATGCATGAAGAAATAATAATGGCCGGTTTTGGCGGTCAGGGGATAATGTCGATTGGTCAGCTGCTGGCCTACTCGGGAATGATCAAAGGTCTGGATGTTTCCTGGATGCCTTCCTATGGTCCGGAAATGCGCGGAGGGACAGCCAACTGTACGGTAATTGTTTCCGACAGCAGAATAGCCTCACCCCTTACCAGCAAGCCTGATTCGGTGATAGTTATGAATCTGCCATCTCAGGATAAATTTTCTCCCAAGGTTAAGGAGGGAGGTCTGGTTGTCACCAACTCATCATTAATAGACAAAGAGGTAGAACGGGAAGATCTCGAGGTTATTAAAGTGCCTGCCAATGAAATTGCCAATGAACTGGGAAATACCAGGGTTGCCAACATGATAATGCTGGGAGCCTATCTCGCCAGAAAAGAGATCATCGATCTTGATACTGTTAAGGAATCGCTGACCAGTGTGCTCCCGGAACGTCACCATGATTTAATTCCGCTCAACGAAAAAGCACTGGACCGGGGCTTTGAGCTGGTTAATGAAGAGGTTACTGTTTAGTAAAATCATAAAAGTTAAGCGGGTTTAATGCTCTAAAAATGGCTGAGAGTTCAGGCTGAGAGATTGAACAGAGAGATCAAAAGTTGAGGATGGCTCTTAAAGATATCAAAGGAGGGGGAGCCATCCTCTTTATTTTATTTTTCTGGCTGATATGATATAATTTATAGCAGTAAAATCTGGAGGTGGCCGGAAGAGATGGATCAAGCGCTTAAGCTGCTGGAAGAGCTGGTTAAAATAGAGAGCCTTCCCCGTCAGGAAAAGGAACTGTCCTCTTTCCTCAGGTCTGAACTTATATCCCTGGGCCTGGTTGTTGAGGAAGATGGGGCTGCTGACAGACTGGCAGGCAGCAGCGGCAACCTGCTGGCCTGGAATCCCGCTGAATTGAGGGAAGCTGGCTCTGCCAGAGAGGGATCAGCTCGAGAGCCTGGCAGCGGGCTGCTGCTGGTGGCGCATATGGACAGAGAATTTCCGGCTGCAGCTGAAAGTATTACCACCAGTCGCGGATATCTGGCAGGCAAGGAGGGCTCGGTGCTGGGCGCAGATAACCTTGCCGGAATCAGCATTATCCTGGGCTGGCTGAGAGCTGTTCGCGGTAAAATGCCAGCTGATTGGGGAATTGCCCTGACAGTAGCTGAAGAGATTGGACTGCTGGGAGCCCGTTATCTGCCTGAAGATTTTTTAACCCGGTTTTCCCGGGCTTTGATTTTGGATGGAGAAGCCCCTGTGGGAACAATCTATACCTCGGAACCACCGGCTGCTCTTTTTTCTCTGGTTCCGGCAGAAAGGCTGACCGCAGCTGAAGCGAAGCTTATGCTCCAGTATCTGGAAGCTAAACTTTCCCTGGCAGCTATCCCTGTTAAAGTTCTTTATTTTGACAGTCCCCTGCCGGCTGCCGGAATAAAGAGAGCAGGCCTGCTGGCAGCGGTGAGAGGTAACCGGCAAATGGCAGTTAACAGCTGGAATAATCTCATCGACGAAATTTTGCAGAAGGGAGCAATCAACAAAGCGGACTTCAGCACAAGAATGCTCTTCTCCTATCCCGGGTTGAATTTCAGCGGAGGGGAGGACTGGCTTATTCCTCTGAAGCAGGTTTTTGCCAGGAATTCTCTGGAGACTAAGTTACTTCCGAGTTCGGGAATCAGCGAAGCAAGTGTACTTACCAGCCGGGGACTGCCGGCAGTTAATCTGGGGATTGGAGTAGAGGCAGTCCATACCAGCAGGGAGAGGGTAAAACTTATCGAATTACATAGGATGATCGAAGTTCTTGAGAATCTCAGCAATTTTTAGGGGGTTGATGATTAAATGAAAGATCTGCAGGAGAAGGTGATTAAGAGCAGGCATGCCTTTCAGGGTAAAATTCTCAATGTTCGGGTTGACCAGGTTGAACTGCCCGATGGCAGCAGTTCGGAAAGAGAAGTGGTTGAGCATCCCGGGGGAGTAACGATTATACCGGTTACTCCGGAGGAAAAGATCATGATGGTCAGGCAGTACCGAATTGCCACTGAAGAGGTACTTCTGGAACTGCCGGCCGGGAAAATAGATGGTCAGGAATCTGCTGAAGAGGCTGCCCGCCGGGAACTTAAGGAAGAGACAGGCTATTACGGAGGAGATTTTCAGCATCTCTTTGATTTTTATACCAGCCCGGGATACAGTTCAGAACTGCTCCATCTCTATCTGGCGGAAAATATCCATCAGGGGAAGCGGGAACCTGAAAGAGGAGAATTTCTTAAAACTGAAAAAATTTCAATTGAACGAATTCCTGGTCTAATCTTTTCCGGCAAGATTGAAGATTCCAAAACGATAGTAGGTCTGCTGGCCTTAAGAGAAATTATTGACCACTCTCAGGGACATGGTCGACACTAAAAATTAAAATATTTAACAGAGAGATTAATAAAATTAATATATTACTTGACAAAATTAATAATATGTCGTATAATTTTACTGTGAGGATTTATAACTGAGGTGAAATTTGAATATCTGTTTTTTTATCCCAGCAAGAAAAGCAGGTGATAAACTTTGGCTCATAAAATTAGCAAAATAATCGGAAAGTGTCCGGTATGCGACGAAAATATGCATATAACCGAGCTGAAATGCAGCCACTGTCAGACGACTATCAGGGGTAAGTTCGAGCAGGATAAGTTTTCCCGTCTGTCTTCTGACCAGTTAAAATTTGTCGAGGTTTTCATCCGTTCCCGGGGGAATATCAAGGAGGTTGAGCGGGAGATGGGGATATCCTATCCCACGGTCCGCAATAAGCTTGATGAGGTTATAGCTGCCCTGGGATACAGAGTGGAGGATAGCCCGGACGATGAAAAGGCTGAAAAACGCAAAGAAATTCTGGATTCCCTGGAGCAGGGAGAAATTGACTCCGGGAAGGCTGTTGAGCTGCTGAAGAATATTTAATGCTGGCAAAAAACATTTGAGGAGGTCGGAACATGTCGGAAGAAAGAATGCGAATTTTAAAGATGATTGCCGAGGGCAAAATCTCTCCAGAAGAGGCCGATCAACTGCTGGAATCGCTGGATCAGCCCGCTCCGGCAAAGAAAAAGGCAGGCAAACCTCGCTTTGTTAAAATAAGAGTTGAGGAAAGGGGAGAGGAAAAGGTCAATATTTCCCTGCCGCTGATGCTGGTTAAATCTTTCATGAACTTTATCCCTGCCGAAGCCCGGGATAAAATGGAGGATAAAAATATTGATATTGAGACGATTCTGGCCGGACTGGAAGAGAACGGAGGAACCGGCACTCTGGTAGATGTGGAAGATGATGATGAGCATGTGGAGATTAAAATTGAATAGCATATTTTCATTTTTGTAAAATTGAGCAACATCTTTCGGTATTTATTCCAGAGATAGCAGGTGGATTTTTTTATATGATGTAGTCCCTCAAAATGTCATGGCGGTAAATTTTAAATANAGCGGAATAATTTTTCTTCTGCTGCTCTCCAATCTAATTGAATTTAATTTTTTTAAAAATTTTTCTTGTTTAATTTTTAAAATAGTAGTATAATTAGATAAATGACACTAATTGTTAATGGAGATTTAAATTAAGGGAGGACAGCGGAGGGAGATTTAAAATGAAAAACAGACTGCGGGAAATTCGTAAGGAACAGCAGGTTGCGGTTAAGGAGCTAGCCAGAAAGACCGGCGTCACACCCAGCATGATTTATCAGGTGGAAAGAGATGAAAAGGCACCTTCTCTGGAGCTGGCCCAGAATATTGCCCGGATACTGGGCATGACAACCGATGAGGTATTTCTGCCGAACAAAAAAAGCAGGAAAAAATAGTCATCAGATTCTTACAGTCCATAAGATATAACTTTCAAACTGACCTTCTTTCGCCAGTTTATTTCAATCTGCAGACCTGTCTGCAGATTTTTTTTGTGGGCGCTTGATTTTCCAGTAAAAGAGTTATCTTGAAACAGGAACAATGCTGATCCCGTCAGAGGCTATTATATCCGATAATAAAGAGGATTTTCCTGATTTATCTTGAAATATTTAATGATAGGAGGTAAAGAGGATGCAAGCTATTAAAAGAGCAATAATAATTGTGCTGGATAGCGTAGGCATCGGAGAGCTTCCCGATGCTTCTGATTACGGAGATGTCGGCTCTGATACACTGGGCAATATTGCCCGGGAGGTAGGCGGCCTCGACCTCCCCAATCTGGAAGCTCTGGGACTGGGGAAAATACGTGAGCTTAAAGGTGTCAGGGCCGAGCTAAAAGCTGCCGGGTCTTATGGTAAAATGGCTGAAGCATCTGCCGGCAAGGATACCACCACCGGGCACTGGGAACTGGCAGGATTGATATCAAACCGGCCCTTTCCCACCTATCCTGACGGTTTTCCCGAAGAGATAATCTCGGAATTTCAGGATAAGACCGGCTATCGCGCCCTGGGCAACAAACCGGCTTCCGGCACGGTAATAATAGAGGAGCTGATTGAAGAGCACCTTAAAACCGGAGACCCGATAGTTTATACCTCGGCTGACAGCGTATTTCAGGTAGCCGCTCATGAGGAGGTTATCCCTGTTCCAGAACTTTATCAGATCTGCCAGACAGCCAGGGAAATTCTGACCGGCGAACACGGGGTGGCCCGGGTAATCGCCCGCCCCTTTGTAGGTGAACCTGGCAGCCTTTCTAGAACTGACCGGAGAAAGGATTTTTCTCTGGCTCCCCCGAAACGGACTCTGTTAAATAATCTGGAGGATGACGGTCAGGATGTGCTGGCTGTGGGCAAGATAAATGATATCTTTACCGACAGCGGGATTACTGATTATAATCATGTAATTGATAACATGGAATGCGTTGATGCCACCCTGGATTATCTTAAGGGCGAGAACCGGGGCTTGATCTTTAGCAATCTGGTGGAATATGATATGGTTTACGGACATCGCCGGGATGTAGCGGGTTATTATCAGGCCTTACAGGATTTTGACCGCCGTCTCCCGGAAATCCTGGATTCCCTAAGAGATGATGATATGCTGGCCATCACAGCCGATCACGGCTGTGATCCCACCTTCAAGGGCACGGATCATACCCGGGAATACGTTCCTCTGCTGCTTACCGGCAGCCAGATCAGAGAGGATCTGGATCTGGGTATCAGGGAAACCTTTGCTGACCTGGCAGCAACCATTGCCGACCTGCTCCAGGTTGAACCTACCATTGATGGCACCTCCTTTAAAGAGGAAATTCTGCTTTAGTTTAATTTGAAGTTATCAAGACTGAAGTGCAGTTATTATTTATCCAGAATATCCAGAGGTCTTTAAATTTGATACCAGCACAGACACTTCGGAGGGGAATGATGTTTTGTTGGCTATCAAGATAAATCAGCCTGTTCTCCATAATGCTCCAGGAATAATTATCCAGTTTGCTATAAAAACTATTAGAGGTGAATACTTATGCTGAAGGAAATTAAAAAGGCAGCTCAATATATTGCCGAACAGAGCAGCACCGAGCCGGAGCTGGGGTTGATTCTGGGCTCGGGGCTGGGAGTTATGGCTGAAGAGATTGAAAATCCTGATATCATACCCTATCAGGAGATACCCCATTTTCCTGAATCCACCGTGGAAGGACATGCCGGACAGCTGGTAATCGGTGAGCTTGAGGGCCGAAAGGTGGCCGCCATGCAGGGCCGTTTTCATTATTATGAAGGCTACAGCATGCAGGAGATTGTTCTGCCGGTGCGGGTGATGAAGCTGCTGGGCTGTCAGGGACTGCTGGTTACCAATGCTGCCGGGGGAGTTAACCGCAACTATAATCCCGGCGACTTCATGCTGATCTCCGACCATCTCAATCTGACCGGTGATAATCCCCTGAGAGGTGAAAATCTGGAGGAACTGGGCCCCCGTTTTCCCGATATGACAGCAGCCTATGACCCGACCTGGAGGGATATAGCCGATGATGTGGCGGCTCAGGAAGGAATAAAACTCCGCTGCGGCATCTATGCCGGACTGGGAGGTCCGACCTATGAAACTCCGGCAGAGATCAGAATGCTGGAGCGGCTGGGAGCCGATGCCGTCGGGATGTCCACCGTCCCCGAGGTGATAGCTGCCAATCATCTGGGTCTTAGAGTTCTGGGGATCTCCTGTATCACCAATATGGCAGCTGGAATTCTGCCCAAACCCTTAAATCACAAGGAAGTGATGGAGATAGCAGAGCAGGTCAGGCCGGAATTCAAAAAGCTGATCAGAGCTCTTCTGCAGGAGCTGAAACTGGCATGAGAATGTATGATCTGATTTATAAAAAGAGGGAGGGAGAAGAGCTTTCTCCCGAAGAAATTTCCTATATTATTAAGGGCTACACCGCCGAGGAGATCCCTGATTATCAGCTGGCAGCCTGGGCTATGGCTGTCTTCTTTCAGGGGATGACTGCAGAGGAGACCGCGCATTTAACCCGTGAGGTAGCTCATTCCGGTGACATCGTTGATCTTTCGGACATCCCCGGCACTAAGGTTGATAAGCACAGTACCGGAGGAGTAGGTGATAAAACCACCCTGGTGCTGGTGCCGCTGGTAGCTGCTGCGGGAGTCCCGGTTCCCAAGATGTCAGGCAGAGGGCTGGGCCATACTGGAGGAACCATTGATAAACTGGAATCTATTCCCGGTTTTCAGACCGAAATGGAACGCTCCCGTTTTCTTAAACAGGTTAACGAAATAGGTGCAGCCATCATCGGTCAGACCGGCAATCTGACCCCGGCCGATAAAAAACTCTACGCCCTGAGAGATGTTACTGCCACGGTAGATTCAAGGCCGCTGATAGCCAGCAGTATCATGGGTAAGAAGATTGCCGGGGGAGCTGATGCCATTGTGCTGGATGTTAAGACCGGCAGCGGCTCCTTTATGGTGGAGAGAGAAGAGGCCAGAAAACTGGCCCGGCTGATGGTCGAGATCGGTCTGGAACTGGAGCGGAAAACGATAGCTCTGCTGACTGATATGAGCCAGCCTCTGGGTTTTGCTGTCGGCAATGCCCTGGAAATGAAGGAAGCGGCTGCCACCCTGAAAAATCAGGGGCCGTTGGATCTAACTAAAATCTGCCTGAAGCTGGGGGCGGCCATGCTGACAGCAGGAGGTTATAGTACAGGGATGGAGGAAGCTGAAGCAGAGCTGACAGAAATTCTCAAATCCGGAGAGGCCCTGGAGAAGATGAAGAAAATAATCACTGCCCAGGGTGGAGATTCCCGGATTCTTGAGGAGCCGGAGCTTCTTCCCCGGGCAGAGCTGACCGAAGAGCTTACAGCAAAAAAATCCGGCTATATCAGTGAGATTAACGCCCGGGAAATCGGCCTGATAGCCATGTCTCTGGGAGCAGGTCGTGAGAAGAAGGGCGACAGCATCGATCCCGCTGCTGGAGTTGAGGTGCTGGTGAAGCAGGGAGATGAGGTGGAAGCCGGAGCAACTCTGGCCCGGCTCCATACCGCTGATAAATATAAATCCCGGCTGCCGGAATTGCTTGAGCGTCTCAGCAAGGCGGTCAAAATCAATCCGGAACCGATTTCTCCTGAAGAATTAATTCAGGAAATTATCGAGTAATCAGATAAAATTCCAGCAGTATGGAAGCATTTTTAAGTATTATTCCAGTATTATTCAAGCATTATTCAAGCATCATTCCGGCAGTATTTAATATTATTCCAGTATTATTTCTGTATCATTTCAGCAGCATTTGTCCAGTATTAAATTACTATTTCAGTGCTTAGTGACAGGATTAAGCAGCTCAGGCACTGCTGGACAGCAGCCAGCAATCAGGAATGAAAAGGATGGTCGCTGCTTGATAAAAACGAAGAGACAGGATTGAAAAAGCAGATAGGAGTGGGAAAAAATGACGGTCTTTAATCAGGAGCGTTTACCAATCGAGATTTTTCAACTTGATACTGAAAGAATGGTAGACGGCTGGTACTCTGATGTCTATTTTCGCAATATCTCCAGGATTTTAACCGCCCTATCCCGGGAAGGTTATACCTACAAGGAAGAAAATATCGGGGATATCGAGGTGGAAATGCAGATATTTCCCCGGCGGCAGCCCTTCTGCATCGTAGGAGGGGTTGATGAAGCTCTGGCAATTTTAAAAACCTGTACCGGCTATAAGGATGAAGATGGTAACTTTATCAACACCTTTGATGAACTTGAGGTCTATGCCGTTCACGATGGAGTTAAGGCCCATTATAACGGCGATCCCAGCCGGGTTGAGCCGGCAATAAAAATCAGAGGACGCTATCGGGACTTTGCTATCCTGGAAACCCCTATAGTAGGATCTCTCACTGAAGCCTCCCGGATAGCCACCAATGTTTATCAGGTAGAGGAGGCTGCCAACGGCAAGGATATTCTCTTCTTTCCGGCCCGCTTTGCCCATTACAAACAGCAGGCTCTGCACGGTTATGCCTATTCTCTGGGAGTTAAGGCCTATAATGAAGACTTTGAGGCCAAGAGCAAGCGCTATATTTCCACCGATGAGCAGGGTACCTGGTGGGGCGGCAGAGGCGCGGGAACGGTCAGCCACTCCTATATTGCCTGCTTTTTAGGTAATACGGTCGAGGCTATGCTGCAGTTCTGCCGGCAGATGCCTGCTGAGATCAGCCGGATTGCCCTGGTTGATTTTGACAATGACTGTATCGGGACCTCGCTGGATGTTATGAAAGCTATGTATTTTAAATACCGGGAACTGATGGAAGAGGATAGACCGAAGGAAGCTTCGAAGTACCGGCTTTTTGGAGTCAGACCCGACACTGCTTCCAGCCTGAGAGATGTAGGGGTTGAGCCCCTGGGAGATAGAGAGCTTGATAATGGAGTAAATGCCAGGCTGGTTTATAAAATGCGGGAAGCACTTGACAACGCTTACCGGGACTGGGATATTGAAGATCCCAGGAAGAGAGAAAATGCCCGGGAGTACTGCCGGCAGGTAAAAATTATCGCCACCGGTGGTTTTAAGCCGGAAAAGATAAAGATATTTGAAGAGAGCCAGGTTCCGGTCGATGTTTACGGAGTAGGCAGCTGGCTTCTTTCCAACAGCTCTGCAGAGGGCACAAAAAATGACTTCACTGCTGATGTAGTTCGGGTCAAGGTCGATGGTGAATGGATTAAGATGGCTAAAAAAGGCCGGAAGCCCTGCAAAAATGATAAGCTGGAATATGTAGATCCCGATTCCATCAGTTAAAGCAGAGCTAAAGCTCAATAAATTTACAGCTTAAAAGAACTTAAACTACATCCCGCTAGGGGGTTTGCCATGGAAATTATTGTTTCTCACGACCTGACAGATTTAGATGGGCTGGCTGCTATGATAGCAGCCGGCAAGCTCTATCCTGCTGCCCGGCCGGTTTTTGTCGGCCGCCAGCATCAACTGGTCAGGGATTTCATGGCTCTCTACCGGGATGAGATTAGAGTCTGGAAATATCAGGAGATTAATCCCGAAGAGGTGGAGAGGGTGATAGTTGTTGATACTTTCTCCCGGGAGAGACTGGGTAAGCTTACCGATGATATCAACTGGCAGGAGGTAGAGGTGATTGTTTACGATCACCATCCCCATGAGGAGTTAGACTGGGCTGATCTGGATCTGAGCCAGACCCTGGGCTCGGCCACCACCATACTTATCAACCGGATCAGGGCTGAAGAGATTGCCCTCAACCCGGGGGAAGCGACCCTTTTTGCCCTGGGTATCTATGCTGATACCGGCAATTTCACCCATCTCACCACCAGGCCTGAGGATCTCTCTGCCTCAGCCTATCTGCTGGATCAAGGAGCCAGCATCAAGATCATCAATCAGTTTTTAGAAGACCGCCTGACACTGGAACAGAAACAGGCCCTGGAGAGCCTGATTCCAGCCCGGCAGGACATTGAGATAAATGGCCAGGAAATTTCGCTCTATACCGCCAGTCTGGAAACCTATGTGCTGGGACTTAATAAGGTTATCGCCCGTCTGAAAGAGCTTTATAATCTCCCAACAGTTTTCCTGCTGGTTGAAATGAATGGTGGCCTGCTGCTGATCGGCCGCAGCAGTTCAGAAGCAGTTGATATCGGGAGCATCTGCAGCAGATTTAAGGGCGGAGGACACTCTGGAGCCGGTTCGGCTCAGCTGGAACTTCCTCTGCCTCAGGCCAGAAACCGGCTGATCCAGGTGTTAAAAGAGGAGATCAAACCGGCTGACAGAGTGGAAAGCATCATGTCCTCCCCGGTTCGCACTATTAAACCTGATACCTCAATGGCCGAAGCTGAAAGAATTATGGACAGCTACGGTCATAACGGACTTATTGTTGTAGAGAAGGGCGATATTAAAGGCGTTTTTTCCCGCCGGGATCTGGATAAAATTAAAGGACACGATCTGATGAATGCCCCGGTTAAGGGTTATATGACCCGGGATGTTATTACCATTGACTGTGGAGCTACCATTCAGGAAGCCCAGGAAAAAATGGTAACGAATAATATCGGCCGTCTGCCGGTAATGCTGGATGATTCCATGGTCGGGATTGTTACCAGAACCGATATTCTGGCTTCTTATTTTGAAAGGAAGACCCCTCAGTACTATCAGAACCGTTACGGCAGCAGTATGGTTAAGATAAACAAACAGACTCTTGATATCAGAGAAAGGTTGAAATTTTTCCCGGGAAGGGTCAGGAAGATTTTGCAGACTGCCTCCCGGCTGACCAGAGAGCTTGATATCAGAGGATTTTTGATAGGCGGGATGGTGAGAGATCTTCTGCTGGGAAGGCAGAATCGCGACCTGGATCTGGTGGTTGACGGTGCTGCTGAAGCCTTTTTAACCCGGCTGTCAGCTGAGCTGGGTCGGGCCTATAGCTACAACGAGAGATTTCAGACCGGTTCAATCTCTCTGCAGGATGGTTATACTCTGGATGTGGCGCGGACCAGAAGCGAGCATTATCCCGGTCCCGGTTCTCTGCCTGAGGTGGAATCAGCCGGGATTCTGGAAGATCTCTTTCGCAGGGATTTTACCATCAATGCTCTGGCTCTGGCTCTTCACCCTGAAGAGTATGGCTATCTTCATGACTATTTTAGCGGCCGGCAGGATCTGGAAAGAGGCCTGGTGCGGGTGCTGCACCGTTTCAGCTTTCTCGATGATCCAACCAGGATCATCAGGGGCTTCAGACAGGCACTGGCTTTAAACTTTCAAATAGAGCCCGAGACGGAAAATTTGATGAATGAAGCCCTGCGACGGGGCGATTTCAGCCGACTTTCACTCAATCGGGTGTACAAAGAAATCAGTCTGATGATCAAAAATCATCATGGCAACCCCCGGCTGCCGGATATGCTTTATGAACTTCCTGTTTTCAAACTTTTGAACTATAATTTTGAATTCTCGGCCCAATGCCGGAGAGAATGGAAGAAGCTGGAAGACAGCCTTGATTATTTAGCCCGGAGAGATTATAATGTAAAGGAATGGGAAGTTAAGCTGACCTGGCTTCTCAGGGATTTACCTGAGGAGTATCTGGACAAACTCAATATTTCCGGAGAGGAGCGGGAGCTGATGCATTACGCCCGCTGCTGCCGGGAGCACTTTGAAGAGTTTAATCAGCTTAAGCATCCCCTGGCCATTGTCGATTATCTCGATCGGCTGCCGCCGGAAAAACTGGCGCTGCTTTATTTTGCCGGGCTGCTGTCAGGCGAAACAGCCGGACTGGAGTCCTATTTTTCCGAGCTTAAGGATATAGAAATTGAGATTGACGGCAATGATCTGATTGAGATGGGACTTGAGCCCGGCCCTCAGATTAAGGATATCCTGGAAAAGGTCCGCCAGGCCAGATTTAATGAGCGGGTTAAAACCCGGGAGGAAGAACTTAAACTGGCTGAGAAGTTGATCGCCAGCAGAAAAAGGGCTGAAGAGATTGATGAATAGATTTATAAGATGAAGAGATTAATGAAGAGATTGATGGAT